>OGXM01001423.1_pt1 | contig 13092 bp, 10 predicted proteins | sample 1576271 | NCBI WGS metagenome assembly OGXM01 (sample SAMEA3541579, study PRJEB24748) | human gut metagenome | biome: human gut; feature: human-associated habitat; material: faeces | place: China | collected 2012 | reverse complement strand
CACTCATCCCTTTTTTTGTCAGGATTTCTGCCAGATATACCTGACGCATATCGCTTATAAGAAGTATTGTTTGACCGTTCATATCCTTCACACCTACGCTCCCTTCATTTTATTATATGAAAGAAATGTTTCCCGGTTCCTTCCCATCTGATGTTTTGCAAAGTTGTCCTGCATATGGATTTTTCGTTCCTGCTTATATTTTTTATGCTTTTTATATTTTCTGAATATTTTGCAAAATTAATATAATTATTTTTATCTTTAAAAATTATTTTATATTTTTCTAATTTTATTATTGACATTTTCTCTTTTATCTGTTATAACTAAATTAACAAAAAACAAGAGAGAAAAAAATAAAGGAGGTACAGTCCACCAGAAACGTAACGAAATACCTAATAGAATATGAAAGACAGGAGGTACGGACCACCAGAAACATAACGATTTACCCAAAAGAATTTTAAAAGAATCGAGGTACAGTCCACCAAAACAGTAATTGCATTCGGTTTTACCTTCAAAAGATGAAATGAAAACATGACGATCCTAAGAAAGGAATCCTGAATTAGTATCAGATCAGAAACATTCTTATATGATACAATTCCAAATGTCATAAGAAAACAGGTTCAGAGATTGAAGAGAAAAGCGAAGAAGTCCAAAAGAGTTGTTTGAGAGTTTCATAAAAGAAATGATAGGCAATAAGAAAAATTGTTTAGAAATTTCAAAATGAAGCGGCAAACAGAACGAACAGTAGAAAAAAGAATAGCGAGGTATAGTCCCATGGACGAAATAGTTTAAAAGGCGGCATTGAAAGAAAAAAAATTTCGATGTCGCCTTTTTCATGTTTATTTTTTATTCATCATCTGACAGCTGATGCCACGGATTCTCTACATCCGGATCTGTCGGATCCCAGCCTTTATTCGGACTGTCTGTATCAATATGCGCTGCCTCAGGTTTTCCCAGTGGTCCCGGATCATCATCCTCATAAATTTCCACGGTTGTTCCCGATGGACAGTTATCTGCGATCCATTTTGCATCTTCCACCGTAAGCCGCACACATCCCATAGATGCCTGCTGTCCAAGTTTATTATATTTTTCTGTGCACAGGGCACTTTTTGATTTTTTATAGTATGGAACCGAATGAAACAAAACGCCTCCTGTGATCCGGGTTGCATACTGACCATATACTTTTCCGTACAGTTCCCGCCATAGATATTTGGTTGATAAATGAAATGTGCCGCGCGGTGTTGCATTGTACAATCCTGTGGAACAGATCATTGCCTTATACGGAACCGTATATTCGCCGTTTTCGTCTGAAGTATATACGGTAATGCAGTTTTGTCTGCGATTTACTTTTATGTAATATGGAAATTCCGCTTCATCTGAAGCAGACTGCTGCGAATCTTTTTCCTGCTGATTTTCGCCCTGCACTGTATCTTCCTGCCGAACATTCTCGTTCTTTCCTTCTCCTGGCACAATATCATCCTCACTCTGGCTTTCACCCTGTGTGATATCTTTCTCGGAATTTTCGCTCTGACTTTCGCCTTGCAGCATATCCTCTTCTAACATTACGTTTTCCGTGCTTTCATCCAGTTTCATCTCATCACTTCTGTATTCCTCAAAAATATAGCTGTCAGAATCACCTGTCACATACGCAAGCACCGGAAGATTCCATTCCATCCGAAGCGCCACAAACTCCAGCGCCGTCAATCCGCACATAAAAACAGTGGCTGCAATTGCGATAACGATTGCAGCCCTATTCTTCCATACTTTTTCAATTGTCTTACGAAAAGTAGTTTGTTTTTTCATTTATCCTATAACTGTGTGATAACAAAAATATCATAAATCGCCTTGATCGCATTCTCGAAATCTGCGTTGCTTACACCAATAATGATGTTTAACTCAGATGATCCCTGATCGATCATTTTTACATTGATGTTTGCATGTGCCAATGCAGAGAAAATTCTTCCTGCTGTTCCGCGTGTGGATTTCATACCACGGCCAACAACTGCAATGAGTGCAAGATCGCTCTCCAGCTCAATGCTATCCGGCTGCGCATATCTGTGGATAGCCGAAATGACAGCCTGCTCTTTTCCCTCAAACTCCGGCTGGTGTACAAAGATTGTCATTGTATCAATTCCGGATGGCATATGTTCAAATGAAATTCCATTATCTTCAAATGCAGATAACACTTTTCTGCCAAATCCAATCTCGGAGTTCATCATATCTTTATCAATGTTTACAGAAACGAAACCTTTTTTACCTGCGATACCGGTGATCGTATATTTTGACTGATGGCAGGTGCTCTCCACGATCCATGTTCCCTCATCTTCCGGTGCATTCGTATTACGGATATTGATCGGTATACCAGCTTTGCGCACAGGGAATACCGCATCCTCATGCAGTACGCCGGCTCCCATGTAGGAGAGCTCGCGGAGTTCACGGTAAGTGATCGTCTTGATCGGCTTTGGATTGTCGATGATCCTTGGATCTGCGATCAAAAATCCTGAGACATCGGTCCAGTTCTCATAACAGGTTGCCCGCACTGCCCGCGAAACGATAGATCCTGTGATATCAGACCCCCCACGCGAAAATGTTTTGATGGTTCCATCCTCTTTTGCGCCGTAAAATCCCGGAATGACCGCACGCTCTATTTTTGCAAGACGCTCAGACAGTACTTTATCTGTTTTCTCCGGCATAAAGTTGCCATCCTCATCAAAAAAGATCACTTCTGCCGCATCCACAAATTCATATCCAAGGTAGTTTGCCATAATGATACCATTCAGATACTCACCGCGGGACGCTGCATAATCAACACCTGCTTTATTTTTAAAATTCTCGGAGATTTTCTTAAATTCTTCCTCTAAAGAAAGTTTTAGGTTCAAACCATTAATAATTGTGTCATAACGGTCTTTGATTTTCATTAACATCACACGGAAATCTTCATCCTTTTCCACAAGGTCATAACATGCATACAGCATATCCGTTACCTTTGTGTCCTTAGAATTTCTTTTTCCCGGTGCACTAGGCACTACATATCTTCTCTCTTTGTCTGCATGGATAATCTTACCAACCTTTGCAAACTGTTCTGCACTTGCAAGAGAGCTTCCACCGAATTTCACAACTTTAATCATTTTTTCAAACTCCTTCGATTCTGTTTCTCTATTATCACCGGCCGATCACAGCCAGCCGTCACTTTCCTGATTGCAGTTTTTCTTTTTCCCGGTCAGGACTAACGACTATATCTTATCATAAATGCAAATTTCGTCAAACTATTTTTCTTAAAATAAAGCGGTTTTTCGGCTTTTCTGCGTTCTCACTTAGAATTATGTCAACCACTTATAATTTATGATTATGGCACTTAAAATCAGAAGTAATAATATGATTGTTACGATTTACCGCGCAAGAAGTCCACTTGTAAGAAAATCGGCAAGCTCGATCATATTCTGCTGTGATCTTAAATAGATTTCGATATCTGTCACATAATCGCCGTCCAGATATGCTTCCATCTGCTGGCGCTCCATATCGAGATGATCGTAGAACATTTTTCTCAATTCTGTCTCGTTGTAGGCCGGTGTCTGTCTGCTCAAAAAGGATGCGATCTCCTCCGCATTGATATACCAGTTTTCCATAGCCGCTCCCGAAAAAGCCGGATCAGCCTTTAATCCGGCTGCAACTTCATCGGTCAGACGCAAATGCTCCATGAAAAGTTTGCGGAATCTCTGCATTGCAGAAGCCGGATAATACTGAGCAAAAATCGCAAGAATCTCCTCTGCATTTTTGTACACGGCGTCTTTCCACGCATTCTGGCTTGACAGGTTTTCAAAAAAACTGATGAGATAGAATTTTACAAGTGTAATATGATTGAGCCATGCCATGCGCATGCGCTGTCGCAGATCCACGCCCATGTTGTTCCCAGGCTGCGTTGTGGTTCCCGGGCGTGTCGCAGTTTCCGGCTGTGTCGTAGTTCCCGGGATAATGACAATTCCACCCACAGGAGTCTTAATTGGTATGCTCGTGTTTCCCTCCGATGGTGTGCTCTCGTTGTTATCCACATATCCCTCTCCCGGGCAGATCGTCAGGCGCATTCCCGTCTGAAGATTGTATGGGTTCACCCCGGAATTAAGCAGGATAAGTTCGGTTACGGTTGTATGAAACTGTTTTGCAAGTTTGTACAGAGAGTCTCCTTCCTGTACACGATAACTGATTCGATTCTGACAATACATATTTTCTTCCATAAAAATATTTTCAGATTATTTTATGAAATTCTGCGGGTTTGGTTACCGAATTGGAATCACTTAATCATCCCACTCCTTATCGAATTCGACAATCGATCCTGTGGCTGCATCAACTTCATAGCTGTACTCATAGCCTCCAGCTTTAAATTCAATCTCATAAATAGACATGCCATCATCCCAATCCAGTTTTCCCTCCATCTCAAAAGCATTGGCACTTGCAACACCGGCATGGGATAAAGCAATCTCCTTGGCCTTTTCCAGCGTAATTTCACTTGTATTCTGACTGCTGCCTGCTTGTATTGCTGTAGGTGTACTGTCTCCTTCAATGTCGTAGTCATAGCTTATGATACTTCCGTCAGATGCAGCAATCTCATAATCATACTCCTTGATGGTATTGCTGGAAGAAACAACAAACTCAATCTCAAAAACAGCACGTCCATCTTCATAGTCACTTTTTGCTTTTACAAAAGTCGCATCTGTAGCTTTTACCCCTGCATGATCCAGTGCGGTCTCCTTTGCCTTTTCCAGTGAAATATTGCTGACAGCCTGGTTTTCTTTCGTCTGACTGTGCTCCGACTGCTCCCCGTGCTCTTCAACCGATGCATTTGAAACAGCAGCGCCATCGTATTCTTTTTCAAATTTTACGATTTCACCGGTCATTGCGTTAACCTCACAGTCAAATTCGTAACTGCCCGAAATAAATTCTACATCATAGACCATGACCCCCTTATGCGTGTCCAGTCCAACTGTATAAAATGTCAGGTCGCTCTCAGATACACCCGCCTTTGCCAGTGCGATCTCTTTGGCCTTTGTCTCCCCGATATATCCCTTTTCACTGGCCGTTCCAACAACCTCAACATGGGTTTCTGCCCCTTCCTTCCCCAGCAGAATATTCAGTTCATTGATGGACAATGGAGCAAGTTCATCAAATGTATGTAAAGAGTTTTTGCCGAGAATCTCCTGAATCAGTTGTGCCTTTCCGAGCGTAATCCCATATTGTTCTGCCATCTGCTGGAGCTCATCACTCTTTACAACCGTCTGACTCAACACAGCCCCTCTGAATGAATCGGTCTGAAGCAGTTTATTGACTTCGTCCGTCAGCCGTTCCTGCAATGCCATGCCCCGAACCGGATCATTATTGTCCACACTGATCAAAACGGAATTGGCCAGCTCATTGAGATAGCCGTTTTGAAGCATGGAACCGATTATGGCATTCACTGCAACATCAAGACTGCTGCCTGAGAAATCCATGTCACCGACAATGGTTCTGCCATCCTCGTTCAGCGGAATCACATCCAATATACGTTCCTTCTGATTGATCTTAATCTCCACGCTCGGATTTACGTCCAGCGAAACCGTAGCATCTACCGTATGATTGACCTGATAATTCCTGACTCCCAATCCACCTCCAAGGATCAGGCACAAACCGGCAGCCAAACCTGCCATTCGAACTGCCCATGTTTTTTTCTTGTTTTCTGTCGTCATCAATATCACTCGTCCTTTCTGCTCATTGCAGTCGGAAAGAACAGCATCCAACACATCCGGTGCTGCGTGAGTACATGCCTGCCGGATCTTCTCATTCAATTCGTCATTTGTCATTGCTGCCACCTCCTATTGCAAATATTGTTTCAGCCTTTTTAAGGCTCGTGCATATTTTGAAAGTACCGTCGACAGCGGAAGTTCCATAATCCTGGCAATTTCCCTGTGTTTAAATCCGACCGCCGCATGAAGCATCACTATCTGCCGTTCCTCATCGGACAATTGTTCCATGCAGGTGACGAGAATACTTCTGTCCTCCATTGTGAGCATATCAGTATCCGGGATAGCAAGTTCCCAGCCTTCCTGCGATGTACATTCCGCTTTCTTGCGCTCCCTCATCCGCTGCAAACACAGATTTTTTGCAATGGTTATAATCCATGCCATCGGTTTTCCCCGGGAAACATAGCTTTCTGCTCCATTCCATACGGCAACGTAACAGTCATGGAGAACATCCTCTGCATCGTGGTGGTTTTTCAAAACCGAAAGGGCAAAACTGTAAACAGATGTGTGCGTAACCTGATACAGCTGCTCCAGGCACTTCTTGTCACCGTTGGAAATGCCGTAAAGCAGACTGTCCAAATCTGCATAGTCTGTTGATTGCTTAATGTCCGACGTCAAGGCAAAAAGTATCATCATTTCACTCCTTTCACTCTATTAATGCACAAATAGATGTTTTTATTGCACTGAATAAATTTTTTTGTAAGTTTTTCCATAATCCTTGCACATTTTCCCTGTTTTTGGAGAAATATATCTGACATAGTCACAGACAGACAGCAAATTTAATTTTATAACAAATTAGCATAAACCATAGCGGCAACAACGGTCAGAATACCGGAAACCGCAATGGAAAGGCTGCTCATTGCCCCCTCTATCTCGCCGAGTTCCATCGCTTTTGCAGTTCCTACAGCATGGGAGGCAGAACCAATTGCGATCCCTTTTGCGATAGGTTCTTCAATATGAAAAAGTTTTAATACCGCATCCGCTGTTATGTATCCAAAAATTCCTGTGATGATAATGACCGCAACAGTAATTGTCACATAGCCACCAAGTTCCTCAGAAACTCCCATTCCGATCGCTGTTGTGATAGATTTTGGAAGTAATGTAACATACTGCTGATGATCGAAACGAAAAAGCAAAGCCAGAACCAGAATACATGTCATGCTGGTAAATACCCCGGAAATAATTCCTGCTATGACAGCTTTCAGATTTTTCCTGAGTAACTCAAACTGCTCATACAGAGGAACTGCCAGACAGACAGTCGCCGGTGTCAACAGATAACTTATGTATTTTGCTCCTTCCTGATAATCTGCATAATCTATATGAAACACCACCAGAAATACCATAACTGCAATTACAGAAATTAAAAGTGGATTAAATATTGCGATTTTTACTTTCTTTTTAAACCATAAACCAAACTCATAGGTCAACAGACTGACTACAACCCCTAAGAAAACGGAATCTGTTAAAAATGATTTCATGTTCTTACTCCTCCTTTTTCTTTCCTTTACGGATCACAAACTGCGTGATGCTTCCGGAAACTCCCATGACGATCACCGTTGAGATCAGCGTAATGACAACCACCTGTATCCAGATTGACTGCAGAGCTCCCCACGAATCAAGAAGTCCTACTCCGGCCGGCACAAACATCAATGGCATGATCTCGATCAGAAAATTACTTGTTTCTTTGATGTCTGACACCTTTAAAATTTTCAATTCCAATGCAAGGAAAAGAAGTACCATGCCATAAATACTCGCCGGTATGGATAGTGGTATGATAGATTTTAAAAGTTCACCCAAAAAAGAAACGAACAGAATAATTAAAAGCTGTCTTACATATTTCATGATTTTTCTCCTTTGTTTTTATTCCGGTTTTGTATCATACCACTGCTTATTTTGAATCTCAATACCTATTTTTTATGTTTCTTTTTTAGTCCATCACAGGCTGGGTTATCCAACACCTTCCCATCTGCTGAAAATCTTGAGCCATGACATGGACATTCCCATGTCTGTTCTTCTTTATTCCACTGAAGGACACATCCCATATGACTGCATCTTTTTCCGCCAACCCTTCCAATCCCCACAAGTGCATGACCCAGATTAGAAATTAACTGTGGTTTTAACATATTGCGTGATGGTGAAAAAACAGTAGAATATTCATTGTTTTTTTCCTGTATGAGGTCTGACAAGATCATTGCTGACAGCATGGAACCTGTCATCCCCCATTTTCCAAATCCGGTTGCCACAAATAGATCCGGTGTATTTTTACTGTATGGACCGATGTATGGTCTTTTATCCAGAGACATGCAGTCCTGTGTTGCCCAGAAATAGCGTTCCTTTGCTTCCGGGAAATATTCCTTTGCGATATCGCGCAGTAAATCCCAGTTGCTTTTTTCCTTTCCAGACCGGTGACCGCCTCCGCCTATCAGCAGATAGTCTTCGTAATTTCTCAGGGACAATCCGATATTATCTGCTTCAAGATACATGCCCTTCAGATTTTTTCCATATGCACAGGCAAGTACATAAGAACGATTCTGATATAACTTTAAATAATAGGAACCTCTCGTATTAATAAACGGAAAATGTGTCGCAATGATAATTTTCTCTGCTGCGACTGAACCTTTTTCTGTCAATGCAAAATACTCTGTCATCTCACGCACTTCGGAATGTTCATAGATTCTCAGATTTTTGCTGATCCCGGCGGCAAATTTGAGTGGCTGGAACTGCGCCTGCCGCGGAAACCGTATTGCTCCCTCCACTTCAAACGGTAACTCCGTGTCCTCTGTATAATCAGCCTGAAATCCAAGACTGCCCAATGCCTGTATTTCACTCTCTAACTTCCGACGCTCCCTGACAGAATACAGATAAGAATCTGTCTCTTCCATGTCACAGTCCAGAAAACGCCCCAGACTTTTATAATTTTCCACTGCTCTTAAATTTGCTTTCAGAAACAGTTCTGCACGCTCCTGTCCCATGGACTGTAATGATTTTTCGTAAATCAATCCGTGCTGCGCCGTAATTTTTGCAGTTGTATGCCCGGTCACGCCCTGACAGATGCGGTCTTTTTCCAACAGACAGTAATCAACACCCGCCTGCTGTAAAAAATAGGCGCACAAAACACCCGCCATACCACCGCCAATGATCAAAACCTGTGTCCGGATGTCCTTTTCCAAAGTCGGAAACTCCGGCATTTCTATATTTTCCGTCCATAATGAACTCATAAATCCTCCTTGTTTTGCGAAGCAATTTTATGATTAGTATGAATGGATTGTTTCATAATTATTCAATGCGTTCCATTTAGTTTGATTATCAAAATACTATTGACATTCTATTTCATTTCGTCTATTGTTTATAATAGTTTGATTTTCAAAGCATTTTAACAAAATAAATTTTCTGGCTAAACTATTTCATTGTTCAGAACGGATTTCACAATGTTTGAAGTCAAAAATAATATTTTTGAAATGGAGATTATGATGAGTGTACGAATTATAATAGACTCTGCCTCTGATCTGACAAAGGAACAGGCAGATAAATTAGGACTTGATTTCTTACCTTTGAAAACAATTTTTGGTACGGAAGAATATCTGGATGGCATCACATTAAGCCACCAGCAATTTTATGAAAAACTGATCGAGAGTGACTGTATGCCGACCACAAGCCAGATTCCGCCACATGATTTCGAGCAGCTTTATGCAGATGTGAAAGAAAAAAAAGACACAGCAGTTGTCATCACACTTTCCTCCAGGCTTTCCGGTACTTTTCAGAGTGCCAATATTGCATTGGATGGTTATGAAGATTGTATTACGATCGTTGACAGCGAAAATGTATGTCTTGGCGAACAGATTCTTGTGATGTATGCCTGCCGTCTCAGAGATGCCGGTGTTTCTGCCGCTGGAATTGCAGAAGCTCTGGATCAGAAAAAGAAAGATGTCCGCGTTCTGGCGTTATTAGATACCTTAGAATATTTAAAACGCGGCGGACGCATTTCCAAGACTGCCGCTCTTGCCGGAAATCTGCTCTCGATTAAACCGGTGATCACAATTGCCGACGGAGAGGTTGCAGTTCTTGGAAAGGCACGCGGCTCAAAAAACGGTTGTAATATGCTCCGGGAGGAAATTGCAAAATGCAATGGTATTGATTTCTCCATGCCGATTTGTCTCGGTTATACCGGATTAGAAGATTCCCTTCTGCAAAAATACATAGAAGATAACACCGATCTCTGGAAATCTTATGTGGAAGAACTGCCTATCAGTTCCATTGGAAGCACAATCGGAACCCATACGGGTCCCGGCGGAATCTGCGTTGCATTTTTCAGTAAGACAAACTCCTGACCGGAGTTTGTCCTGCGTCATCTTACTCCAATGCCCCTTTTACTTTTTTATGGGAAATACAACGCTCCTCCCGATTGGCAAGTGCCTTTACCCTGCCTTCTAACAGAAGTTCCCTTCCTTTTTCATTTCTTGTATACACACAGTCATAGCCTCCAATATACGGATGCATGCATTTTGCGAAACATTCCGCATCCTCCTTCTTTTTCGAAAAGCAATTTGGAATGGCATAGAAACCGTTCAGTCCTTTCCGACCCTTCTTTTTCACAAGTATGTAACGCTGGTTGTCGATCACATCAAAAAACTCATTGACACACTGCGCAAACAACGCTTTATCCCTGCCGCTTCCACCGGACAGATAAATGATATGATTATCCGGTCCCGGCGATTCTGCCACTACTTTGCAGTGTGTTTCTTCCAGAAGCTGCTGCTCCTCCAGCGCTTTACGGATTCCATTTCCAAATGCCTTTAATCTTTTTAACGGACTCCACAGCATGAAAATTTTCGGAAAACGTATCATGATTCCAGTCAGTCCGACAACAATGAAGAAATAGCAGATTCCGGCTAAATGTCCATTTCGGGACGCTCCCGCCACGACACCTGCCCCGATTGCCCCGATCAGGAATAAAATTGCTGACAGGATCATTGTGAGAATCGCATCCCAGAAAACAACACTCGTCACAAACTTGTCTTTCACCTCTGTCTCATCCACAATATCCATTTTGTCATAGATTGCAAGCGCACTGTCCCAACGTTTTTTTAGCGTATCGCGCTGTCCCGACATTTTCAGCATTTGTCTGTTAATCCTGTCAATATTGGTTTTATTAAATGGAGTTTTAATAATTGACAGCCGTTTTATTCCATTTTCGATCGTATTTTCCGTGTAATGCAGACCTAGAAAATGTTCCATCCTTCGTTCCAGCATACTGTAATCTTCGCTGATCTGATTGTCGTCTGCCTTCAGCACCTCATCCCACGGTCTCAGGCATACTAAATGCCAGATGTTACTTGTTTTTTCCGGCTGTTCTTTCATCACACGGATAGCGCGCCCACGCATCTGATTGCTTAACATAAATGAACCGACAAAGCTTGCAAGGATCAGGGAATTGATGCAAGGAGAATCCCATCCCTCCCCAAGCAGCGATTTTGTGCCGACCAGCACCTGAATATAGCCTTTTGAGAAGACATTGGTTACCGCCCCTGTCAGAAAATGTGCATTTCCAACAGCCGTCACCTTAAGATAATCTGTCTCAGGAAGATTTCCGACCCTGCTGAATGTGACTTTTCCACTCGTTCCGATCTCCTGCTCTAACGCCTCTTTTGCCTCCGCCGGAATGATCACGATCGTCCCGCAAAGCACTCCAAAACGAATTTGTTTGTTTTTCTTTTCATTTTCACGCCGGAGCATTTCAAAAAACGGAAGCACTCCAAGCGAGTTTACGTCATATTCTGTATTTCCAATTGCTTTTTCATATTCTTTCCGGATGTAATCCGTCAAAACAAGCAGCCTTAAATTCTGACCGGATGTCTCATACTCATGGAACACAATGTCCCGTATGCTGTTGCATTTTCCAAGAGAATTTGTGAGCATTTTTTCCACTGCCGCACTTTTCGTCATGACGACTTTTTTCTTCTCTATCAGACCGCTGGATTTTAAATCTGCAATTAACAATTCACGATATGTCTTGTCACACATATATGAATCCACATCATCATACAAAAATCCCTGTAACAGACGCTCCATCCACTGCACGTTCATGGACGGTAATTTTTTTGCTCCCAAAAGTCTCTGTAATCTGGACGGAAATGCAATATTTTTGCTCTGCAGATAAATCAAAAGTGATGCCAGATATGCCGGATTATCCAGCAGCAGGTCATCCGATAGCTGTCCACTCAGCCCCTTATGGCTTCTCACATATGTGAAAAACTGTGTATCCTGCATAAGCTTCTCTGTCATTGCTTTACTGCGTTCTTCAAAACGTCTGACTTCCTGCTCCTCCTCTTTTGTCGGATAATTGAAGTAAACATAATCCTGATGCGGACAGAGACTTCCCTCTTTTACAAGTTCCGGTATCGTGATCTCCTCATCGATCTCTCCACACATATTCATGTACCGCGTCCACATAGCCGGTGTGGAATCATATGGCGGTGTTGCTGTCAACGCTATGATTTTAAGGTTATCCACCTGTTTTTTGAAATCTTCTAACGCTTTCCACCATTCACTTCGCAGATGGTGGCATTCATCCAGACAGAGCACTTCGATCCCTGCCTCTTTCATCGCCGCAACCAGATCAAAACCGCTGTAATCTACTTCCTCTGTCTCGTTTTCTGTCAGGCACTCGTCTGTGCCTGTGCCACTCTCCTCACCTGCATCTTCCTGCATTCCCTGAAATCTTGTCATGGCACTGTGCAATGCCTGATAAGTTGCAACCGTGATTGCCTTTGGCTGTTTTAAATTCTGTGAAAGAAAATCTTCCCCCTGCACGCCCTCACATAAAAAAGCTTCCTCAATCCTTGCGATCCACTGCTCCCGGATCGTAATGGACGGAGCTAAAATCAGTGCTTTTCCATTCATCCTGCGGATCAGTTCAATTCCCAATGTCGTTTTCCCAGAACCAGGTGCTGCTACAATATGTATTTTTCCATCTGCCATGTACCTGTCTGCGTGTTCCAAAACCCTTGCCTGATACCTTCTCCATGTTCCTTTAAACTCTAAAATACCTTCGTAATTCATAATCATCCATTTTCCTCTGCTTATTCCACTTTTTCTGTGGTCTGTAACTATTATATACAACTGCCAATTTTCTTACAAGAAAGATTCCGTGTCCAATAAGAAGTATGCCTATGTTGGGATATTTAAATCATTCTGCATCCTCAAAGCAAATGAATTTAAATAGAATTTCAGGTGTGCCTGTGATAAAATATTAATAAGTTTAACAACTGAAATTTGACTGTATCATTTTGTTCATCAAATTTATTATTCATAAGGTGTCTATTTT
>OGXM01001420.1_pt1 | contig 13095 bp, 9 predicted proteins | sample 1576271 | NCBI WGS metagenome assembly OGXM01 (sample SAMEA3541579, study PRJEB24748) | human gut metagenome | biome: human gut; feature: human-associated habitat; material: faeces | place: China | collected 2012 | reverse complement strand
GTGCGGGGCAAAGTCGCCGCTGTTCGGCAAGGATAAGATGGCGACCTTCGAGCGCTATTTCCTCGACGACAAGCAGACGCACAAGGAGGTCTCCGACGCATACTTCAAGCTGGCCTATACCCGCGAGATGGCCGACAGGATACTCGAAGAGTTCGAGATAACGGATAAGGACGCCGTCATCGTGAACGGGCACATCCCGGTCAAGATAAAGAAAGGCGAGAGCCCGATAAAGGTGGACGGGAAGCTGCTGATCATCGACGGGGGACTGTCCAAGGCGTACCAGTCCGTCACCGGCATCGCGGGCTATACGCTGGTCTCAAATTCGCACCAGATGTATCTTTCCGAACATGAGCCCTTTACATCACTGCAGGAGTCGATATATAATAACCTCGACATGCATTCGCGGATGATACTGGTCAAGACCTACCCCAACCGCGTCAAGATCGCCGATACGGACGACGGCTGCGAGATCGCAGCGCAGATAGCGGAGCTCGAAAAGCTGCTGGAGGCCTACCGCAGCGGTGCCATCACCCCCAAAGAATAACCCATCATAATAGTCCCGCACTCCTGATAGTAGAATCGCCCGATACAAAGCGGTCCTCTGTCGGGAGTTTTTTCTTTTCCCATGGCATATTTCGCCGGAAATTTGCGGAATCTTTGCAAAATTACTGCGAGCCTGTTGACATTCTCGCCAAAAAGTGTTTTACTATCCTTAGTATATTGGTTGATTAGCCAACTAATAAATATTGGTAATCTTCCCATGGAGGTGGCTATAATGGATGGTATTTTGGAAAAATTCATGCGGGATGCCGCGCAGAACCCTGAACGGCCGATGTATGACTTTATGGATTGCGGAAGCGAGCCCTATGTTCACCACTATATAACGATTGGCGAAGCATGGCAGCATGCTATGGATATGGCCGCGGAGCTGCGTCAAAATGGCGCCCGTCCCGGTGACCGCGCTATTATCCTTTCCATGCAGGATGCCGGAACCGTCTATGCCATTTGGGGCTGTATGATCGCTGGGGTGATCTTTACCGTTATCCCGCCTCCCATTGATGAAGGCAAGCTGGACCGTTTTGTCTCGGTACTCAAATCTTGTAAACCTCGCTTTCTCATCTCCAACGAAGGCATGGAAAAGGAGGCCGATACCAATGTGACCGGCTCACTGCTCAAAAAAGCCTTCCTCAATGTTGTGACACTCAAGCGCATCTACTCCGATAAGGTAAAACCCGCACCCCTGGGCAAATTGACTCCGCATGAAGCCGATGACCTGCTGTATTTGCAGTATACCTCCGGCTCCACCAGTGCGCCAAAGGGCGTTATGGTCACTTATGGAAACCTCATGGGCTGCATCGGTCAGTGCCTGGAGATCTTCGATTTCCAGCACACTAAGAACAATCTTGCCTCCTGGGTACCCTTTTACCACAATATCGGCCTCATCGTGGCCATTTTTCTGCCCGTCATTGCCGATACCGGCATCTCTTACTTTATCCCCACCCTGCAGTTTTTGGCCCGGCCCACCATCTGGCTGCGGGTCATCGCCGATTACAAGGTAAATATCACCGCAGCGCCCAATTCCGCCTATGAGGTTTGTACCCGACTCATCTCTCCGGAAGAAGCCAAAAAGTATGATCTTTCCCATGTCACCCACCTCATTAATGGCTCCGAATTTGTAAATGCCGCCACTGTGGACAAGTTCTGTGAATTGTTCCATATCTCAACGGATTGCTTTGCCCCCGGTTACGGACTTTCGGAGTGTGTTTGTGTTGGTACATTGGCCAGCCGGGATTTCCGCTGTCAGCATATCGATCTGGAATCCTATCGGGAAGGCCGCTTCGTTCCCTCCCCCACTGGAGAAAAGGACATTGTCAGCGTTGGGCAACCTGCGGGCAATATGGTCCTGGTCGCTATCCGTCCGGATGGTTCCCCCTGTGAACCCGGTGAAATCGGCGAGATCTGCATCCAGGGCAGCAGTGTGTGTGCCGGCTATTGGCAAAATCCCGAGGAAACGAAACGCTTCCAAACCATCATTCCTGGTTATCCGGGCCAGTTCTACCGCACCGGTGATATGGGTGTTCTGTATGAGGGCCAGCTCTATCTCACCGGCCGTATCAAGGAAATGATTATTATAAGCGGCAAAAATATCTTCCCCGGTGATATCACCCTGCTGCTTCGCCAGGAAGGCGTTCCGCTCCCCGCCGATGCTATCGCGGTATTCTCCCTGCCTTCTCCGGAAGGCGAACATCCCATCCTCTGTGCCGAATCCATCCCTGATGCGGATTATGCGGCCATTGCCGCCCAGGTCAACCGCCTGACAGCCCGGAATTTCGGTTTTTCCTTCTGGGATGTCGCCTTTACTCCGGCCGGCAGCCTTCCCCGCACCGATAACCGTAAGATCAAAACACTGGCGACCCATACCCTGTACGAAAGCGGCCGGCTGCCCCTCCTTTACAGTAGCCGAAGCGGCGGTAATGCCACAAATCCCCAGCAGAGCGCACCCGCTGTCTCCCGGCAAAAAATCGAGCTCCCACCCAATGCTACCCCGGAGCAGATCCAGCCTATTATCAGTGCCATTTTCCGGGAAGTCCTGCCTGGCGTCTCCTTCGGTCCCAATGACAGCTTCCTCACACTCGGCGGTGATTCCCTGCGCATGATGGAGCTGGTATGCAGCCTGGAACAGGACCTGGGCATCAATATTGATATCCGCTGCATTGCAGCCGAACCAACCGTAGCTGGCATTTCCGCCTATCTCAGCGCGGTCGAAGCAATCCATAAAGGAAGCAGGTAATCCAGAGATGTTTCTGGTATCTCAGCGCGCTGCTTTCCGGCCGGGAGCGGGATTTCCAACCTGATCTGCATGCAGAGTGTGTTCTGCCCGCAGAAATTGCCCCACATGGCGAATATGCTTACCAGCCGCAGGATTGCCACACTGTATTCCTCACCGGCTCTACCGGCTTTTTAGGGGCCTATCTCATTCGGGCTCTCATCGAGCAGCGGAAGGATCATGGGATCAAAATTTATTGCCATGCCCGGGCCGCCACACCCGAAAAGGCTCTGGAGCGCATCATCAATAATATGAAGCGGTTCGAGTGCTGGCAGGATTCCTATCTTGCCTATCTGCACGCTGTGCCGGGCGATCTGACCCAGCCCCACCTTGGCATGACTGAAGAAAACTGGCAGCTCCTCTCCAACGAGGTCGATGCGGTTTATCATAATGGCGCTGTGCTCAATTTTGTATTTCCCTACCGGCAGATGAAGCCTGCCAATGTACTGGGCACTGCTGAATGCCTGCGTCTGGCCTGCGAAGGCCATCCGAAATACTTCCACTATGTTTCCAGCTACAGCGTATACGATAACCCCAGTCATTTCGATCGCACTGTAATGGAGGATGATCCGCTAGAATCTCCCGATGGCTACTTCCTCGGCTATTCCGAGACCAAATGGGTAGCCGAAAAGCTGGTGGAATTGGCCAGGCAGCGTGGCCTGCGGGCAGCGGTCTATCGCCCTGGTGATATCACCGGTACCCTTGCCACCGGCATTTGGAAGCTGGAAGATCTCATCAGTCGATCCATGGTAGGCTGCGTACAGCTGGGCGCCGCCCCGGATGTGGAGGTAAACCTGCACTTGACCCCGGTAGACTATGTCGCCGATGCGCTTATTCATATTTCCTTCCGGAATGAATGCTGCGGACATGCCTTCAATCTGCTTAATCACCGGTTGATGCCGCTGCGGCAGATGACCGCTCTGATAAAAAAAGCAGGCTATCCGCTGGAACTGCTGCCCTATGAGGAATGGTGCCAGCGCCTGACTGCCACCACTAGTGAGGAAAATGTTCTGCGCATTCTCTCCTGCCTGTTTACTGACCAGCGCACCGCCGGCGAGGATATGATTGCCCGCTTCGGTGTTCACCAGGCACGCTTTTCCACTGCCAATACCGATCGGCTGCTCGAAGGCAGCGGCATTACCTGCCCGCCAGTGGATGCGGCTCTGCTGCAAAGTTACCTGCGGTATTTCATCAAGAGCGGCTACCTGCCTGCCCCGCAGCCGTGGTGGAAGCGACTCTTTACCCACAAAAAGCAGTAATCAGATTACCGCTTCTCCTCATGAAAAAGCTCCCTTTCCATTCATTTGGAAAGGGAGCTTTTCTCAGCATTGGATCAGTCAATTAAGAACAAATGTTTCACGTGAAACATTTTGTGTCATTCTGCATTATTCCAGCACGACCTTATGGAACACCTTTTTGCCCTTCTTGACGATCAGCCCGGAACGGAGTGCCGCTTCGTCAAAGCTTTCTGCAAAGTCATTTACCTTTACATCATTCACGCTGACGCCGCCCTGCTGCACCAGCCGTCTGACCTCGCCCTTGGAGGGGGCAAGCCCCACCTTGACCATCAGATCCGCCAGCGTAATGGCTCCATCGGTGAGGTCAGCAGCGGTAAGGGTGGTGGTAGGCATATTCGCGCTGTCGCCCGCACCGCTAAAGAGCTGTTTGGCTGCGGCCTGCGCTTTTTCCGCCTCTTCCTCACCGTGTACCATCTTGGTCAACTCGTAGGCCAGGATCTCCTTGGCACGGTTCAGCTCGCTGCCCTCCCACTTATCCATTTCGTCAATCTGCTCCAGCGGCAGGAAAGTAAGCATGCGAATGCACTTGAGTACATCGCTGTCGCCAACATTGCGCCAATACTGGTAGAAATCGAAGGGGCTGGTTTTATTGGGATCAAGCCAAACGGCGTTGCCGGCAGTTTTTCCCATCTTGTGGCCCTGAGAATCGGTAAGCAAAGTGATGGTCATTGCATGGGCGTCCTTGCCCAGCTTGCGGCGGATCAGCTCGGTGCCGCCCAACATGTTGCTCCACTGGTCATCGCCGCCAAACTGCATATTGCAGCCATTATGCTGGAACATGTAGTAGAAATCATAAGACTGCATAATCATGTAGTTGAACTCAAGGAAGGAAAGGCCCTTTTCCATGCGCTGCTCGTAGCACTTAGCGCGCAGCATATTATTGACACTGAAGCAGGCGCCTACCTCACGCAGCAGCTCCACATAGTTGAGCTTGAGAAGCCAATCAGCGTTATTGAGCATGATGGCCTTATCCGGGCCAAATTCGATAAAGCGCTCCATCTGACGCTTGAAGCATTCGGCATTGTGGTTGATGTCCTCCGCGGTGAGCATCTTGCGCATATCGGTGCGACCAGAGGGATCACCGATCATAGTGGTACCGCCGCCAATGAGGGCAATGGGACGGTTCCCTGCCATCTGCAGGCGCTTCATCAGCGTCAGGGCCATAAAGTGACCGGCCGTCAGGCTATCGGCTGTGCAGTCAAAGCCAATATAGAAGGTTGCCTTGCCCTCATTGATCATTTTTTTGATTTCTTCTTCATTGGTAACCTGCGCAATAAGTCCGCGGGCAACCAGCTCTTCATAAATCTGCATAGTTTATCTCCTTTTTTCTTTTTCCCTAATAAAATAAAAATCCTCTGTCCGTTACAATACGGACAGAGGACGAATGGACTTCGTGGTACCACCTCTGGTTCGGGCTGCCGTTACCGGAAGCCCCTTGATAGGTCCTATGGAAAGACCTCTGCGATGTAACGGTCGCACCCCGTCGTGCCCTACTGTCGTCTGTTCAGGCCACCGCTCCGGAATGTATTTCCCTGCTTTCCTCCTTACCGACTTGCACCAACCGCCGGCTCTCTGGAAAGGCTAAAAAAGAGGTACTCGGTTTCCTTCTTCGCGTTTCATTTTTTATCTATTATAACAAACTTACCGCCAATGTCAAGCGTCTATGGCCTTCTCCGCTGCCTTCTTCCGCCGGGTGTAGAGGAAGAATGCAGCACCCATGACAGTCCAAATAACCAACGCGATACGGGACTGCGGCCCCAGGTATGCCCAAGGATTGGGAACGATAAGCAGTGCTATGAAGCACAGCGAAAAAATGACGCCCAAAATGGAATTTATGGTCATCCATGCGGAGGTATCCTTATTGCGGCGAACCTGTACCAAAGTGGCGGCCGAGGTAAAACCATATCCAATAGCGGCACCGATGGAGGACATATCTACCACCCAATTGAGCACAGTGCGGCCAAACCATGGGCAGCACAGTGAAATGATCATGATGAACAGGATGGCATTCATCGGGGTTTTATAGCGGGGGTGCAGGCGGCCAAACCAGCCCGGGAGGACATGGTCCTTGGACATGGAGTACAAAAGACGGCTGGTAGCCATATAAAAGCCAATGATGCCGGAAAGTACAGCGCAGAACAGCGCAATGCCCAAAATAACCAGACCGGGCTTGCCGAGGATCAGACGGGCCGCATTAAAGGTGGGGAGCGCCGTAAAGCCGGCAAGGCTTTCGGGCAGGGTATCTTTGGCGCAATCGGCAATATAAGGCACCCAACTGGTATAGCCTTCGGGCAGGACTGCGGCCGTGATGGTATTGAGGATGACATAAAGAGCGCCGCCGAACAGGATGGAAAGAACCATAATAACAAGGCTCTTTTTATGGGAGAAATTGAACTCCTCCGAAGCCTGAGGAATGGAATCGAACCCGACAAATGCCCAAGGCGCGACCGCTACCACAGCAAGGATACCGCCAAACGAAGACTTACCGGTGGCATCTGTGGTAAATGCGGGCGCCAAATGGGAAGCGGAAGCATGCGGGCTGAACAGCGCAGCAATCGCCAGCAGGAACACACAGCCAACCAGAGAAAGCGCCAGGACAGTCTGGAACTTGCCAGCCACACTGACACCCCGGATGCTGAATACCGCAAAAAGCACCAGCGCAATGATGGCCAGCAGAATTTCACCAGCGTAAATGCTGTAACCTTCCACCGAATAGAGATAGCCCCACTGGGTCAGATTTGGGAAGAGATTACGGCCGATGAGCGCCAAAGCAGTAGCATTCAAGGGCACGATGGCAAGATAGGAGAGGCCCAGGAACCACGCGCACAAAAAACCGCAGGTGGGCCCAAACGAGGCATTGGGAAAGGTAAATTCGCCACCCGCTACCGGGAAATGGTTGATCATATAGCTGTAATTGAGGGCAATAACGACCATAATGATGGCGCCCGCAGCCATAGCAATAAGAGTACCCAGCGGCCCGGCATTGGGTAAAAAGGTATTGGCGGGCATAACAAACGCACCCCACCCGATAATACTGCCTAGGGCTAGTGCCCATACATTCAGTGGAGAGAGCTTTCTTTGCAGGCCTTCCCCACCACTCCGATTATCGTTCATGCTGTGTCCTCCTTTATTTCTTATCAAATTCGGCCGTAACCAGCGCCAACGCTTTTTCCTCCAGCCTCATATCGCACTCACGGTAATCCTCTCCCAGCAGGCGGTGCAATAGCTCCCGCAGCATGGAAGGATTGCGGGCCAACATAGGACCCATGGCCCATGTGGCAAAGAAATTGCGGTATAGAGTTCCCTCTTTCCCATCGGGTGTTTCGCCATCGCCACAGCCGGAAAGCACTGTAAACAGTGGGTAGCGGTTCTCCCCTACCAGGTAGGCAGTGCGGTTGATAAAGCCATAAACCCTTGCGTTTTCATCATAGGCAGGCTGCGCCAGCATATCGCTGACAAAGACCTTGTCGGTCTCCACACCAGTGTAATCAAAGAGACCAATACCCGGCAGCGTCTCCCCCGTAGGCGTGGTAAATCTTTTGCCGAACAACTACCTGGCGTTGCCGGTGACAAGCCACACCTGGCCATTCTCAATGGCAGAGCAAATCGCTTCGCCATACTGCGCGAAGTGCGGCGCAACGGCGGCAAGATTGCGTGCCTTGCCATGACCGATGTAAACAAAATCGTAGCCGGTGGGGTCGATGACCTCATCTAAATTCACTTCGGTGATCTCTGAGGTATTGCCGGTTTCGGCAATGCGGCGCTGCAGTACCGTCAGGTTTTTGTAGTCACCGTAAAGATCAAGTGCATTGCTATAAAGATGGAGTATTCTGATGTGTTTCATTTTTTCAGCTCCTCCAGTATTTTACCTTCGTTGCCAAAGGCGGATGCGGCAAGAATATAGATGTCGCCCTTGGTCTTGCGGAAGGCTTCCTTTGTTTTGGCCATATCGGTCTCCATCAACAGGGTGTTATCATCAAATCCTGCTGTTTTAAGACATACAGCAGCATCCAGCGCACGGTTGCCGGTGCATAGGATTTTCTCCACCTTACCCTTTAAGCGCTCAAACGCTACATCATATAGCCAGGATACATCCTTATATTCCATATAAATGACATTATTGATATACAAGGCAATGCTCTTCTCTCCCGGCTGCTCCAGCACATAACTGATGGATTGATCGAGAGATGCGGCGTTTTGCTTGGTCATCATCAGTACGGTGCGGCGACCGTCAAACTTGAAGTCATCCAGCCGCTCCTTCGCCACATAGAAATCGGCACAGCCTGCCGCGAACTGTTCCACGCTGATACCGGAGGCCGTGCAGCAAACAGCGGCTGCCGCCACAGTATTAAAGAAGTTGAAGGTGGTATTGTAGGTAACATGGACGGGCGTACCATTGATGGTGATGCACTTGCCTGCAAAGTCGGCATCGGTGCCGAAGAAATCCGGCTGATGGGAACCGTAATCGCAGTGAGAGCAATGGAATTTACCCAAATGATTGTAATGGTAAAACTCATAATTCATCGGATGGAAACAATGCGGACAGATCTTGCAATCATTGGTGCCGCTGACACAGTGATCGGTGGAGCGCTCGGTGCGATCCATAGCAAAATATACGGTATGATAGTTCCCGGCAAGATTCTGACTGATTGGCTCATTGGCATTCAGGATCAGCGTCATATCCGGGCGCTTGGCAATCGCTTCAGCAATCTTTTCAAATACCAGATCCGGGTTGCCGTTACGCACCACCTGATCCCGCAGGAGGTTAAGCACAAGGTAATAATCCACGGGAATCTCCGCGAAGATAAAGCGGGACCAGCACTCATCTACCTCCAGCACTACATAGTCGGCACGAACAACACCGCCCAGTGTACAAGCGGAAAGCAGAGTGGTAGCTACGCCGGCGGTCAGATTCGAGCCCTTCGCGTTATTGATAACGGTAAAGCCGTTTTTGCGCAGCACATGGGCAATGAGATTGGATGTGGTAGTTTTTCCATTGGAGCCGGTAACACAAATAACTCGGCCGGAAAAGCGCAGTTTTTTCATGACATGGGGATGAAGACGCAGAGCAATACGCCCGGGAAGATCGGTACCGCCTCCCAGCAATGAGCCAACAGCGCTTAATACACGGCACAGCAGCGCCGTAAAGAAGAATCGAATCGTATCGGTTCCCTCCTTTGGGGTGAATTTTTATAAATTAATAGAAATACTATACCACAACTCCCTGCATTTTTCAATGTAACATCCCGCATTTGACGCAGGATATCGAACATTTTGCGCAATACATTTGGAATTGTCCATTGATTTTATGGAGCCTTTGTAACTGGATCGATATGTTATTTCCTATTTCGGCAAAAAGCGAGCCGCCCCGGTCAAGGGCGGCATCACATAAGCAAGATAGAATTATGACTCCAACATCTCCTCAGCGCTCTTCAGGGCACTATCGGTGATATTCTCTCCCACCATAATACGGGCCAATTCCTGCACCCGCTGCGGGCGGGTCAGCTCCTCCACACGGGTAAAGGTGCGGCCATCTTCCACTGTCTTGTAGATGCGGTAGTGGTGGGCGGCACAGGCCGCGACTGGCGCCAAATGCGTAACGCAGATGACCTGACGGTGGCGTGCGACTTCGGCGAGCTTTTTACCGATCTTTTGCGCAGCGCGACCGGAAACACCGGTATCCACTTCATCAAAAATGATGGTACCAATGCCATCTTTTTCGGCCAGTACATTCTTGATGGCCAGCATAATACGCGCCAACTCACCGCCGGAGGCGATCTTGGCCAAAGGCTTTGCTTCTTCACCGGTATTGGTACAGATCATGAATTCCATTTCATCAGCGCCAGTGGGGCCATAGGGCTTTTCCCGGCGGGTAATGGAGAACCGAACACCAGCCATATCAAGATAGGCCAACTCCTGTTCTACTCGCTCGGAAAACTCCGCAGCAGCAGCAAGACGGCAAGCCGTCAAGGCCTCTGCCACAGTGTGCAGCACCAAGTTGGCTTCATCCAGCTCTCGCTGCAGATGGGCAGTCAATTCATCACTAAGCTCCAGCGATTGATATTCTTCACTGATCCTCTCGAAGTATTCCAAAATCTCTGCAATAGAATTGCCATATTTCTTCTTAAGCTTATAGATAGTATCCAAGCGAGATTCGATGGCATCCAGCTGGCGTGGGTCAAAATCAGCGTCCTCCAGCGTATCGCGGGCACGGCTGCCAAGCTCCTCCAACATATAGTAGGCATCGCTGAGCTTTTCACTGTATCCCCCAAACTCCGTAAGGTACTTAGACGCGGTGTCAAGTTCGGTAGAGACCTCCTCCAATGCTTCCAAAGCACCACGCATTTCTTCTCCATTGCCATTAAGTAAGGTGTAAACTGCCCCCAACGATTCAGTGATGCGCTCGGCATTGCGGATGCGCTTCTGCTGCTCAACCAGTCGTTCCTCTTCCCCATCGGTCAGCTTGGCATCGCCGATCTCCTTAATTTGAAACTGAAGAATATCCATGCGCTGCAGCTTGTAGCTTTCATCCATTTGAAGCTTATCCAACCGGGCAGCACACTCGCACATCCTTTCGTAAGCGGCGGTGTAAGCAGCCATTTCCTGCGGGTAAGCGCCATAGCTATCCAAAAAGCCCAAGTGCTTTTCGGCACTGAGCAACTCCTGATTATCATGCTGACCATGGATATCAATGAGCAGTGAGCAAACTTCCCGCAGCATTGCGGCAGTAGCCGGGCGGCCATCCAAACGGCACTGCCCCTTACCGGAAAGGTCGATTTCCCGCTGAACTAAAAGCTGGTTATCCTCCAATGGATAGCCAAGTACTTCAATCTTTTTGCAGAGTTCTTCCGAAATTTCGGTAAACAGTGCGGAAACAGTGGCCCGGGTCTCCCCGGTGCGGATGATTTCCTTAAAGGTCCGTCCGCCCAGCACGGCATTGATAGCACTGATGAGGATGGTCTTACCGGCACCGGTCTCGCCCGTGAAGACATGGAAGCCCTGCTGAAAATCAATGGTGGCTTGACGGATGACGGCAATGTTTTCGATGTAAAGCTGAGAAAGCATGGGGAGCTCCTTTCTCTAGTGGCATTGTGACAGTTTTTTAGCGGGTAAGATTCTTTTTCATAAGTTCCCGCAGATGGGTGCAGAATTCATCGGCAAAATGCTCAGTCTTAAGCAGAACAAAGATAGTGTTCTCCCCTGCGATGGTGCCAAGGATCTCCGGACGACTGCTATTATCCACTGCCTCGCACACAGCGGAAGCCATCGCGGAATGTGTCTTGATGACAACGATATTACCGGCACAATCCACTGAACGGATGCTGCGCATAAAGACCGAATCACCGGAAAGCTGCAGGGTATCAGCCGGTGCGGTATTGCTTTGCGTATAGTAGTAAATGCCGCTGGGCGAAAGCACCTTGACCAGGCGAAGGTCGCGGATATCGCGGGAAATGGTAGCTTGGGTAGCATAAAAGCCGTTTGCTTCCAGCAGCGACTGCAGCTCCTCCTGTGTGGTAACGGTATGATTCTGGATCAACTCCAGGATTTTGGCGTGGCGTGTTGCTTTCATACTGTTTTAACCCCTTTGCAGCAATTTGTGGGACAGGATCTCGAAGAATTCGTGTTCCCCAAAGGAAACAAAACGCGCAGCTTTATCACTTTTACGCACCGTTACAGCCGTTTGCGGCAGCAATTCAATGCGTTCTCGGCCATCCACCACAGCGCACATAGACTGATGGCTGCGAATGGTGACGCTGCGCCCTGCCGAAACTACAATGGGACGAACAGAAACACTGTGCGGGCAAATGGGAACAATAGAGATTGTGGAAAGACCGGGATCAATGACCGGGCCGCCAGCCGAAAGCGAATAAGCGGTAGAACCGGTTGGAGTGGATAGAATCAATCCATCTGCCAAATAAGAATTCATGCGGCGGCCATCGCAGTCGATGGTAAGATCAATAATATTCGTCATGACCGGCTTGGTGAACACGATGTCATTGAGGGCAAAGGACACCATAAGTTCTTCACCAGATTCTCCCTGACGCGTAAGTGAGATACCAAAGCGTTCTTCAGTTGTGTATTCCCCGGCTAAGATGCGGTCAAACGCCTTGGCAGCATCTTCCGGTTCCACCTGGGCCAAAAAGCCCAACCTGCCAGCATTGATGCCCAGCACCGGCAGCCCATGCGCTGCCGAGTAATGCGCCCCGTCGATAATGGTGCCATCCCCACCGATGCAGAGAATCATATCAGTGTGAGCGCAAGCTGATTCCATATTGATCACCTGCACATTGGGCGGATAGAACGCCCCCGGCACAGGAACCGCAAAAACACCACAGCCGTGCGCAGCCAATTCCCGGCAAACATCCCAGGTGACAGTCGGGACATTTTCCCTGGAAAAATTAGCAATGAGAAAGAAATCCAACCGGCAGTCCTCCTTTCCGGTATATTATTCGCTGAGTGTTTGGTGAGAAAGGCGGACGATTTCCGCCGGTATGGGCAAGGCGCTCTCATACTCACCTTTTTTGAGATGCATAAGGTATTCGATATTACCCTCCGGGCCCTTGACCGGCGAAAAGGTGAGATGGATAGGTGTAAAGCCATTATCCTTTGCAAAGGAAAGAGCGTTTTCCACCACCATCACATGAGTGCTCTCTTCCCGTACTACGCCCTTTTTCCCAACCAGTTCCCGGCCGGCTTCAAATTGGGGCTTGATGAGACAAACAGCTTCGCCGCCCTCTTTCAGCAACCGATACAGGACCGGCAGCACCAGCTTGAGCGAAATAAAGGAAACATCAACCGAAGCAAAATCCAGCAGCTCCGGTACCTCTTTTTCGGTAACATGGCGGATATTGGTGCGTTCCAAATTGATAACTCGTTCATCACAGCGGAGTTTCCATGCGAGCTGTCCGTAGCCGACATCGATAGCATAGACCTTGACGGCGCCGTTTTGCAGCATGCAATCGGTAAAAC
>OGXM01001404.1_pt1 | contig 13229 bp, 11 predicted proteins | sample 1576271 | NCBI WGS metagenome assembly OGXM01 (sample SAMEA3541579, study PRJEB24748) | human gut metagenome | biome: human gut; feature: human-associated habitat; material: faeces | place: China | collected 2012 | reverse complement strand
CTCGACGCCTGCGCGGCGCCTGGCGGCAAGTCGACCCACATGCTGGAACTCGCTGATATCGAACTCACGGCAGTGGAAGACGCCCTCGTAATGCACCAGGCGGCCTGGGTCATTGGCGCGGAAGAAGTTCGCCATAGCACGGATGTCCTTGCCGGCGTAGCTCTCGTTGCCGCAGGACCAGATCAGCACTGCCGTGTGGTTTTTGTCGCGCTCAAACATGCTGCGCGCGCGATCGACCACGCAGTCCCGCCATTCGGGCAGACTGCCGGGGACATTCCAGCTCGGCTCCACCACACCCAGCTTCTGCCAGCTGCCGTGACTTTCGAGGTTGGTTTCGTCTATCATGTAGATGCCGTTTTTATCGCAGAGGTCATACCACCGGCTTTGGTTGGGGTAGTGGCAGGTACGCACAGCGTTGATGTTGTTGCGCTTAAAGACGGCCATCGCAGCGTGCATATCGCTCTCATCAATGGCGCGGCCCTTCTCGGCATTCCACTCATGGCGGTTGACACCGTTGAAGATGATGCGGCTGCCGTTTAAGCACATGATGCCGTCCTTCATCTCAAAGCGGCGGAAGCCGATGTCGTAGGGCACGACCTCCTGCACGGCACCGTCGGCGTCATACAGGGTCAGCACGGCATGGTACAGCACCGGCGTCTCATGGCTCCACGGGTGGATGGCGCTCAGCTCGATGGTGCTGCCGTCAATGTCCTCATCAAAGAGGGTGAACTCCTCGCCATCGGTCAGGCGCAGGTGTACCCGCGCGCCGTCCGTCTCGCCGTCCAGCTTGACGCGGAATTTGAAGATATGCTCGCCTGCCTGCTCATCCAGCTTTTCGCCGTTGACATAAAGGCTTACCTGCTTCTGGTTTGAGTAGACCTTGACCTCGATCTCGTTCTGGGTGCGGTCCGCAAAGCGTTTGGAGCAGATATGCACAAACGGCTCATCGCTCCACCACGCTTTATAGATGTAGAAGCTGTCCTTCTTCGTCTTGCGGTCAAAGGTGACAAGGCCCTTGTGGTTCATGCCCGGCTCGCCGCCCTGATCGCGGGCGTCTGCAGCAAAGTCGTACATGTTCCATACATGGGTCGACCACAGCCAGCTGTGGCGTTCAAAGCAGCGCAGCATGTACTCATGGTAGATTGCCTGATATTCCTCGGTATGGTCACCGCGGCGGGGATGCTCACTGTGCAGGTTGGGCATGCCCTCGGCGCCGTATTCGCTGAAGCCCAACGCGCGGTTCGGGTAGCAGAGATGGAAAAAGTCCATCCAGAGGTCATTCAGGAACAGCCCCGGCACATACCAGCCAAGGTACAGGTTCCAGCTGACCAGATCGGTGATGTGGGCCACCGGGTTGAAGGGGCCGCACATTGCATAGCAGGCCAGCGTTGTCAGGCGGGTGGCGTCCATCTCATGGCAGAGGTCGTTCAGCACACGATGGTTGTCCAGCATGTCGCGCTTGTCTTTGGTGGAGATCGTGATCTCGTTGGAGACGCCCCAGCAGACGATGCAGGCGTGGTTGTAGTTCTGGACGATCAGCTCCTTCATCTGGGAGATCGTGTTCTCACGCCCGTTGGGCATATGCTCAGAGATATAGGGGATCTCTGCCCAGACGACCATGCCCGCCTCATCGCAGAGGTCGTAGAAATACTGGTCGTGCTGGTAGTGTGCCAGACGGATGGTGTTCGCGCCCAGCTCCTTGATGAGCTGCATATCCTCGTCATGCATTTCCCGGGTGATGGCATTGCCGAGGCCCTTGCGGTCCTGATGGCGGGAAACACCGTGCAGCGGGTAGGCGCGGCCGTTGAGGAAGAAGCCCTTCTGCGGGTCAACATGGAAGCTGCGCACGCCAAAGCGCTGCCGCACCTCGTCCTGTACGGCCCCGTTCAGCACCAGACGCACCGCGCAGGTGTAGAGATAAGGGTCGCGCACGCCGTCCCACAGATGGGGATGCGCAAGCGTGACTGCGGCGTCACTGCCCTTGCCGGTCAGCACCTCAGCCCCGGCGGCATCGAGGATCGAGAACTCGATCTCGCCCTCCCCCTCGACGCGGGTCTTGACGGTGATGTCTGCATTTGCGCCGTTGACGGTCGGGGTGATCTGCACGCCGCAGCTGCCCAGATAGTCCAGCGCAATGTGATTTTTGCTGACGACCAGCAGGCTGACATCGCGGTAGATGCCGCCATAGAAGGTGAAGTCCGCCTTCTGGGGATAGACGCGGTCGTTCTTGCTGTTGTCCACCGCCACGGTCAGCTCGTTCTCCTCCGCCAGCAGGCCGGTCACCTCTGCGCGGAAGGTCGAATAGCCGCCGTCATGGCGCATGACCTCCTGACCGTTCAGCGTGACCCTTGCGCTGGCATTGACGCCCTCAAACTGCAGCCAGACCTGCTGCGTTTCAGCGTCATAAGCGGGGGCTGCGAACCGCGTTGTATAGGTACAGGTGCCGCGCCAATAATCATTGCCGCCGTCCTGACCGTCGATGTTGTTCCAGGTATGGGGCAGGTTTACCGCAGCGGTTTTGCCGTCCGGCCCGGTGAACTGCCAGTCCTGCATGAGCTTGGCGATGCTTCGCATTCGTTTTCCTCCCGTGTATCTATAGCGTTTTCTCTGTTGTGCGGTCGTTTTTCCGTCTTTCGCTATTATTTTATCAAAGACTTTTCCTTTCGCAAGACCGTTGCGATAATCGGTCGAATGGTGTGGATATTCGGTTTTGCTCTCACAAATCGAAGCTGATATATTTGTGCATCTCTCACAAACAGTTGGATACAACCATCTCCGTCACCCGCGGTGAGTGCTCCTTGTCAGCGGCCTTGCCCTCTCAGGCGCCCGGGTTTCTGCTTGGGTGAGGCTTAAATATGCTGCCATGAATCTGAAAAAGCTGGCACAATGGAGTTGGAAGAGCTCCATTTTCGCACTGATATTTGTTTGTTACCATCCAAATTACAGGAAAACCCCAGCTTTCGCTTTCTGAAAGCTGGGGTTCTTTGACAGGCTGAAATGGAGCGTATCGATACCGATACGCTCCATGAACTGTTTTATGGCCATCTGTCAAAGCCGTGCTGTTTTCTTTTCTATCATTCAATTTCCGTATCGGGCATCTGGACGGCGGTACCGCCGTCCAGCCCGAAGTCGTCCGCCGCGGTAGCGGTGTCCCGCCGCAGCATGGTCTCCATCACCCGGATATCACTGTCGATATCCATGGCGGCGTCCTGATACAAAGCGTCAAGCTGATGCTCGAACCCGGCGATGATGTTGTCCATGGTGTCCGCGATGCGGGACTTGGCCTGATCCAGATTCTGCCCGCTGACGCCCGCTTCCTCAAAGTCGGCGTAGCTGTCCAGTAGCTTCTGGGTGGTGGGCAGATAGTAGTTCAGGAAAGTGCTGGCCTGATTCTTCTTGGCGGGCTGCTCCTGGATCACCTTGAAGATCTGGCCGGTAACGGTCTCCAGCCGGTCGATCTTGGCGCTGAGCACCTCGTCATCGATGCGGTCATTGGCACGGCGGATGGCCAGCAGCATCCCCTCGTAGCCGTCGGCGTTCTGCGCCGCCGTTTCGGCGGCCTGCCGCTGCTCTCCGGCGCGCTTGGCGGAGAAATAGGCGTTGGCCGCCGCCTGTGTGCGGAACAGCATGTCGTTGCCCCGATCCAGATAGGCGTCCGGCCCCCACATGCCCTTTTCCACCATGGCCTCCAGATCACGCTCGGCCTTGGCTTCGCCCACCTCTGCCGCCTTCATCAGATGAGCCAGCGGGATAGTGTCCCGCGTTCCGGCACAGGCCAGATACTTGGCGTAGCGGCGCATCTTCCGCTTCATGACGGCGCTGCCGATCAGCAGCGACAAACCGCCGGACAGCAGTCCCACGGGATAGAACAGCTGCCGCAGGAAGTACCACCATTCGCCGTACTGGATGGCATAACCCAGATCGTTGGCGGCTACGTTCAGCAGCGCCGCGCCGCCCAGCGCCGCCAGTACGATGCCCACGATCTTCAGCGCCTTGGCGCCTCCGGCGGAGGGCTGCGGCGTTTGCGTCACCTTCTGCACGGCGCTTTGCTTCTTCGGCTGCGCCGGTCTTGCCTGCTGGACGGACGGAGCCGTCTGCGGGGCGCTCTGCTGCGCCTGTGTCCGGGTCTGCTGGGCGCGGCTTCGCACCTGCGCCGCCGTGTCGGAGGCCACCTTTTTGACCTTCTGCGGATTATCGGTGAGCTTTTTAATAAGAAGGATCAACCCCACCGGCCACGCCACCAGAAACATGATGCCGATCAGCAGCCACGCGCCGAAATCGTTGCTTTGCCCGTTGGGATTGGGCGTGCGCTGGGGTGTGTTGGACTGACGCGGCGGCTGAGCGCCGTCCCTGTCGCTGTGATAATCGTAATGATACTCCATTTATTCTTCCCCTTTGTGCCGCAGCTTCCGCTTGTTGCCCTTTTCGTCCACGATCCACGTGTTCTCCAGATGGCTGCGCAGGCTGCCCAGAATGGCCTCCTTGTACTCCAGCCGCAGAGACTCCCGCTCGGCTTCCTCCTCCACGGTCAGGCCGTCGGCCTTGGCCTTGCGGGCCAGCTCATTGATCCGATCGATCTTCTCCTGTTTCATAAGGTATCTCCCCCAAGTTCTGTGTATGATACAGCCGGGCGTAAGCGCCCTGCTTCCGCAACAATTCCTCGTGGCTGCCCTGCTCGGCGATGCGGCCCTCCTGCACCACCAGAATACGGTGGGCGCTGCGGATGGTGCTGAGCCGGTGGGCAATGATCAGCGTGGTGCGGCCCCGTGCCAGCAGGTCAAAGGCGTGCTGGATCTTCGCCTCGGTGACGCTGTCCAGCGCCGAGGTGGCCTCGTCCAAAATCAGGATGGGCGGGTCCTTCAGAAAGATTCTGGCGATGGCGATCCGCTGCTTCTGTCCGCCGGACAGCAGCACGCCCCGCTCGCCCACATAGGTGTCGAACCCCTGAGGCATCGCCAGAATGTCCTCGTAGATCTCCGCCCGCCGCGCGGCGTTTTCCACCTCCTCGTCGGAGGCGTCGGGGCGGCCGTAGCGGATGTTCTCCCGCACCGTCCCGGCAAACAGGAACACGTCCTGCTGCACCACACCGATGGCCCGCCGCAAATCGTCCAGCCGGATGTGCCGCACGTCCACGCCGTCGATGGCGATGCTGCCCTCGGTCACGTCGTAAAACCGGGGGATCAGCTGGCACAGGGTGGACTTTCCACCGCCGGAGGGCCCCACCACCGCCACCGTTTCACCTACCGCCACGTGCAGCGTCACATGGTGCAGCACCTCGTCGGCGCCGTCGTAGGTGAAGCTGACGTCGTTCACGTCGATGGCGCCCCGCACCGCAGGCATCGCCGCGGCGTTCGGCGCGTCGGTGATGGCGGGCTCGGTGCCCATCAGCTCAATAAAGCGGTGCAGGCCCGCAAAGCCGTTGGAAAACAGCTCCGCGAAGTTGGTCAGCTTCCGCACCGGCGTGATAAACGTGGTGATATACAGGCTGAAGGTGATCAGATCCACATAATCCATGCGGCCGCCCATCATCAGCCAGCCGCCGCCGGCAATGACCGCCACGTTCAGCAGCGTCACAAACAGCTCCATGGTGGCGTTGAACCGCCCCATCTCCTTGTGAAAGCCCCGCTTGGCGGTCTTGAACGTCTCATTGGCGCAGTCAAACCGCTGCTGCTGGATACGCTCGTTGCCGAAGGCCTTCACCGTGCGGATACCGCTGAGACCGGACTCGATCTCGGCGTTGATGGCGCCGGTCTTCTGCTTGGCCGCCACCGAGGCGCGGCTCATCCCGCCCCGCAGCAGTAGCAGCACCACCAGAAATATCGGAATGATGACCATGATGAGAATAGCCATCCGCCACTCGATGCGGAACATCACCGCCAGCGCGCCCACGATGGTGATGACGGAGATGGTCAGATCCTCCGGCCCGTGGTGGGCCAGCTCCGTCAGCTCGAACAGGTCGGTGGTCAGGCGGTTCATCAGCTGTCCCGTGCGGTTGCGGTCATAGAAATCAAAGCCCAGCGCCTGCATATGATGGAACAGGTCGCGGCGGATATCCGCCTCCACACGAATGCCGAAGGTGTGGCCCCAGTAGGTGACGATGTAGTACAGTCCTGCCCGCAGCACAAAGGCCAGCGCCACCACCGCCATGGCGATAAAGAACACCCGGTAGTTCTTCTCCGGCAGCCAGTGGTACAGCGCCGTGCGGGAGATCAGCGGAAAGGCCAGATCCACCATGGCAATCAGAACGGCGCAGCTGATATCCAGCGTAAACAGCTTCCAGTGGGGCTTGAAGTAGCTCAAGAAGATCCGCAGCGGACTGCGGGTGCGGTAATCCTGCGTGGTCATATATCGATTCCTTTTCCAAAGATAATTCTCCAGTTTCGATTATACCACAGGGCATGTGGTTTGGCAAGGCGGTGGGACAACGCTTTTAAGATAGATCGCTGGGGCGGACAGAGTCGTCCGCCCCTACAAAGCTTTATCGGCAGTCGTGTGCAGATAAGGGGCCTCATCCCGCCGCAAACGAAAGAAAAGCAGCGGCACAGCCGCTGCTTTTCGGGTGTCGTATGTAGGTCAGTTGTCAGTTGACGCGCACCAGGATCTCCGCCGTGGCGCTGCCCAGGGTGATGGTAACGGTGGCCTCACCCTTACCGACGCGCTCAAGCTTACCATCAGAGGAAACCTTTACCACATTGGTATCGGAGCTCTTCCAGGTAGGCGTACCAGTAATGCCCTCCAAGGTCAACTGACAGGTTTTCTCGCTGGACTGCATGGTAATATCATACTTGCCATCATCCCTCGGCTGAAGGTCTATGCCATATTCAGTCTTGATCTTCAGATTCTTCAGGGAAGAACTGGTATTGGTGTTGCCGTTGTTGGGCTTATTCGTAGTATCCGGCTTATTGGTGTCGGGCTTATTGGTGGTCGTTCCGTTGTCGGGGGTGTTGGTGGTGGTGTCCGCCTTTTTCTGCACGGTGATGGCGCAGGCCACGCTCTCCTCGCCGCAGGTGACGGTGACAACGGCGCTGCCCTCGGTCAAAGCGGAGACCGTACCGTCGTCAGACACCTTCAGCACGCCGGAATCGCTGGTGATCCACTGATAGCTCTCCTCCGCGCCGCCGGTGGCGGTCAGCTTCTCCGACTCGCCGGGCGCCATCAGCAGGGACATGTGATCCAGCGCCAGCGCCTTGACCACCGGCTCGTTGTCCACCGGCGTGTTGACCGGCTGGTTCTGCGTCGTACCGGGGTCAACGTCTTCCGGCTGCTTGTCGCCGCCGAACCAGCCCCGCACGGTGTCACCGGCAAAGGCCCACACCAGAATGCCCGCCAGCACCAGCACCGCCAGCACCAGTACCGGGCCCACAACGCTGGGCGCCTTCTTCCGCTTCTCCATCTGGCGGTGGCCGCGCTTTTTCACTTTACCGTTGTAGTATTCTTCATCTTCCACGCAGAAAGGACACTTTTTATAGCTGTCGGAGTACACTTCTCCGCATTTATTACACTTGATCAGGCTCATGCTGTTTTTCCCTCCAAAGGACATACTCTTGATAATACTTTGCTATCATACTCCAAAAACAGCCGTCCCGTCAACTGAAAATGCTGGAAATTCATCATTTTTTTACATCTTTTCTTGCTTTTCCGGGGATGACTTTCTATAATAGAGGGGAATAATGCAAGGGAGGCGTTCTCCATGAATACCATTTTTATCGGCGTGGCCGGCGGCACCGGCTCCGGCAAAACCACCCTGACCGAGCATCTGGCTGAGCGGTTCGGCAGCAACATCAGCGTGGTACATCATGACAACTACTACAAGCGGCAGGACTGCTCCTTTGAAGAACGCTGCCGCCAGAATTAGGACCACCCCGATGCCTTCGACACCGATCTGATGATCGAGCATCTGAAAGCTCTGAAGCGGGGCGAGACCATCCACTGTCCCGTGTACGACTACGCCATCCACAACCGCACCGACAAAACGGTGGAGGTGCACCCCACCAAGGTGGTGATCGTGGAGGGCATTCTGATCTTCCAGAACAAGTCCCTGCGTGATCTGCTGGATATCAAAATTTTCGTGGAAACGGACGCCGACGTGCGTATCCTGCGCCGCGCCCTGCGGGACGTGGAGGAGCGTGGCCGCTCGCTGGAATCGGTGGTGACCCAGTACTTGACCACCGTCAAGCCCATGCACGAGCAATTCGTGGAGCCCACCCGGAAGTACGCCGACATTATCGTGCTGGAGGGCGGGCACAATCTGGTGGCGCTGGATATGATCATGCAGCGCATCGCCAACCATATCGCGGAGAACTGATCGTATGCTGTTACCCATCCTTGGCACGCTCTCACTGTTGGGAGCGGTCTATTTCCTGATGCCGCTGGCCATCGGCGTATGCCATATCGGCATGTTCTGGCCTGCGGCGCTGCTGCTGTTGGCGGCGGCTTGGTGCTTCTTCCCCGGCTTCTTCCGCCGCTTTCCCAAATGGCTGAAGGCGGTGCTGCTGTCCGGCGTGGGGCTGGTGTTGGCCGTGGCGCTGGCGGTGCTGGCCGTTATGGGTCTTGCCGCCGCCGACCGTCCCTCCGGCGATGACGCGTCGGAAACGGTGGTGCTGCTGGGGTGTCAGGTGTACAACGGCCGCCCCAGTATGATGCTGCAAAACCGCATCGAAGCCGCCTATGAATACCTGATCGCCCATCCCGACGCGGTCTGCGTCACCACCGGTGGACGGGACAACAGCAATGAGACGGTGACGGAGGGCGGCTGCGCCGCCCGTGAGCTGATGGCCATGGGTATTGCCCCGGAACGGATCTACGCCGAGGAGAAGTCCTTTGACACGCGGGAGAACCTGCTGTTCGCCGCGGATATCATCCGGGAGAATGGGCTGGATACTCATGTAGTTATCGCCAGCGATAATTTCCACCAGTACCGGGGCCAGCTTTTCGCCCGTCAGGCGGGGTTGGAAGCCCAGTCCGCCGGATGCTTCAGTCCGTGGTTCCTGGGCGCGGGTTATGCCTGCCGGGAAGTAGTGGGAATTCTGGCCACTTGGGCAGGAATTGCGTAAGTAAATAATTATTTAATAACGGAGGATCCGTGTCATTTGCCACGGATCCTCCGTTATTTCGTAAGGGCGGACGACTCTGTCCGCCCTTACGAAGTATCCTTTGCCGCTTATTACAGCTTCGCCAGCACCACAGGTTCTCCTATCTGCAGAGCATAATGATAAATGCGTGCGCTGTCCTCAATGTACTGGGCGCGGGTGCGGGCCTCGTTTAAGTCCTTGCCCACCGCCAGCGCACCGTGGTTGTTCAGCAGGCAGCCGCCCCGGCCATCCTTCAGGCACGGCACAGCGTTTTCCCCCACGGCAAAGGTGCCGGGCGTGGCGTATTCCGCGCATTCCACGCCGCCGTTCAGAAAGATCTGCGTCTCGATCAGCACCGGGGGAATGGGCTTATGCACCACCGCAAACGCCGTGGCATAAGGGGAATGGGTGTGGAAAATGGCCTTGTGCTCCGGATAGGCCCGGTATACGGCGGCGTGCATCCGCCACTCGCTGGAGGGCTGCAATTCGCCTTCAATGATATTGCCGTCCAGATCGCACCGCACAATATCCACCGGCCGCATCACCGTATAGCGCACCGACGTGGGGGTGATGAGCATAGTGCCGTCCCCCAGCGCCACGCTGAGATTGCCGCTGGTTCCGGTGAACATCCCCTCATGCAGAGATTCCAGACATACGTCCACCATCTCCTGCCGCAGTTCCTTGTGAGAATACTCCATTTTATACCCTCTTTTCGTAATAGAACAATTATTTACTTTCCTTAAACTACCATTTCATAGGGGCCGAGTTCACTGACCTCCAGATATTTTTTCAGCTCATAGGGGGAATAGATGCCAAGATCCGTCACCACACCGGTGATGAGCTGTGGCGGCGTGATATCAAAGGCGGGATAGTAGCCCTTCACCCCGTCGGCGGCGGTCTTTACCCCCATGGCCTCCAGCGTATCCTGCGGGTTCCGCATCTCGATGTGTACGGTATCCACGGTGGGGTGGCCCTTGTCGGGAATGCCGCTGATGTACACCGGCACGCCCAGATAATTGGCAGCAATGGAGATCTGGAAGGTGCCCACCTTGTTGGCGATATAGCCGTCGCAGCAGATGGCGTCGGCGGCACAGGTGAACACGTCCACATGCTCCTGCTGCATCACGTAGGCGGGCATGTTGTCGGTAATGACCGTCACGTCAAACCCCATGTCGTGACACACGGTGGCCGTCAGCCGTGCGCCCTGAAAATAGGGCCGCGTCTCCGGGCAGAACAGGCGGATGTTCTTGCTCTGCTCCCGGCACTCCTTCAGCATCATGGCCACGATGGTCTCGCCGAAGCACTGGGTCATGACGGTGCCGTTGTCAGGAAATTTGTCCACCAGATGCTTTGCCATCTGGCCCACCCGGCTATAGCGCCGGTTGTTGGTGGCCACCGTGTAGTCCCGGATGGCCAGTGCCACATCAGGCACGCCCTGCGCGATGGCAGCCTTTGCCACCTCCAGACAGCCGCCGCAGATCAGCTGCATCCGTCCCACGGTGGTGGGCCGGGCGTGGGAGATGGTGTCCATGGCCTGCTCCAGATAGGCCACCTGCTGCTCCGCCGTCCTGTCCCGGCACTCCCAGGCCGCCAGCGCCATACCCATGGCGGCGGCGGTGAAGGGGCCGGTGGACTGAGTCACCATGTCCGTCAGCGCCTGCGCCACCTCTCTGTGGGTGCGGCAGGTGACGAATTCCACCCTGCGTGGATACACCCGGCGATCCAGTATCCGCACCTCGCCGCCATCGTACCACGCCACGTTTTCATACTGCATCATAAAGGCAAGGCCCTTGTCTGCTCGTTCCATGTGTGTTCTCCTTTTCTCTCACACGCCGTACAGCCGCTTGGCGGCGGCTCTGGCATCGTATAATATCCGCTCCCTGTCCAGCGTCAGGTATTCGCCGTTTTCGTACAGCACTCTGCCGTCCACCACGGTCATGCAAACGTCGGCGGCCTGTGCGCTGTACACCGCCAGTCCCGCCGTGTCAAGATGCGGGACAAGGTGGGGCGCGCTCAGATCGATAGCCATGATATCCGCCCGCTTTCCGGCCTCGATGGCGCCGGTGTCGTCCCGGCCCTGCAATTTCGCACCGTTGATCGTCGCCATGTCCAGCACCTGCGCCGCCGGCAGGATGGCCGCGTCATGGCGGTATCCGTTATGGAGGATGGCCGCCAGATGCAGCTCCTCCAGTATGTTGAGATTGTTGTTGCTGGCGGCGCCGTCGGTGCCCAGCGCCACGTTGATACCCTCTGCCAGCAGCTCCGGAACCGGCGCGAACCCGCTGCCCAGCTTCATGTTGCTGGTGGGATTGTGGATCACGCTGACGTTTTTTTCTCGCAGCAGCGCCCGATCCTCTGCCGTCACCCACACGCAGTGGGCGGCGGCGCAGGGCACGTCGAACACTCCCAGATCGTTCATCCACGCCGCCGGGGTCTTGCCGTATTTCTCGATGCAGGTATCATGCTCGCTTTTCGTCTCGCTGAGGTGAATGTGCATTCTCACGCCGTTCTGGCGGCACCACGCCGCCGTCCCCGCCGCCACGTGGGGATTGCAGGTATACTCCGCGTGAAGGCAGCCGTCCACCCGAATGCGTCCCTCGGCGGCGTTGTGCCAGTCCTTATAGAATCGTTCCAGCTTCCGGGCACTTTCATTCTTCTCGTAGGGCTCCGCCGGGTCGAAGGCCTGCACCGGATAGCAGAGGTTGGCCTTGATGCCGCACACCGCCACCAGCTCCGCCGCCTCCCACGGGAAGAAGTACATGTCGGAAAAGCTGGTGGTGCCGCAGGCCAACATCTCCAGCAGCGCCAGCGCCGTACCGGCCCGGATATCCTCCGCCGTCATGCGGCCCTCCACGGGGAATACGCTGTCAAACAGCCACCTTTGCAGCGGCAGGTCAGTCCCCACGCCCCGCAGCAGCGTCATAGCGGCGTGGGTGTGGGCGTTCACCAGTCCCGGCAGCAGCAGCTTGCCGGACATGTCCTTTTCGCAGTCAAAGCGGCCCTCCGGGCGCTCCGCACCCACCGAGACGATCGCCGCCTCATCGATCACCACATAGCCGCCCTCGATCACGCCTTGCGGCGTGTAGATCCACGCGTTTTTCAGTAATGTGGTCATGGGCTCACATCCTCGAGAGCACCTTTTTCAGATAGGCGCTGAAGTTGTCGGCCACCAGATGGCCCACCTCGTTGACCTCCTCGTCGGTGAGGGGCTGATCCAGAATGCCCGCCGCCATGTTGGTGATGACGGAGAAGCCCAGACAGGGCAGACCGCAGTGGGCCGCCGTCAGCGCCTCGGTCACGGTGGACATGCCCACCGCGTCGCCGCCCAGCGTGCGGATGGCGCGGATCTCCGCCGCCGTCTCAAACTGGGGGCCCTGCATGAAGAAGTAGCAGCCCTCGTGGAAGGTCAGACCGCTGCCCTGAGCGCATTCCTTGGCGATGGCCCGCAGCTCCGGACTGTACATCTTCTGTACGTCGAAAAACCGTGGGCCGAACTCCGGAATGTTGGGGCCCCGCATGGGGGAGCAGCCGGGCAGCATGATCTGGTCATTGATGATCATAATGTCGCCGGGCTTGAAGCTGAGATTCACGCCGCCGGCGGCGTTGGTCAGGACCAGCTGCTTCACGCCCATGGCCGCCAGCACCCGAACAGGCAGGGTCAGGGTCTGCTGGGAGTAGCCCTCATAATAATGGAGGCGGCCTTGCAGGGCGACGACTTCCCGGCCGCAGCGCCGTCCGAATACGAAAGCGCCGTTATGCCCGGCCACGGTGGTCTGGGGGAAGTTGGGAATGTCCTTATAGGGAATGCGGACAGGGTTCTCCAAGGTGTCGGCAAAGTCGCCCAGACCGCTGCCCAGAACCAGCGCCACCGTGGGCCGGTTGGTCACATGGGTGAGCAGATATTCCGCCGATGCGGTGATGGTTTCCTGTAATGTCATAAAAATGCTCCTTTTGTTGGAATTTTCAGCACGCTCTTGGCCGCCGAATTTCATACGCAGAAATTGGCGCAGCATTGTAGGGGCGGCATGCCCCGAGCATTAGAAAACAATTATTGAGCAGTAAAAATCGACGCTGTGCCTGACAGGATTGAGAAAAGGCTTCTCCTGGAGGAGAAGCTGGCAGCCCGCAAGCCACCCAGAAAACCGGTTTTCTTCAATA
>OGXM01001395.1_pt1 | contig 13286 bp, 9 predicted proteins | sample 1576271 | NCBI WGS metagenome assembly OGXM01 (sample SAMEA3541579, study PRJEB24748) | human gut metagenome | biome: human gut; feature: human-associated habitat; material: faeces | place: China | collected 2012 | reverse complement strand
AAAATTACAACGAATGCAGTGAATACAAAGAAAAGATTGATGAGCAGATAAAGTCAATTCTTGAAAGTAAATATGCCGACGATTTTAAAAAGTATTGGGGCGATGACAAAACCGAAAAAGTCCAAAATATGAGCGGCATAGCAGATATGGCGGCGAAAGAGTTTAATGACAGATATTATGAGCTTCTAAATAAAAATGCGGACGGCAAGGAGTTTGCAAGTCTGCTTAAAGAAGTGATTGCACATAATAAGAACGATGAAGAATTAGATGAAGAAACTGCTGAAAGATTACATAAAATCATCAACTATTGCAATAGTATTGCTGATTATAGGTATTATGTGAATAAATTCAACAATTACGGAGCGCATCTCGGATTGACAGAGATTAAAGGCGAAAATAATATTGACAATCCTATTAAAAAACTTGCATTTGTGGGTGAGATTAACGAGCATTTGAAAAAAGCATATGACTATATGGTTAAAAACAATTTGTGTTTTTATGATGACAACGAAAAAGATGTTGCGGGAGTTACATTCCGATTAATCGGCAGTGAAGATTCCGAAATTTTGGCATTTGGCGACAATGATGTTATGAGAACGCTTATACACGAATTCGGACATTATCAAAATTTTTTTGGGAAAGAAGTAGATAGTGAAGATTATTATTTCGGAACAGTTCATACATCGCCGATAGTTGAATTTGATTCGCAGATGTTTGAACTTATTGCAACGGATTATTATGATGAAATATACGGAGATAATGCAGGTGCAATGAAGTTTGATACTCTTGTATCTTGTTTCCAAATAGTCGCGAGTGCTACCATGGCATATTTTGAAAATTCATTATATAATGATGATGTACTTCAAATGAGTAATGAAGATTTGGACAAGGCGATTACAAAGCAGTTCGGCGAGGAATGGTATAAAACGTGTCAATTTTGCTTTACCAATCCGGGTACATACTTGAGATATTCGCTGGCAATGTTTAATGCAATACAGGTATATGATATTTTCTTAAAGGACAAGCAAGCGGGTATAGACAAATATTTTGAGGCTTGTGCTTGTGAGGGTGATACATACGAGGAAGTAACCGAAAAACTCGGACTTGTCAGTGCGTTTGATGACAATGCCGCCGAATATTTAAAGAGTATTACAAATGATATTTTCAAAACAGAATATGGCATTGATTATGATACGGCACTTGATTATTTTGAAAACGGTACATATTTGGGAAAGGTTTTTCCTACCGAACAAAAAGTATCAGTAAACGGCGGAGAAACTCAAAAATTGATTGCGTATAACAGAGGTGGATTTAACTATATAAAAATTCGTGACCTTGCAAAGCTGTTAAACGGTACAAGCAGTCAATTTGATGTGGAATATGATGAAACTGTTGGTAAAATCAACATTGTAACTGGTAAGCCGTATACGGCTAACGAAAATGATACAGATGAAATTGCGGAGGTTAAAACCGCCGGACAAAAAGCCGCCGGAACATATTCACTTTGTCGTAACGGTGAAAATGTGCGTTTCGGAGGAATGATTTTTGTGAACGGTTATAACTGTTTCTTGCTCAGGGGACTTGCTGAAAACAAGGTGCTTGGGATTAATATTGACTATGACGAAGAAACGAACACCGTTTTAATATACACCGAATAATAAAACCAAAACAACTGATTTTTAATTGACAAGCAACAAAGGATAATGATATAATAAACTAATAAGAAAAGTTTTTAAGGAGAGTAGTAAAATGGGTTATTATTTTGATGACAGTCAAAGCATTAACGCTTACGAGGGCACTGACCCGCAGGCAATAATTTCATCGCTTGCATACAGGTATATGGGACAAAATCTAAAGCACGGACTTTATTATCGTGCATACACAAACAACGGTATCGTTCGTACAACCGATTACAGATACCTTGTTGATTTCAATAAGATTTTCCCTGACAGCAAGGATAAGGAATGTGTATGGGCATTCACAAAGTTTTATTCAGCCGGTAAATCTTCATTTGGTTGGGATATAAACTGTTTCGGACCTATGGTTGTATATGTAAACGGCGAAGTTGCATATAAGTCTGATATTTTCAAAGAGAGATATTCCGAAACTTCAACGCGTGTATTTATGGACGTTGAAGAAGGCTGGAACGACATCAGAATTCAGTTCAAAAAGACAAAGGCAGGCTTTGGCGGTCAGTTCGGCACATGGATCGGTAAGTGGGATATGTACACACTTATGCCGACAAAGGAACGTGACGGTCAAGAGGGCTTTGTATTTACAGAACTTGTTTCGGACGATTATGTACCTGACTTTGAAATCGGTATGAGCGAAAAGAATTTTGACAAAAAGCTTTATCCTATAATAAACTGGTCTGACGACGAAATGAAAAAAGGTCAGCTGACTCGTATGTTCGGTACACCTAACGGTCAATACGCAGTAGGTTACACAAAGGTATTTGCTGACGATATTAACAACACAACACACAAGTTTACTCTTGATACAAAGGGTGAAACAGTTGTGTATATAGATAAGAAAGAAGTGTTCAAGACAAAAGGCGGCAAAGAAACTTTTGAAGCTACACTTCCTCTTGGCACATATGACATATATGTAAAGTGTATTTGCGGCGGCAATGACTGGGGTTACACACTTGAATGTGACACTGTTGAATTTGAAAGTGCGGCAAGAGTTAAGGGTACAGATGACGTATGGATGTATATCGGTACATTCGTAAACGATTTTGAATTTCCGTTTGATACTGCGTCTGATATGCTGCATATTGTTGGCGAACCGGCTACATATTGGAGATTGGACGCGCCTGATACGTTCGTAAGACCGTATAACGAAAATACACTGTTCGGTCGTTGGAACTACCCATTGGGTGTTACAATGTACGGACTTCTTCATACAGCCATTGCAATCGGTTCGGAAGATATAAAGAATTACATAAAAGACCACGTTCAATTATGTATTGATACGCTTGAATATGCACTTTGGGATAAAGAGCAGTACGGCGGTGCTACGAGTATACACAACTTGCTTACAAGTATCGACAGCCTTGACGACTGCGGTTCGTTTGCGTCAATGATGCTTGAAGTAAACAAGTATCTTGGACTTCGTGACGTAAAGAAAGTTGCCGATTATGTCGGTGATTATATTTACAACCACCAGTCAAGACTTGAGGATGGTACATTCTTCCGTAAGGAAATGATGCACCACTTCCATAATATGACTATGTGGGCGGATGATTTATATATGTCAGTTCCGTTCCTTGTAAGATATTCACAGTTTACAGGCGACCAAAAGTATCTTGACGATGCGGCAAATCAGTTCTTCGGCTTTAAGAAGCGTTTGTTTATGCCGGAAGAAAAGATTATGTCACACGTTTATGACTTTAAATATGATTCAAAGACAAACGTTCCTTGGGGACGCGGTAACGGTTGGGTAGTATTCTCAATGACAGAATTGCTTGAAGTTCTTCCTGAGGACCATCCAAAGAGAAACGACCTTATTGAATTCCTTAACACTTTATGCGAGGGTTATCTTGCATTGCAGGATGATGAGGGAATGTGGCACCAGGTACTTAACGACCACGAATCATATCCTGAAACATCTTGTACATCAATGTTTATATATGCGTTCTCAAGAGGTATTCGTTTCGGCTGGCTAAAGAATCCTGAAAAGTACGTTAAGGCTATATACAAGGCTTGGAAAGGTATTTCTAAGACAAGTGTTGACTCAAACGGTAACGTATACGGCGTATGCCGCGGAAGTGAGTTCTCGTTTATTGCCGACTACTATAAGTATGAACTTGGCTGGAACTTAAACGATACACACGGTACAGGTATTGTTATGCTTGCTGGTATCGAAGTTATCAGACTTAACAAATTCTTAGCCGAATAAAACTTTTAGTCATAATTAACAAATAAAAATGACGGACTAAAATCCGTCATTTTTTTATCGTTAAATTGAACAAAAAACCACTGATTTTTTTATGGACTTTTAAACGGTTGAAGTGTTATTATAAGTAATACCGTTTTAAATATATTTATGCGAAAACATAATTTGAGTGGTGAATTTATACAAAACCACAAAAAAAATTAATAATTTTTGCAGTTTATTCACAAAATCTATTGCAAAAGTTAATAAAATAAGCTATAATATATTTATCAGTTTTTAGTCTTTGTGCAATTTGCGGATACTTGCCCGGTTTCTGCTGATTTCAATTGACTTGAAACAACAACAGTAAACTTTTTTAGGGAGGGTCTACTATGGCTAAAGCTCAGAAAGTCGTGCTTTCACCTGAGGAGAAAGCAGAGGCGAAACAAAAAAGATGGGCACAAATAAAGAGAGATAAGTGGATGTACTTATTATTATTGCCCGGTTTTTTGTATTTTATAATCTTTAAGATTGTTCCGATGTGGGGTATTCTTATTTCTTTCAAAGATTACTACGCAGGAATTCCGTTCTTCGGTTCAAACTTCTTTAACGGTTGGATTGGTTTTGATAACTTCAAGAACTTCTTTACAGACTCAAGTTTCTTGCAACTATTGAGAAACACTCTAATCATTTCGGGAATGAACATTATATTCTTCTTCCCGTTGCCGATTGTTTTGGCACTGTTACTTAATGAAATCAAAGTACAATGGTATAAGAAAGTTCTTCAAACACTTGTTTATGTACCTCACTTTGTATCAATGGTTGTCATCGCATCTATCACATTCATGCTTGTTAAGACTCCGTCAATGGAGGGTATGAGCGGTGGTGCGCTTTATGAAATCGTAAAGTCAATGACAGGTAAAAACCTAAATGCACTTGGAAGTCCTATCGCAATTTATTGGGTACTTCTTATCCAAAACATTTGGAAGGAAACAGGTTGGGGCACAATCATCTTCCTTGCAGCTTTGGCAGGTGTTGACGTAGAACAATACGAGGCAGCTATCGTTGACGGTGCTAGCCGTTTCCAACAGCTTATATACATAACATTGCCGGCAATCATGGGCACAGTTGTTACAATGTTTATCTTGCGTATGGGTAGCGTTCTTGATACAGGTTTTGAGCAAATCATCCTTATGCAGAATGACCTAAACAGAATCACATCAGAAACATTCGATACATACGTTTATCAAATAGGTAGAGTACAGGGTAACTACGGTTATTCAACTGCCGTAAGTTTGTTTAAATCTGTAATCAGTATCATATGTATTCAGACAGCTAACCGTCTTGCTAAGAAGGCCGGTCAGGATGGTCTATTCTAATAGAAGGAGGAAAATAAGACATGATTAGTATAAAAAGAAGAAGTGTCGGTGATATAATTGCTAATGTGGTAATATACATATTACTTACTCTTATAGCGGTTATCATGGTTATACCTTTCATATACGTTATTGCAGCGTCTTTTGCGACTGAAGCGGAAATTCAAACAAGACCGATTTTCTTTATTCCTGATAGTCCTACTCTTGACGCTTATGCAAGAATTTTTGATATGAACGATATGGGTACAAGAGTATTCCATTCATTGTTAATTTCAGTATGTGTAACAGCAATAGGTACATTTATCAACCTATTCTTTACAACGACAATGGCATACGGTCTTTCAAGAACAAATCTTATAGGTAAAAAACCACTGCTTAATATGGTTCTTTTCACAATGGTATTTGGCGGCGGTATGATTCCGTTGTTCTTGGTTGTTAAAGGACTTGGTATGTACGATACATATGCAGCACTTATTTTGCCGGGTGCAATCAGTGCGTATAATATGATTATCGTAAGAAACTTCTTTATGGAACTTCCTAGAGAACTTGAAGAGGCCGCATCTATCGACGGATGCAGTGACATTGGTATCTTCATAAAGATAGCACTTCCGTTGTCACTTCCGTGTTTGGCTACATTCGGTTTGTTCTATGCGGTTGGTCACTGGAACAACTACTTTGGCGCTCTTCTATATCTTGAAGATTCAACAAAGTTCCCATTCCAGCTTGTACTTAGAAATATCGTAATGCAGACAGCCGAAACACAAACTGACCCGAATGCACTTATTCCGGAAGATACATTGAAGATGGCTGTTATCGTTATCGGTACAGTTCCTATTCTTATCGTATATCCGTTCCTACAAAAGCACTTCGCAGCAGGTGTTATGGTCGGTGCCGTTAAGGGTTAATTAAGAGAGTTAATTTAAGAAAATAATTTTTTTGGGTAGTTTTAAATGAATTATTGCGGCATAGCCGCTTAATTAGAGAAAAACATATATTTAAGGAGGAAAATACAATGACACAAACTTGGAAGAAGATTGCTACTGTTTCACTTGCAGCAGTAATGCTTACAGGTTCACTTGCCGGCTGCGGTAAAAAAGCAGTTTCTATCGACAAGGAAAATCCATCAATTAATGTTATGACAAAGGCTTACAATACAGAATCAGCATCACCGGACAGCCCTGTTCTTCAAAAACTTGAAGAATTTCTTGGTACAAAGCTAAATATCACTTGGGTACCGTCAACAAGCTATGACGAAAAGGTTACAGCTGCTATGGGTTCAGGTGAATATCCACAGGTTATGCTTGTTGGTTCAAGAAGTTCAAGCGTTATCCAAAACTCAAGAGCAGGTACATTCTGGGATGTTACAGATAAGCTGACAGATGCTGAAAAGTTCCCAAATCTTGCTCAAACAGATCCAACTGTAAACCACAACACATCAATCGACGGTAAAGTTTACGGTGTATATCGTTCAAGAGAGCTTGGTAGAGCCGGCGTTTCAATCAGAAAAGACTGGCTTGATAAGCTTGGTCTTGAACAGCCAAAGACTATAGATGATTTCTATAATGTACTAAAGGCATTTAAGGAACAGGATCCTGACGGTAACGGTGCTAATGATACATACGGTATGATCGTTACAGATTACCTTGACGGTCCTCTTAACAATATTGCTATTTGGATGGGCGCTCCTAACCAGTATGGTCTAAAGGACGGCAAGCTTGCTCCTGCATTTATGTTTGACGAATATCTTGAGGCACTTAAGTTCATGAACAAGTGCTATAACGAAGGTCTTATCAACCAAGATATGGCTACATATTCATCAGATAAGTGGAATGAGCAGTTCCTATCAGGTAAAGCCGGTGTAATCATCGACGTTGCCGACAGAGCAAGAAGACTTGCACAAAATATCCAAGCTATCGATCCTAACGCAGTTGTTGACGTATTCGGTTACGTTACAAAGGACGCAAGCTCAGAACCAAGAACACTTCCTACAACAGGTTATGACGGATACTATGTATTCCCTAAGACATCTGTTGCTACAGAAGAAGACCTTGACTTCATTCTTGGCGTAATGGATAAGGCTAATGAACAGGAAGCTCTAAACCTAATGAACTACGGTATCGAAGGCAGAAACTATGATCTTGACGCTGACGGTTATGTAGTTAAGAAGGACGATGCTAACCTAACTAAAGAATATAACGACCTTAACCAATTCTCAACAGGTATAGTTGCTACAAAACTTCAAATTAAGTATGCAACAGACGTTGCTGAAAAGATTCAGGAAGTTTATGATGAAAACAAACTTCATACAGTTGCTAACCCTGCTGAACCATATGTATCAGATACATATTCAACAAGAGGTCCACAGCTTGACGCTATCATGAGTGAGGCTAATACTAAGTTCATCGTTGGTCAAATCAGCGAAGACGAGTGGAAGGCTCAAAGAGACAGATGGCTACAACAAGGTGGTCAAAAGGTTATCGACGAACTAAACAAGGCTTATGAAGAAGACGATTCAGTTCAGAAATAATTGATTTTGACTTACTTAATTAGTTAATATTAAACCACTTGTTCAATGTTATGTTGGACAAGTGGTTTTTTTGTTGGATTTTATAATTTATTTATATTTGTTTATAAATTATTTAGAATTGTATTATATAATGTTTATAAAGAACAGATAGAATATAATCATAAGGTACCTTATAGAAATAATAGACAGTGTTTGGGATAGAAAGGAATGATTAAAATGAAATCTAACAAGAAGAAAATAACAATGGCAATCGGTATGGCTTTGGGTGTGACGGTGTTAGCCGGAGCGACATTCGCAAGCTACAACACATCAAACGGATATGACGTGGCTAAGACGGCTGTTAAAGGTTTGATGAAAAATGAAAACTACACCGCGAATATGACAACAAAGATAAGCCTTGACGGTAAGGAAATTTCAAGCGACACGTTGAAAGAATTGTATGACAGAAACGGTGACGTGAAAATCAACAAGGAAAATAAGATTTCATCATATGATTATAACAGTGAGTACAGAGAATGGATTCAAGATGATACCAATATAATTTCGTCAACGCATTATGACGGTGAAAAAAGAACACTTGTTGAGGAAAACGCATCTGAATACCTAAATTTATTTGGAGGATTTGATAAATTCTATACCGAAGATGCAAATGAGGATAAGAGAAATCAGAAAATGGTTAATTTCGTTGAGCTTATAGCTGATACAATGATTGGTGATTTGAAAAACAACATAATCTATGTGTCAGGTGATGATAATTCTTCAACATATGAAATGAATCTTGACGCAATTCAAATCCCTGAAGTCGCGAATGCAGGCTTATCCGCAATGTTCTCAGAAAATATCGCTAATTCTGATGATGACAGTGATCCGTACATCTTGCTTGGAACAGATCCGATTGTTAAAAACGTATCAGTGAAATTTACGGTTGACAATGAAGGCAGATTTACTAATTTGAATGCGGAAGCAAGTATGGTCGGCAATGATTCAAACGGCGAAAAGCATGAGGCAACAGTTAATATAACACTGGATATGTCAGACTACGGAACTACAAAGCCTGAGAGAGTTGATATTTCCACACTTCCGAATGTTGAGTATTCTGATAACTCAAGAGTTGACACATATTACGGATATTACGAATAATTTATAAAAACGGATAGGGGTGAGATTATGAATGTAATTGAGATTAAAAACCTGACAAAGCTTTACGGCAATGGCAGAGGTATCAAAAATTTGAATTTGACCGTTGAACAGGGCGACATTCTCGGATTACTCGGACCGAACGGTTCGGGTAAAACGACAGCGATGAAAGCAATACTTAACCTTGTTAATGCGGAGGGCAGTGTTAAGGTGTTCGGTATGGACTTGCACGATAATTTTGAAAGTATTATGCAAAGAACAGGCGCGTTGATTGAATCACCGGCGATATATAAAGATTTATCGGCATATCAAAACGTAAAAATGCACGCGAATATGTATCCAAACATAGACAGAAAACGCATTGAACATATACTTGACGTTGTACATCTTCTGCCGTACAAGAACGATAAAGCAGGTAAGTTTTCACTTGGTATGAAACAAAGACTTGGTTTGGCGGTTGCATTCGTATCTAATCCCGATTTGGTAATTCTTGATGAGCCTGTAAACGGACTTGATATTGAGGGCGTTGTGGAAATCAGAGAAATTATAAAAAAACTCAATGCAGAGAAAAACGTGACTTTTCTTATTTCAAGTCATATGGCAGGCGAGATTGAAAAGACTTGCAACAAGGTTGCGGTTATATATGAAAGCGAATTGATAGCAACATCAACTACGGAGGACGCTTTAAGACTTCATCCGTCAATGGAGGACTATTTCCTAAGTGTTGTTAAGGACAGAAGGGGTGAGATTATTATATGAAAGCACTGATTTTGAATACCGGAAGTGAGCTTAAAAAACTTCTTATCAAAAAAAAGTATCTTGTTTTAACTGTTTTAGGTGCGATTATATGTATTCTCCGAATTGGCGGTAATGTACTTGTAAGCAAGATTACGGGCGGTGAAGTTGTTATAAAAAGCAATCTGATAATGGAAATGGTTGGATTTATTTTTGATATACTTGTTCCGCTTATCATATTTATGGCAGTGACAGACTTGTTTGCAAGCGAAGTACAGGAGGACAGCATGAAAGCGTCGCTTTTAAGACCTCTGACAAGATTTAAAGTTATGACATCAAAGTCATTGGCAGTGTTTGTGCTTGGTTGTATGGTGACACTTGCAATGTTTGTTATCTCGTTAATCGTTCAAATTGTATCCGGCAACAGTTTAAGAAGTGTACCGACAACATTTGCGGCATATCTTATAGATATGATACCGCTTATAGCGATAGTTTCAATGGCACTGCTCATAAATATGATTTCAAAAAGCCCGACTCTTGCAATGCTTTTATGTATAGTAGTGTATGTGTTCTTTAAATACTTGAACTACTATATAACGCCTGTCGGACAAATGGTATTTACGGCATATTCACAATGGCACAAAATTTGGATCGGTAATGTGCTTCCATTTACGGCACTTATATCGAAGATTGGAATTTTGTTCGGCTCAATCTTGATTTTATACACATTATCGTATATAATATTTGATAGTAAGGATTATTAAATGTTATGAAAATTAAAAGTAAATTTGCGATATATAATATAATTATGCTGATAACACCTATCCTTCTGATAGGTGTTATTTCGGTATGTTTTGTGCTGATATTTATATTAAAATTTCCTGTTGAAGAATTAAATATATCAAGACCATCAATGCTTGATCCATATGTGTTTTCACAGGCGGTCGGTGAATTTTTCAAATGTAATCCGAGTGCAATATTTTATGTGGTGTTGTGGCTTACGATATGCGTGTTGCTTGTCGTGCTTTCAACTACCGTTGCCACAAGATTGATGACAAAAAGTATTGAACATTCAATAAATGACCTTGCAAGAGCCGCCGATTATATTCGTGCCGATAACCTTGATTTTGAGGTTATGGGAAGTGAATATGACGAAATAGACACGCTTTGTAATAATTTTGATATGATGCGTAAGGAGTTGAAACGTGCAAGAGAACGTGAAAAGTATATGAAAAAGGAGAGGAATATGCTCCTTGCAAATATTTCTCACGATTTAAAGACGCCGATTACGTCAATCAAGGGTTACGTTGAGGGTATACAGGACGGCATTGCCGACACACCCGAAAAGATGAAACGCTATCTTGATACTATTCATACAAAAGCGGAAGTTATAGACGATTTGGTGAATAATTTGTCTGTATTTTCAAAACTGGAATTATCAAGACTGACATTTGAATTTAAAGAGGGCGATATTAATTCGTTTATGCGTGATTTTGTAGATGATTACAGACTTGACCTTGAGAAAAACGGCATAAAACTTGAAACAGATATTCCGACCGATGAAGTTATCGTGAGAATGGATTATGAGAAAATAAGCCGAGTGTTTTCTAATTTGATAGACAATGCGGTGAAGTACAGAAGTGAGGATAATCCGACGCTTTCCGTCAGTACAATGTGCAGTGACGGCGGTGTGTACGTGAATATAAGCGATAACGGTATCGGCATAGAGGAAAATGAGCTTAAAAACGTGTTTGAGGGATTTTACCGCGTGGACAGTTCGAGGAGTATTAAGGGAAGCGGACTTGGACTTGGTATTGCAAAACAGATTGTAGAAAAACACGGCGGCAAGATATGGCTGAAAAGTGACGGATTGGGTAAGGGTACAACGGCGGTTGTATTTTTGCCGAAAATCTAAGGAGAATAAAATGAAAAAAATATTGATTATAGAAGATGACAGCAGTATCGCGGAACTTGAAAGAGATTATCTTGAAATAAATGATTTTGAGTGTGAAATTGCGGCAAGGGGTACAACGGGACTTGAAAAAGCACTTGCGGAAAATTTTGACCTTATAATAATAGATATAATGCTTCCGGGTATGGACGGTTTTGAGGTTATAACGGAACTCAGAAAAAAGAAACAAACGCCCGTAATATTTTTATCGGCGAAAAATACCGATATAGATAAAATACGCGGACTTGGCTTGGGTGCGGACGATTATATGACGAAACCGTTTTCACCGAACGAACTTGTCGCAAGAGTTAAGGCACATATATCGCGATACGATACGCTTACATCAAAAAGCGGTGACGTAATAACAGTCGGTAAACTTATGATAGACAAAGATGCGCATAAGGTTACAGTGGACGGAAAAGAAATATCGCTTACTGCAAAAGAATACGATTTACTTTTATTTCTTGCGGAAAATCCGAATCATACCTTTTCAAAAGAGGTTTTATTTGATAGAATATGGGGTATGGACGCAATAGGTGATGTGTCTACCGTTACGGTGCATATTCAGCGTGTGCGTGATAAGATAAATACTGAAAATGAGCGGTATATAGAAACCATATGGGGTGTAGGCTACCGTTTTAATATCTGAGGAGGAAACATAAATTGGAACAGAAAAGTGTATTGATAGGAATGTCGGGCGGCGTTGACAGTTCCGTTGCGGCGGCTCTTTTAAAGGAGCAGGGATACCACGTAATCGGTGCGACTATGCGTCTTTGGACGTATTCAGACAGTTGTAATATGAAGCATGAGGGCTGTTGTGCGGAAAGTGCGGTAGAGGATGCAAGACGTGTATGCGATAAGCTTGGTATTGATTTTTATGTGATGAATTTTAAGGATATGTTCAAAGATAAGGTCGTTGATTATTTTGTTGATGAATATATTCACGGCAGAACACCTAATCCTTGTATTGCGTGCAATAAGTATTTGAAGTTTGACGCATTGTTAAAAAAAGCGTTGGCTATGGGTATTGATTACGTTGCGACAGGTCACTATGCCAAAATCGAAAAAGGTGAGGACGGCAAGTATATTCTCCGTGCAAGTGAGGCTGTTAAGAAAGACCAGAGCTATGTGCTGTACAATTTCACACAAGAACAGCTTGCACATACATTAATGCCTTTGGGCGGATATAACAAGGATTGGGTACGTCAAAAGGCGGAAGAACTCGGACTTGGCGTTGCACATAAGCCTGACAGTCAGGAAATATGCTTTGTTGAAGATGATGATTATGCGAAATTTATAACCGACTATTCCGGTTACAAGCCTAAAGAGGGCGATATACTTGACGTAAACGGCAATGTTATCGGCAAGCACAGAGGTTTGATTTATTATACAATCGGTCAGAGAAAGGGTATCGGTGCATACGGCAGACCTATGTTTGTTATGAAGATAGATGCGGAAAACAATACGATTACTCTCGGCGAAAAGGGAATGGAATTTTCAAATGAATTAACCGCATACGATGTGAATTTTGTGTCGGGTGAATTTCCTAAAGAAAATATGCTTATCACCGCAAAAGTACGTTACCAAGCACCGCCTGCGGCGGCAATGCTTTGCCCGCAAAAAGACGGTACGGTTAAATTGATGTTCCCCGAACCGCAAAGAGCGGTTACTCCGGGACAGGCTG
>OGXM01001392.1_pt1 | contig 13304 bp, 10 predicted proteins | sample 1576271 | NCBI WGS metagenome assembly OGXM01 (sample SAMEA3541579, study PRJEB24748) | human gut metagenome | biome: human gut; feature: human-associated habitat; material: faeces | place: China | collected 2012 | reverse complement strand
TGTGGGGCTGCCGCCCTCACCCTGCTTGGGGCTACGCCCCAAACCCCATTTTCAAAAATAGTGAATAAGGGTACCGGCGTCCCTGCAACCCGCCTTGGTGCTACGCCCCAACCCCCATACCGAGATATATAAATATAAATAAATTGTAATCGGAGAAATCAAATGAAACTGTATCTTACCGACCTTGACGGGACGCTTCTTGACCATAAGGCGCAAATCGGACGAATGACAGAGGCACTGATGAACAGGCTTATTGACGATGATATAAAGATAAGCTACGCCACCGCACGTTCAGTGCATTCAGCCGAGCCGAAAGTAAGCTGTATCAATTTCAGGCTGCCCGTGATAACTCATAACGGCGCTTTTATAATCGACCCTGTCACAAAGGAGCGTATCGTAACGCATTTTTTCAGCGAAGAATCAAAATCGTTCATGAAGTCATTTTTCTATGAACATAAAGAATCTGTGCTTGTGTACTCGGTCATAGACAATTACGAAAGAGTAAGCTATCTTAAAAACCGGCTCAACAAAGGTACGGAGCGTTATTTAAAGGACAGAGCCGGTGACAGAAGAATGCACCGAGCAAAAAGCTATGACGAACTGTTCGAAGGCGATATTTATTATATAACGCTTATCGAGCCTGTAATGAAGCCCGATGAGCTTGACCGATATTTTTACAGAACGAACGGCTTTTCAAGAAACTATCAGCCCGATACATACGATACCGACGAATACTGGTATGAAATCTACCGTGAGGATGTTTCAAAGGCAAATGCGGCACTGAAGCTGAAGGAGCTTGTCGGTGCGGATCAGCTTATAGTTTTCGGCGACAACACAAACGATATATCAATGTTTACCATAGCCGACAGATGCTATGCCGTATCCAATGCAACAGATAAGCTGAAAGAACTTGCAACGGGGATAATCCGTTCAAACGAGCAAGGCGGTGTGCCTGTGTTCATACAGTGCGACAGCTGTACTGTAAGGCAGTATGATAAGCAGCCTCTTTACGTTTCACCCGACAACGCACGGTTCAGCGCCTGTACTGCTACCGCCGACAGCGGCGACGGTGTGGGCATACTGAACGAAAAGCAGATACACGCAACGCTGAAAAGCTATTTTGCCGCCACTCTTTTCGATAAGGAAATAAAGATAGGCAGTTACTTTGCGGACCTTGTTACCGAGAACGGAATTTTTGAGATACAGACGGCAAACTTCAGCTATCTTGTACCTAAGCTGAATACGTTTCTCAAAGCATCGCACGTTACGATAGTCTATCCTTTTCATAAAAAGAGCCGTCTTAATTATGTCGATAAGGCGACAGGCGAGATACTCAGTAGCGGAAGGAACATTACCGCAAACGATATGACCGACTTTTTCCTTGAACTGTACCGAATCAGGCAGTACCTGAACGATCCGAATCTGACCGTCTGCATTGCGGATATAGCCGTAGAAAATCTTCGCTACTGCGCAAAGGATATGAAACGCAGAAAGACAGACAGAAAGGTAGCCGTTCCCACCTCCCTGCTTCGCCTTACGTTTCTTGAGGACAGCGACAGCTACCGATGCTTTATCCCCGAAGGATTACCCGAAGCATTTACTCTTAAAGAATTCAGAAAGTGTATGCGTTCCGGCGATGCAGGCATCGCAATCAAAATTCTGCAATATGTCGGAGTAATTGATTATATCGGCAAAAGAGGCAACGAATATCTTTATAAAATCACATAAACGAAAACTCCCGTAAACCGTTTTGTCGGCTTACGGGAGCTATTTATTCATCGCCCTTAAGATACCTTACCGCTATCTGCGTCCTGTGTTCAAGACCTGTTTTTTCAAGTATCACGCTGATATAATTTCTCACCGTACCGTTTGACAAAAACAGCTTTTCGGCAATTTCTGCGTTCGAACAGCCGTCTGCAATCAGCTTTACTATATCAAGCTCTCTTTCGGTAAGCAGACCGAAAACGGCGCTCTTGCCGTAGCATTTTACTGCGGCGTCACGGATATACGACAGAATATCCTGCTGGAATACCGTACCGCCGTTATATACCGTCCTCAGCGCACTGAAAATCCCGTCTGTCTGCGTGTTTTTGAGAATATAGCCGCTGACCCCGACTTTAAGCGCACGCTGTATAAGCTCCTGCTCGTCAAACGTAGTCAGCAAAAGCGGCTTGCAGAGATTTTCTTCAAGCATTATCTTTGCGGCTTCAATGCCGTCCATAACCGGCATTCTTATATCAAGCAGCGCTATATCGGTCTTGTATTTCCTGCAAAGCTCTACCGCTTCTGCACCGTTGCAGGCGACACCTGTCACCTCGAAATCAGGCTGTGACGAGATTATCATCTTAAGCCCCTCACGGATTATGCTGTCGTCATCTGCGATAATTATCTTCATACGTTCTCCTCTTTCAGACTGAATATGTTTACTACCGAAAATCCGTCCGTCTGTGCAGGAAATATGCACTTTCCGTCCGTAAGCACCGTTCGCTCCTCTATCGCCGTAAGACCCGTACCCTTTTTGAAGCTGTCGCTTCCTTTGCCGTTATCCTTGAACTCGGCACGGATCACCTTGTTCATAACCGATATTTTCAGCGAAAATTCGTCCGCTCCCGAATGCTTGAGCGTATTTGTAAGCGTTTCAACGAGATTTTCCTTTATGCAGTTCCATATGCGGAATGTGATTCTGTCCGCATCCCCCTTGATTTCAAGCGTTGTCCTTATGTTATATTTTGCCTTATATTCACCGAGTATCTCTTTAAGCTCACTTATTCCTATTGTTTTGCTGTCGGGACGCTCATCACGCAGTGCCTGCCTTATATCGTCAACTCCGCTTCTGAGATTATCGGTTACTGTAGTAATACATTGCTCCGCACTGTCGGGGTTTGTCCTGATGTTCAGCTTTGCCGCCTCAAGCAGGATTATACTTCCGGAAATACTGTGTCCGAGCTTATCGTGTATCCTTGCTGAAAACCGTCTGCGTTCTTCGATAGCCGCAGATTTCTTTGCTGTTTTGGCGTATTCTTCAAGGCTTGCTATCCTGCGGTTGAGGCGAACAGTTTCCTCTCTGCTTTCTGCAAGCTGTTCACGGCATTTGATAAGCTGTCCTGCGGTAATATGGCTGACAGTGAATGCCACAAGCATTATAATAAGTATCAGCACATCAATAAACGGCGGTTTTACTATAAAAAGAACAAGCAGTACCGAAATAGCACCAATATGTCGGAAATACTTTCCCGCACCGAATTTATCTACAGCAAAGATTACGGCAAAGCACAGCACGAATATCAGATTGTCGCTGTATATAAGAAATGCGATAAAAGCCGAAACGCACGAACAGACCGCCGCCGCTTTATCCGACTTTTTAAGCACCGACAGCAGATATTCAGCCAGAGCAAAGCAGGAAAAGGCGAGTACGGTAAGCACCGTATCGCCCGAATCACAGTTATTCATTATATTCATAGTGCCGAATGCGGCTGTTGCCGTGAGTTTGAATACAAGATATATAAGTGACAATTCGTATTCCTTTCGTTATGCCTTTGAAACTACCGACTTTCTGCCGAAAAGTGCGGCGCTTGCAAGCATTATAAGCAATGTGTAGAGTATAAGCACGCAGATGTTTATCACAGGCTGTTCAGCCTCGCCCGACATAAAGCAGACATACCAGTATTGCGGCGTGATATATGACAGATATTTCAGCATACCTGCCGTTTCGTCTATCGGAAACCACGCACCGCCGAGCAGAGCGCCTATCGAGGTAATACAGCCCGAAAGCGTGGCAAGAGCCTGCTTTGAGCTTATCAGCTGTGCGAGCATTATTGATAATGCCGAGTTGAACAGCGAGTAGATTATTACGGCGGCAAACACAAGCGGATAGCCGGCTGTCATCTGAGCGCCCGTGATAAGCAGGTACAGCGGTAAAATGACAAGTGCCGTAAAGGATATAAGCACGCTTGCCCCAAGCGTTCCGACAATGTACTGTACGCCCGTTACAGATGAAACAGCCATTCTGCTGTATGTTCCGTACTGCCTGTCTTCCATTACCGCAAGTGTGATAAATATGCCGATAGCTGTGACAAGCATTATCATAAATCCTTCGGAGAACTTAAAGCCTGCAGAGACATATTCGTCCTCCCTGTCGGATATTACCGCATTTTCCTTAGTGAGCTTTGTGTCGGCGGCATCGCTGTTCATAATTCTCGAAAACAGCTCTGCATCGCCTTTTGCGGCATTTGCGGCAATATTGACGCTTCTCATAAAGCCTTCGATATATACCGAGATATAAGCGCCGTTTTCGTAATCGTCAAGAGTGGTGGATTTTATCTTCACGTCTTTTCCGCCGATTACATTCTTTTCAAAGTCCTGCGGTATCTCTATTATAGCAGAAACGTCACGGTTAATCAATTTATCATTGAATTTTTCTTTGCCGTCCTCGATAATGTTCATATTTATCCTGTCGCTGAGATAGCTTTTCAGCATTGCGGAAAGCTCCGATTTATCGTTATCGCTAAGGGCGATATCTATCTTGTCGTTTACCGAGAACACGTTTGCTATCGGTCTGCCGCAGTAATAAAGCCCTATACTGCCTGCCCCTACAAGAAGTGCGATTATAAGTGCGTATTTAAGACGCTTCAGCATACCGAAAAATACCGTTCTTATATTATTCATAATACGCTCCCCTTTCAGACGGATTTTTTTACACGGAATATTGCCGCACCGATAAGCGATACCGCAACCGTCACGGCAAGGCATACCGCAATTACCGCCAACGCACCGTCGTTTTCACCGTAAAGAGTAAGTCTGAATGCCGCTTGCTGAACGATATAAGGCGGCAGCTTGTCACTGAATCCTTCGATGAATACCTGCTTTGAAAACGAGCCTGAGAAGAACAGCAATGCCCATGTAAGCGGAATCACGATGCTCTCCGCAGGTATTTTTATCAGTACCCCTATCAGCATACCTACGGCTATAGACACAAGCGAGCAGCAGGAGAACAGCAGGAACAGGATAAGGTTTCCGACAAAGCTGTCGCAGTATTTCGCACCGAACACAAACACCGAAAAAAGCATTATCACCGCATTTCCTATAACTGCGGGGGGAAGCGTACCGATGAGTTTTCCGAAAAACAGCTTTACTTTGCCGACAGGTGACAGATAAAGACGCTGCAGGGTGAATATCCTTTCCTCGTCCTTAAGAGCCGTACTGCCCATTATCATATGCGACATGAATATCATCATTACCGCCATACTCACCGCATAATAGTCCATCATACTCCGTGTAACGCCAAGTCCGTCCTGCTCTACAAATGACTTTTCGGTATCGGTATCTGTATTCATAAGCAGTGACGGGTCGGTCGATGCTATTTTATAATATGTATCGGACACCGCAATGAAAGAATTCAGCACCGAGCCGAGCGCCCTGTTTGCAATTTCGTTTCTGCCACAGTATAACTGGATTTCCCCGTTTTTAAGCTCGATATATGCGTCTATATCACCCTTGTCGGTAAGGCTCAGTGCGGTTTTTTCATCGCTTACCTTTTCCGCCTTTATCATACTGATATTGTCAAGAAACTCAGCAAATGCCTTGCCGCTTTGCTCGTCTGTTTGCGCAACACTGTATTGCAGTTTAATTTCTCCTATGTCATAATCCGCTATATCAAGATTCTGAAGCATTGTTCCGAGAAAGAATACCAGCAGTACCGGGAAGAAAAGCCCCATGAATACGTTTGCGGGGCTTCTGAAATACTCCCTTATCTGTTTTATTATCAAACTAAGCATATTTCCGCTCCTTAACGTATCTCGTGTCCTGTAAGCGACAGGAACACAGCGTCCATATCCGGCTTTTCCGTGCTTATCTCGATTACAGGCAGATTTTGCTTTACAAGCTCGCTTATAACGTGTGAAATATCGTTACAGCTTATGCTCATATCTACGCTTATCATATTGTCGCTAAATTGCACCCTGTTTACATCGGGCAGGCAGGAAACAGCCCTTGATACTCTGCTTCTTGTTTCGCTGTCGCACTGCTTTGTGGTGATATGTACCGTACAGCTGTCGGTTATCATCGTTATAAGCTCCTGCTGTGTGCCTTCTGCCACAAGTCTGCCTTTGTCAATTATAGCGACTCTGTCACAGATTTCCTCTACCTCGTGCATATAGTGCGAGGTATATATTACTGTCGCACCGCTTTCACGCAGTTTCTTTATCGAACTCATTATATGCTCTCTTGACTGTGCGTCAACGCCTACGGTAGGTTCGTCCATAACTATCAGTTTAGGCTTATGCGCTATACCGCAGGCAATGTTAAGTCTGCGCTTCATACCGCCCGACATTTTCTTCGGCTTCATATCTGCCTTATCCGCAAGCCCTGCAAATTCGAGAGCGGTCATTGCATTCTTATGAAGCTGTTCGCCCTTGAAGCCGTACAGCGAAGCGAAAAATTCAACGTTTTCCTTTGCGGTAAGATACGGGTACACCGCTATCTCCTGCGGAACACATCCGATCATCCGTCTTATCTCCGCTCTTTGCTTCACTGTATCCATACCGTCTATCGTCACACTTCCCGAAGTCGCTTCGTCAAGTGTTGTGATAATATTTATCGTGGTTGACTTTCCTGCCCCGTTAGGACCTATAAGCCCGAATATCTCGCCCTCGCTTACATTGAAGCTGAGGTTATCTACGGCACAGTGATTGCCGTAATTCTTGACAAGGTTGTTCACGCTTGCAAATATCATAAGTATTCCCCTTTCGGCTGTTTATTTATCTTACTGTAACGATTATACACCTGCAAAGCGGATTTCACCAGTTACAAACGGTATTTTCCAGTATGACATTTGTAATAAAAAAGCTCTGACGGAGCGTTAACCCCGTCAGAGCCTTTGACTTATTAAGTTATTGATTATTCATCGTCGGCTGAGATGCTCTCTGTTCTGTAAATGAACTTTACAGTGCCTTCTGTCTTATCCGACTTACCGCCGAATGTGTCATAGTCCTTGCCTAAAGCTACTGTTGCCTTCAGCTTGTCGATAAGTCCTGCAATATCGCCGTCAACAGCGTCTACTATCTTCTTGACAGCCTTCTCGTTGAACTCATCCATACCGTCGTTCAGCTCCTTAGCACCGTCCCTTAACTGCTTTACGCCGTCAATAAGAGTTGCTACACCGTCATTGAGTTTATCTGCACCGTCCTTAAGGTCGCCTGCACCGTCATGAAGCTGTAATGCACCGCTGTGAAGTGTGCCTACACCTGCAACAAGGCTTGTCGTACCGTCCTTTAACTGTCCTGCGCCGTTGTCAAGCTGTGTTGCACCGTCGTAGAGCGTGCCTACACCGGCTACAAGGCTTGCCGTACCGTCCTTAAGGTCGCTCGCGCCCTTGTCAAGCTGATTTACGCCTGAGATAAGCGTTGAGCCGCCGCTTGTAAGCTGCTCTGTTCCGCTCTTAAGCTGTGTAGTACCGCTGTGAAGATCCTTAGTACCGCTGTAAAGCTGTGTTGCACCTGCCGACAGTGTCTTTGAACCGTCATATGCACTGTCAACGCCCGCCGTATACTCAGTAAGTCCTGTATAGAACTGATTGTAGGAATCAAGCTGTGCGATAAGATTCTTTATCGTTGTCTGACCTGCCTTAGCCTTTGCTACAGCTTCGTTTATCTGCTTTGTGACCTTTTCGCTTTTCATATTCTGCTCGATAAGCTGTTTCTTCTGTGCTTCAACATTTGTGCTTATCTGAGCCTTAACAGCATCTGTTGACATCTGAGCGGAAACTGCGGCTGTAACCTTAGCCTGTACGGCTTCGGGTATCTGTCCTGCCTTTACTGCCGCATTGTACTGCTCTGCGGTCATATTATAGCCTGCGGCTTTGAGAACACCCTCAAGCACCTTTGCCTGTACAGCTTTTGTAACGCCTGCTGTTATAGCGTCATTGTTCTTTTCTACCTCGGCAGTTACCGTTTTGAGTGCCGTATTGTAAGCAAGAGTGTAGACCTTATCCTTGTCAAGAGAATCAACCAGCTTGTTAAGCTCTGTCTTGTAATTCTTTATAGTCAGTTTAGAAACGGTAAGACCGGAAGCCTTTATCTGCGTTTCGGCTGTGGATAACAGCGTGTCGAATACCTGCTTTGCGCCTGCGTTCAGCTGTTCGCTGTTTGATGAAAGCTCGCCAAGACCTTCGTTCAGCTCTGAAGCTCCTGCGCTTACCTGTCCTGCACCGTTCTCCACCTGAGATGCGCCGCTGTCAAGCGATGACGCACCGCTGTTAAGCTTATCTGCACCTTTGATAAGATCGTTTGCACCACCTGCCAGTGCAGATGTGCCTTCCTTCAGCTTTCCTGCACCGCTGTCAAGAGCCTCTGCACCTGTCTTCAGATCCTTGATACCGGCTACCAGAGAAACCGTGCCGTCCTTCAGCTTTACTGCGCCTACGTTCAGTTCATCCGCACCGCTCTTTAAATCGTTTGTGCCGTTTACAAGTGTGCCTGTGCCGTCATACAGAGTGCCTGCACCGTCTGCAAGCTGTTTTGTACCGTCAGCAAGCTCGCCCGATTTTTCAAACAGTGTAACAAGTCCGTCATAAAGCTGTGAAGAACCGTCTGAAAGCTGATCTACAGCGTCTGCGAATTCCTTGATGGTACCGTCAATATCGTCCATATTGAGCTTGTCGGTATCGACCTCGTTGAACAGCTCTGTCGTGCCTACCGTCATGCAGGTCATAAGCTCGAAATCCTTGACATCTGCGCTGATTTCAACGTATGAGGGGATTTCATAATCGTCCTTGTCAAGTCCTAAGTTTTCCTGCATACCGGGAAGTGCAAAGCCGAGAACCGCCGATCTGTCACCGTCGTTTACCAGCTTGCCGTTGGTTACCTTTACATTCGAGAACTTCTCGTTATCAAGAACCGTTCCTGTTACCATCAGGAAAGGAACGTACATCTGCGTATCCTTGCCGTCAACCTTCACGGTACGCTTTTCATTATTCGTATAGTCGAAGCGGATCGTTACCTTGCCGCTCTTGCCTTTGATTTCATCGGGAGTGACCGTCTTGCCGTCAAGAGTATATGTAATCTTCATATCAACGGGGAGCGTCTTGTCTGTCGTACCCTGATAGTAAATGTCACTGCCTTCAGCCGCCCATTTGTAATTTTCACCGCTGTTTGTAAAACTCTCGTTGCCCTTTACATTCTTAACGTCCTTAAGCGAGGTTTCGTCCTCTATCGTGGCGTTGTGCGAGCCGTTCTTCAGCCAATCGCTGACGATGACCTTCTTTGTTGTACCGTCTGCGTTTGAGATGATATATACCGTTTCTTCCTTGCCGTCCGTATCCGAGCTGCTCTTTTCGTTGCTTCCGGTTTCTGTGCTGTCAGAAACGGATGACGATGTATTATTATCGTTACCGCCCTGTGCGGCGAATGCGAGAAGTCCCGAAGATGTGCCTATCATTGCGGCGGCAAGAACTATTGAAACTATCTTTATTATCTTTTTTCTTATCTCTTTCATACTGTTGTCCTTTCTCAGTTCGTCTTTTTGCCGGCTTGTCTTGCTTCTTTAAAGCCGAGGCTTGTATGGATTATAATCTTATCGAACAGCTTGAGCATAGCAGGTAATAACAGGATTACCGATACCATACTTATGATTGCGCCTCTTGCCATAAGTGCGCAAAGTGAGCTTATCATATCTACGTTTGAATAAATGCCTACACCGAATGTAGCGGCGAAGAAGCCGAGCGCACTTACTATAATTGAGGGTATTGACGACTTAAGTGCTGTATAAACCGCCTCATTCTTATCACTGCCCTTGTTACGTTCCTTCTTGTATCTTGTTGTCATAAGGATTGCATAGTCAACGGTTGCGCCAAGCTGGATGGTACTGATACAGATAGGTGCGATGAACGCAAGCTCTGTACCTGTGTAACACGGAATACCGAGGTTTACGAATATGGCAAACTCGATTACCGCTACAAGTATCAGCGGAAGTGAAACCGACTTGAAGGTTACCAGAATGATAAGGAAGATTGCGGCTATCGAAATTACATCGACTACCTTGAAGTCCCTGTCGGTTACTTCGATAAGGTCCTTCGTACAGGGTGCTTCACCGATAAGCATTGCCGAGCTGTCATACTTCTTTATAATGTTGTTTATCTCTGTTACCTGATTGTTTACCTCGTCTGTTGCCGTTCCGTATTCACTGCCTACAAGCATAAGCTGGTACTTATCACTCTTAAGCACATCCGAGATAGAATCCGGAATTATCTCTGAGGGAACAGCCGAGCCGATAAGCGAATCGAAGCCTACCGCAAGGTTTACACCGTCAACCTTTCCGACCTCGTCAAGCATTGCCTTTGCGTCCTTCTGCGACAGCTTTGAATCAGCGAGTATCATATGAACGTTTGACATTCCGAAATCGTCCTTCAGCTTTGTGTTGGCGATAACGAAGTCCATATCCTGAGGCATTGTCTGGCTCAGATCGTAATATTTCTGTGTGTTGTTATAGCCGTAAACCGCGGGTCCTATCAGCACTGCGAATATTATAAGGAATATCCACGAACGCTTTGTGATGAATTTTGCCACCTTGTCGAACTTCGGCATAAGCTGTTTGTGTCTTGTCTTTTCGATAGCCTTATCGAATACAAGGATAAGTGACGGGAGGATAGTTACACAGCCGATAAGACCGAATACAACGCCCTTCGCCATTACGATACCGAGATCCGCACCGAGCGTAAAACTCATAAAGCACATTGAAAGGAAGCCGGCAATTGTTGTGATAGAAGAACTTGCTACAGAAATGATACTGTTTGAAATGGCGTGTGCCATCGCACGTTCCTTATCGCCGTCAAATCTTACCTTCTGCTCGTTGTAGCTGTGCCAGAGGAATATCGAATAGTCCATCGTAACACCAAGCTGCAGTATAGCGGAAAGTGCCTTTGTTATGTAGCTTATCTCGCCTAAAAAGTAGTTACTGCCTAAGTTGTAGAGAATAGCCATACCGATACTTACGAGGAAGATTATCGGGATAAGGAACGAATCCATAAAGAGCATCATTACTACTACAGCAAGAACTACTGCGATAGCGACATATATCGGCTCTTCCTGCTCACAAAGGTTTTTAAGGTCTGTTACCATTGCGGACATACCCGAAACGAAGCATTGATTGTTCGTTACATCTCTTATCGTGTTGATAGCTTCCATTGTTTCATCGGCTGATGTCGATGTATCGAAGAATACCGCCATAACCGTTGAATGATCGGTGTTGAATGCGTCTTTTATCTTGTCGGGAAGAATATCCATAGGTATTGAAACGTCTGCTATCGAATCATACCATATTACCGAGTCAACATGATCTACCGCTTCTATTTTTTCTTTAAGAGCGGAAACGTCCTTCGGCTCCATATCTTCCACAATTATCATACTGAATGCGCCCTTGCCGAAGTCATTCAGCAGAATGTCCTGACCCTGTATGGTTTCCATAGTGTCGGGCAGGTAATTGAGCATATCATAATTTATTCTTGTAGCTATCATACCGAGTACCGAGGGTATCAGCAGTACGACCGCAACTATAAGAATGATTACTCTGTGCTTTGTTATCCATTTGCCTAGCTTAATCATCTTTGTCCTCCCTGTTGCTTGTTTCTACATAGATTTTGTCATCGGCGTGTACTTCTTTTTTTATAGCCTTGACTGTGTATGCGGCGATCCATATATTTGAAATGCCGTCCGCAAGCAATGTGATACCGAGCAGAACAGTAAGCGCTACCGCACTCTCAAAGGGGTTTACGAGTAACAGTATTCCTATTCCGCCTGTAACTATTGCGCTGACAAGAATCAGCCACCAGCTCCTTACGCCGAAACGCTTTGCATCAACGGCTGTCTGTATCTTCATTATGCCGTCGATCATAAAATAAATGCCCATTATGACAGGCACCAGAGCCATTATATTACCCGGATGGATAATAACTACAAGTCCGAGCAGGATCGCTATGATACCGAATGCAAAGTCAAACTGGAACGCCAGCCCGTAGGGGTCGGCTGAAAAATATCCCGTGATTTTTACAATGCCGAATACTATAGCCGCTATTCCGAGCATATAGCATACCGCAAGCATTGAAATCTCCGGGAAAAGAATAAGTATAAGTCCTATGACCGCAATTGCGGCGCAAGTGGAAATATATGCTGCTTTTGCACGTTTGATAAATCTCATGATTTTCAGTCCTTTCTTTTTCTTTACAGCTATATTTTAACCCGCCGTGACGGTTTATACAACGGTCAATCCTGCGCCACTGTTCAATTTTAGGGCAATCGGTATAAATTGACCGATTTTTAGGCAGATGCGACTTTTTGCCTAAAACTTGAATTTTTAACGGGAATGTTGTATAATTATAACCGTAAAATAGAAAGCAGGAGAAACCACAGGCTAAAACGGAGGTAATATGTCCGAACTTACCAAAAGAGCAATACAGGAATCGTTCAAAAAACTGCTGAGCAATCAGCCCTTAGATAAAATAACGGTAAAGAATATCACCGATGACTGCGGAGTAAACCGCAACACGTTCTATTATCATTACAGCGATATTTATCAGCTTCTCGAAGAAATCTTCCTTACTGAAGCACAGAAATCCGTAGAAAAGATGGAGGTCGGTCAGTCGTGGGAGGAAGGACTCAAGACAGGGCTTTGCTTCGTAAAGGAGAACAAGAAGCTGATATACCATGTATATAACTCGCTTCACCGTGAAACTATCGAGCGTTATCTTTACAGCGTTTCACTTGACTTTGCCGGCAAATTCATTGATAACGTTTCAAAGACGCTGAAGCTCAGCGTTTCCGATGATGATAAGAAGTTTATCGCATCATTCTATAAATACGCAATTGTCGGCATTGTCCTTGACTGGCTTGAGGGCGGTATGAAAAACGATCCCGACGAGCTTATCGAAAGAATGTCAAAACTTCTCAGCGGCACTCTCAAGACCGTACTTGAAAACGCCGTAAAAAAGTAACGATCGCTTTTCGCACGGTCGGCAGCATTGATAGTTAACGGTACTTACGTTCTTTATAATATGTTTATTTAGATTTTTCGCCATATTTACCGTATTTCTTCTATCAATTATTGACTTTATTGTGGAAGTATTGTATAATCAAAGCAGGATACTGTGCTATTCTGTCATAAAGTAATAAAAATATCGGCCTGCATTTTAATGCAGACTGTTTCGATAATAAGGGAGAAATTTATGAAGAAGATTATTGTAACATTTATTGCGACAATAACAGCGGCGCTTCTGCTCTGCTTTTCCGTAAGTGCGTTTGACAATAACGACTCTCCCA
>OGXM01001377.1_pt1 | contig 13459 bp, 13 predicted proteins | sample 1576271 | NCBI WGS metagenome assembly OGXM01 (sample SAMEA3541579, study PRJEB24748) | human gut metagenome | biome: human gut; feature: human-associated habitat; material: faeces | place: China | collected 2012 | reverse complement strand
ATCGAACGTCCACGGATAAAATTCAGCGCCTCTGTCTGAATGATTCCCCGCTCGAGCCGGCAAGCTGGAAAAATTTCAGATTCTTGAATCCTCAAAAGAGAAAGCTTTCGAACAAGCAGTAATAAGTCTTCTGAAAGAATCTCCACAATGGGCACCTGCCGAACTCACAGACGGCACCAAAGTCAACATGGAGTTCACCCTACCCGTTTCGTTTAAACCTGAAAAATAACCACTATGAAGCATTCTATCATTTGTTTTATCAGCCTGATGATGACTGTATTTTGTTATGCAAGAACTTCAATCTATCAACTTCCAAGCGATTCAACCGACTGGAAAGTCTATTACATGCAAGGAGAAGAATACCATCGAAAAGGGAAGCTGCAAAAATCTTTATCGAACTACAAAAAAGCACTCAGCATACATGTTTCTGATACGATCGTACATGCACTGGCCAACTGTTATTACCAAAGGGGGTACTACCAGCAAAGTATTGAGCTATATAATACATTTATAAAAGAAGACTCTTCGGAAACCAAACTGAATACTATCGCCAAATGTTACGACAAACTAGAAAAACCAGACTCTGCACTTATATACCGCAAAATAATTGCCATGCAAGATATAGAGAATCAGAATAACACTATCGCACTTGCTCAAAATTTATTAAGCATGGAACAACCTGATTCTGCACTGATATATCTATGCCGATATACCTCCATTGACTCTACCGACTTAAACATAAACAGACTGAAAGCATACGCATACAATCAGGCAGGATTGCACCAAGATGCAATCAAACTGTACCAGAAAATCAGACAATCCGGTGACAGACAGGCCAGTACGGAATATTATCTCGGACTATCGTATGCATACACAGACAGCCTCAGCCAAGCATACGATTGTCTGGTCCGTGCCAATAATCTATCAGAGAGGAAAAATGCTTACATTTTATCTCAACTGGGTGTAATAGGAAGTAAAATAGGCATGATAAAAGAAAGCCAACAGGACATAAAAGATGCACTTGATCTCTTACAGCCCGACAAGCAACTGGTTACTTCTCTGTATGAAACCGCAGCAACAAACCACATTCAACTCCATCAATACAAGGATGCCATTGCCTGCTACGACAAGATTTTAAAAGAAAACCCAGAGAAGCTGCATATGCTATACCAGACAGCCTTCTTATACGGCAAATTGCAACAGCCTGAACAAGAGGCCGTCTATTACGAAAAATTCATCAAAGCGGTCGAGCAGGCCGGAAAGCCGAAGAAATATACAAATATGCTTCAAGATGCCGAAAGCTATATAAAAGAGCTCAATGTAGAGAGATTTTTTCAAGGGAAAACAAACAAATAACCCAAACGTATGAAACGACTGATCATATTAGGCATTGTGATATGTGCGGGAACTCTTTGTACCCACCTGTCTGCACAAGTTATAGAAGGTAAAGTAACAGATGCTTCACAACAAGGAATAGACGGAGCAACAGTTATACTCCAGTCGGCCGACTCTGTATTTATCGAAGCAACGATAACCGACAAGGAAGGAAATTTCCATTTCCGTCAAAAACGGGAAAATTACTGCCTGACCGTACAACACCTGCTATTCCAGACAGTAAGAAAGTGTTTTCAGAAAAACAATATCCGACACCACATCATCATGCATCCTAAAGACAATCAGCTTCGTGAAATAATAATCGAAGGAGAAAAACCTCTGCTAAAAATGGAAGGAAGCAAACTGATATATGACATTACCCAGCTGACAAACACCAAGCTTGTAACCAATGCCTATGAAGTTATCAAAAACCTTCCCGGAATTATGGAATATAATGGAACTCTGACACTCGCAGGAAGTGGTTCGGTTAATATCTTATTAAACGATAAGGTATCTTCCATGACCTACGAGCAATTTCTTACACTCCTGAAAAGCATGCCAGCCTCGCGAGTGGAGAAAGTCGAAATCATGTACACCACTCCCCCACAATACCATGTTCGTGGTGCATCCATAAATATTCATACCCAAAAGCATAAAACAGATGAAAGCAAATTACAAGGAGAAATCAACGGAGCCTACAGCCAAAAGCAGCAAAGCGACGGAGAAGGTGGTATTACGCTAGCCTATACCTCCCAAAAGTTTGATGCAGATTTTACCTATCATTTTACTAATGAATACAGCCGTCAGGGTAATAGTCTGGAAACTCTCCATACGGTCGATGGCAACCAACACCATGTCTGCCAAAACTTCTCCGGAGAAGGTCGAAGCAACACGCATCTGCTGAAAATTGGCAGCACCTATAAATTTACTTCTCAAAGCAGCCTAAGTCTGGATTATACAACCAGTCTTACTCCTGACGATCAAAACACCCTGACAGCTTCCGGCAATCAGTTTGCATCTGAAAACATTTCCAACAGTCAAATCCAGGTACACAATCTCTCACTATACCTGACTTCAGCTTCCGGATTAAAAACCGGTGCAGACTATACTTACTACCGGAATATAGAAGATCAGCATTTTCAAACACTTCAACCGGTTGAAGCTTTGCAGAAATTTCTCAGCTCGTCCAAGCAAGTGATCAACCGATGCAAAATATACGCAGACCAACATCATATTCTCAATCAGGCATGGCAATTGGACTATGGCACTTCCTTTTCGTATGTAACCAACAGTAACCGGCAACAATACGATGCCCCAACGATGAGCAAACAGAATCTGAACTCCCGGATAAAGGAATACACCTATAATTTATATGCAGGCTCCGAATATAAATTCAACAAGAAACTAAGTTTAAGCGCATCCGTTTCGCTGGAGTTTTACAAAATGATGAATTATAAAAAATGGGCCATATACCCTACCCTACAACTTGGATACATTATTTCCCCTTTCCATTTGTTACAATTTTCATTCAACTCCGACAAGACATATCCAAGCTATTGGGTAATGAGTGGAGCCATAAACCATATCGACAATTACCAAGTAGCAATAGGCAACACTTACCTCAAGCCGTACACCGATTATTCCGCCCATCTTAGCTATATATTAAAACGCAAATATATTTTTCAGATGCGCTACAGCCACAGACCTCATTACTTTACGCAAATGATGTACCTGCCTCCCAACGAACTGAAGTCCATATATAATTATCAGAACTGGGACTATATGAATCAACTTACATTTTCTTCCATCCTCCCCTTTAAAATCGGGAAATGGTGGAGTAGCCGACTATCGCTAAGCGCAATTCTGAAACACGACAAAGCCAGCCATTATTTTGATGCACCTTTCGACCGAAAACAATGGACAGGAATAGGTATTTGGAATAACACATTTACACTATCCCAAAAACCCGATATAAAAATAGAACTCAGTGCCTTCGGACAAACCAAAGGAATACAGGGAAGTTATACGATAAAGCCTATGGGAAAGACAGATGCCGCTATCCGATATACATTTCTTAATCAAGCAGCTTCCATACAACTGCGCCTAAATGACATATTCAATTCGATGAATCCGTATACAACCATACGTAACGGAGTTCAAATTGCAGACATGAGCGTAAAACGAAACCAGCGCAGTTTGACCCTGTCTTTCAGCTATAAATTCAAAGGCTTCAAGGAAAAAGAAGTGAAAGAAATAGACACCCAAAGATTTGGATTATAGACTAATCTGCATGCCAGAGAATATACGTTTAAAAAGATGCAGAAGAAAGGATGAAAAATTGCTGAAAAAATAAAAAAAGATGCTGATGTTTTCAAGAAAAGATGCTGATGTTTTTCTGATGATTTCAGGGAAAGATGCCTAAAAAGTAAAATGACATGCCAAAAGCCAAACAGTTGCTTCCGGCATGTCATTTCCTTCAATATCATTATAGCTGTTCACATTCCTGTAACCACAATGCTGAACTAGCATCGCTCGGCATACGCCAGTCACCACGAGGACTTAAAGAAACAGATCCCACCTTAGGACCGTCAGGCAAACAAGAGCGTTTGAACTGTTGATTAAAGAAACGACGGCAGAAATTTACAAGCCACTTCTTTATTGTTTCTTTATCGTACACATCACGGAAAGCAATCTCTGCCAAATAGAAAATCTTTGCCGGACGAGAACCGAAACGCAAGAAATGGAAAAGGAAGAAATCATGCAATTCGTAAGGTCCGACCAAATCTTCTGTTTTCTGCTTGATATTTCCATTTTCATCTGCAGGAATCAGTTCGGGACTGATCGGAGTATCGATAATATCGAGAAGCGTTGCGCGTGATTTTTCATCCACTCCGGTTTCTGCTACCCAAGTAACCAAATACCGAACCAGTGTTTTCGGTATACTTGCATTTACTCCATACATAGACATATGATCGCCATTGTATGTAGCCCAGCCCAGTGCCAGTTCGGAAAGATCGCCTGTACCAATTACCAGTCCTCCTACCTTATTTGCATAGTCCATCAGAATCTGAGTACGCTCACGAGCCTGACCATTTTCATAAGTTACATCATGAACAGATATGTCATGATCAATATCTTTAAAATGTTGGATGCAAGCATCGCGTATACTGATTTCTTTCGTCGTTACCTGCAATGAACTCATCAAATCCAAAGCATTATGATAAGTACGGTCGGTTGTTCCAAATCCCGGCATCGTAATGCCGACAATACCCTTTCGGGACAATCCAAGTTTATCGAACGTTTTTACACATACCAGCAAAGCCAGTGTAGAATCCAATCCACCGGAAATGCCGACAACTACCGTTTTACATCCCGTATGTACCAAACGCTTAGCCAATCCCGCTACCTGAATTGAAAAGATTTCCTCACAGCGTTCATCAAGCAACTTACCTCCTGCCGGAACAAAAGGATGAGGTTCCATCGTACGTGTCAATGTAAAATCTTCATTCGCTTTAGTCATTTCAATTGGAATACGCTTTACCGGATAGTCTTTATATGTCCGTACGCTAGCAGCAAAAGTCGTATTCACCATTCGCTCTCCTCTCAAACGTTCGATATCAATTTCACTGACAATCAACTGTTCTTCAAATGAGAAGCGTTCGGAAGCAGCCAGTAGTGTTCCGTTCTCATAAATAAGAGCGTTTCCTGCAAAAACGACATCAGTAGTAGACTCTCCAAATCCAGAAGAAGCAAAAACATATCCAGCCAGACAACGAGCAGACTGCTGTGCCAGCAAAGAACGCAAATACTGATGCTTACTGATATTTTCGGTATCAGCAGACATATTGAATATTACATCAGCTCCTTTCAACGCCAAATGAGAACTTGGAGGAATGGTAGCCCATACATCTTCGCAAATTTCTACACCAAAACATAAATCTGTTGATTCAAATATCAAATCGGAACTGACAGGAACATGCTGCCCGCATATACGAACCATCTCATCATCTGCATGTGCTGTTGATGGAGCAAACCAACGCTGCTCGTAAAATTCTTTATAGTTAGGCAAATATGTTTTAGGAACAATTCCCAATATTTTTCCACGCTGGCAGACCACAGCACAGTTCATCAAGGTAGAATTGACGACAACAGGCATACCCACAATAGATATGATATCCAACTGACGAGTTTCATTCATAACCTGCATCAAAGCTATTTCTGCCTGCTCAAGCAATAAAGTCTGCCCGAACAAATCGCCACACGAATATCCAGTTAGATTTAATTCCGGAAAAATAATAACCTGTACGCCTTTCGAATCAGCTTCGACAATCAGTTTACTTGTCTGCTGAGCATTAAACTGGCAATCGGCCACCTTCACTAAAGGTATAGCAGCTGCCACTTTTACAAAACCATATTTCATATAAATTGTTATATAAATAGTGCATTACTGCAAAGATAGGAATTATTTATTGTTCACTATGAGAAAAATAAAAAAACTAACTTTGCTTTGGATTTTAAGAAAATCTTTATATCTTTGCCAAAGAATTAAAATTGTAACAATTACAAAATAAAAAGAATAACATGAACGTTTACGAATATCTGCTTAGCTATAACATCAAGCCATCCGTACAACGCATTGCTATTATGGACTACTTGCTAAAGCATCATACACACCCGTGTATAGATAAAATTTATTTAGCATTATGCAAAGATATACCCACCCTGTCGAAAACAACTGTATATAATACATTGAAGCTGTTTATTGAGCATGGTGCAGCACGCATGTTAACTATTGACGAACGCAATGCATGTTTTGACGGAGATACTTCTATGCATGCACATTTCCAATGCAAAACTTGCGGAAAAATATATGACATTCCAATGAAAACGGAAAGCGAAGAGGCAGACCTCTTACATAAAGATGGATTCCAAATAGAGGAAATACATCATTATTATAAAGGTATCTGTCCTGAATGTCTAAACGAGAAAAATGAAAATTAATGCCTGTAAATGGCAAATAAAATATTACTAATAACTAAAACTTTTTGACTTATGAAAAAATTTATCTGTACTGTATGTGGTTACATCTATGAAGGTGAAACAGCTCCTGAAAAATGCCCTTTGTGTAAAGCTCCAGCTTCTAAATTCAAAGAAATGGAAGAAACAGCAGAAGGTGGCTTGCAGTTTGTTGACGAACACGTTATCGGTGTAGCTAAAGGTTGCGACGACGAAATGATTAAGGATTTGAACAACCACTTCATGGGCGAATGTACAGAAGTTGGTATGTACTTGGCAATGAGCCGTCAGGCAGACCGTGAAGGCTATCCTGAAGTAGCTGAAGCTTTCAAGCGTTACGCTTGGGAAGAAGCAGAACACGCTGCAAAATTCGCAGAATTGCTGGGTGACTGCGTATGGGATACAAAAACTAACTTGGAAAAACGTATGAACGCTGAATGCGGTGCTTGCGAAGACAAGAAACGTATCGCTACTCGTGCTAAACAGCTGAACTTGGATGCAATCCACGATACAGTTCACGAAATGGCAAAAGACGAAGCTCGTCATGGTAAAGGTTTCGAAGGTCTGTACAACAGATATTTCAAGAAATAATAAATCCTTCCAATAATTAAGGTAGAAAGAGGCTGCTTATTCAAAGCAGTCTCTTTTTTTATTTACTCCCAACTATACCTTAATAGCGATCAGTATAACTCTTTGTCATCACTCTTCCAACGCGAAATACACCCGTTCAATAACTTTAGACAATAATAGTCCTGATCTAGCTAGTCCAAACTCAAATCAAGGAATAGCTAGTTTTTATAGACAATAAAAAAGCGACCCTTTTTCGAGGGTCGCTCATTCTGCAATATATCTTTTTTATTAATTAGCAGCAGAATCTTTAGCTGCAGGAGCAGCAGCAGGCTGATCGGTTGCTGCATCAGACTGAGGAGCAGCAAATCCTGTAGGAGCATTCAGAGGGTTAGTTTTCTGTTCTTTTACTGCCTGATCCATAATAACAGATGAAGCTTCGCTTGTGGTAGGAATAACATAAGCTGTAGCAACACTTACTACAACCATAAAGATAGCCAATCCCCAAGTAAGTTTTTCAATAAAATCTGTTGTTTTGCGAACTCCCATAATCTGGTTTGAAGCAGCAAAACTAGAAGAGAGACCTCCTCCCTTAGAATTCTGTATCAACACGACAAAACACATCAACACAGCTGCAAGTACGATTAATCCTACAAATAATAAATACAATGAATACATTTTCTTTTATTTTGATTTAGCGTTAATAATCAATTTTTCCAAAAATCTTATTTGGTCTGCAAAGTAAGCATTTTTTTTTGGATATTTCAAATTTAATTTTTTAATTATTTCAAGAGCTTTATCATATCGTTGCTGTTTTACATAGATCTTAGCCAAAGTTTCAGTAAAATAATTTTCATCCGAACTTTCTTCTATTCTCTCTACCTCATCTTCTCCCTCTTGTATATCTGTTTCCTCCGGAACTTCATCTGTCGTATCTGATTCTTGCATCAAGTCATCCTCTTCCACCACAGCCAAGGTTTCAGAACCTGCTGACTGTTCAATAAAGTTATCAATCAAATCCTGGCCTTTCAACATGGCAGAAGAAGCAGGCTCTGCATCAGGTTCCTGCATCAAAATGGAAGTATAATCTACATTAACTTCTGCTGGCAATGGCAGTTCCATAGAAGTTTCCTCCGATAAATCCGACAAGAAACGGTCTATCAAATCTAAAGTCCGGTCAGTAGAGGAATTACTTGATACGTTTTTTTCAGAGGGGTGTTTCTTTATTACCAGACGCTCTCCCTCGATGTAATAGAAAAGAACACTTAAATCGGCTATATACAATGCACTTTTCCTTAATTCATCCTTGAAATCAGCATCCTGAAGCAAGAAGAGATTTTTCAGATAAAGTAACCGGACTGTCTGAAAATAAGGATAGCGAGCCAATAAATTTCTCAACTCAAACAAGCTATCCTTATTCAAATATTCCGGATGCAATATCCACTCATATAAACGTTGCTGCATCATTTGAATGAATTACCAGTTCGCTACTGTTGCATTAAATATTTGTTCCACTATTTCATCAATCATCTGGTTAACCAGATCTTCCTGAACAGAAGACAACTGCTGGCTTGCATTATACTCACGGCTCGCAGAAAATTGCTGTTCAAAATCTTCAGCATGATTTGTGTTATTCACGAAACGTACATTAACAGTCATTCTCAACTCAGCCATAGTAGAATAACCGTCGGAACCTACACCCTTATTATAAGCATCGTAGTTTGTAATCTCACCTGACAATTCCAAATCTCCCCCTTGTCTAACCTGTTTCAAGCGAGTTTGCTGCATGTAAATATCCTGCAAAGCCGTATTAAACATCGACTCCATAGGTCCCCATACAAACGCTGCAGAACGGTTCGGGAAATTTTCGAAAGAAATTGTTTTTACCTTATCATAATTAATGGATGCACCATTAAACTTATATGACACAGTACATGCCGCCATTATACAGACAGCAACAGACAAAACAGAAACTAACTTATAATATTTTTTAATCAAGCCCATATTCTTTTATTTTTCGATAGAGCGTACGCTCTGATATTTTTAAATCATTTGCCGCATTCTTGCGTTTGCCGTGATGGCGCTCCAATGCTTTCCGAATCATTTCTTTCTCCACCTCATCCAAAGAAAGATTTTCCTCTACATATTCTTCTGTGTCTTGTACTTCTGCTACTTCATCCGAAGAAACCTTTACTGGAGATATAGTATTTACTGACGAAACCGGGATTGCGCAGAAAATTGGTGAGAAGAAAATAGCAAGCAGGAATAAGAAACCTGTCACTACAGAAGCAAGACCTGTTCTTGCACCTTCTGCCACACCGGAAGAACTCTCAACAAACGTAGTGGTTGTGGAAGTACCGAGAACTGCACCTGCACTTGTTGCAATCGCATCTGCGAGCAGTGCCTGTTTGATCCTTGGAAGTTTATCATTCTCATCTAACATCTGTGCTTTGTTTGCCACACCAATCAAAGTTCCTAATGTATCGAACATATCAACGAATAAGAAAGATAAAATAATCACTACAAAATCAAATACTCTTACCGTAGAAAAATCTGCTTTAAAGCACTGTCCAAATGTCTCTCCTAAAGAAGTGAAATCTGTCAGTCCCCAGACCGGATACAAAGAATAAAATCCAGCTTCTGCATCCGGAATATAAAGTCCGATTGCCTGAGCGATCATTCCTAAGATCCATGTGGCAGCAATACCGATGAGGATTGCTCCTTTTACACCTCTGATATATAAAATAGAGATGATAAAAAGACCGATCAGTGCGAGGATCGCTCCGATTCCAAGTGTATGGAAATCTCCTGTAAAGTCAACGATCGTAACAAGTGTGGAATCGTTATTTACAACAATGTGGCCATCCTGTAAACCTAAAAATGCGATGAAGAAACCGATACCGACACTCACACCTTTTTTCAGAGTGGTAGGAATCGCATTGAAGATCGCCTCACGCACATTGGTAAGGGAGAGCACGATAAAAATCAGACCTTCTGCAAAAACTGCCATCAGGGCGATTTTCCAGTCGTATCCCATTGCGCCACATACCGTGTATGCAAAATAAGCATTTAATCCCATACCCGGGGCAAGTGCAAATGGATAATTTGCAAGCATTGCCATTGCCAGTGTTCCAATAAAGGAAGCGATACAGGTCGCCATCAAAACTGCCGTCTTATCCATTCCTGCTGCTGCGAGCATGGATGGATTGACTGCAAGGATATACGCCATTGTCATAAATGTGGTGATACCCGCTAACACTTCTGTTTTCACAGTCGTGTTGTTCTCTTTTAATTTAAACATTTTCTCTAACATTTCTAATCTCCAACTTTGTCTTACATCATTTTACAGTCGCAGTCTCTCCTGACGTGACTGCATAACATCTTCATATTTTATAAGGTTATTTTCCTTCGTATGTGATCACAGAGGCTACATCATATTTTGCCAGTTTTTCACGTCCTTTTAACCCTGCTAACTCCATTAAGAAAAGGATTTTTACAACTTCGCCGCCAAGCTGCTCTACTAATTTACAGCTTGCTTCCATGGTTCCTCCGGTTGCGATCAGGTCATCCACTAATACAACCTTCTGTCCCGGTCTGACCGCATCCTTATGGATCTCGATCTCTGCTTTTCCATATTCAAGATCATATTCTGCTGAGACTGTCTCACAAGGAAGTTTTCCTTTTTTACGAACCGGAATAAAAGCTTTTCCAAGTGCATAGGCAATCGGCATTCCAAAGATAAATCCTCTGGACTCCGCACCTGCAATAATGTCAAAATCTACTCCATCCAACAGTTTGATCATGGAATCGATCGCCAGCTTTAATCCATCCGGATCCTGTAATACGCTTGTTACATCACGGAACATAATGCCCGGTTCCGGAAAATCCGGTATGGTTCTTACATACTCCTCTATTTTTTTCATTGATAATACCCCTTTCACTAAAAAGTCACAAATACACAACCATCATATATGATTATCTGCCAAGATTCAATTTAGTATTACTTATAAATCTTATAAGCTGGTGCGGACAACCTTTGGTTTGTATCCTTCTTTTTCCAGCGCCTTGATGATCTGTTTCTTGTGATCCGTGCCAAAACACTCTAAGGTAATACGGAGTTCCACGGCTGCGCTTCGGTTTGTTGTAACAAACTGATTATGTTCCAATTTGATGACATTTCCCTGCTGTGCCGCAATAATACCGGAAACTTTGCAGAGTTCGCCCGGCTTATCCGGAAGCAGAACTGACACTGTGAAGATTCTGTCTCTTAAGATCAGTCCCTGCTGTACCACAGAGGACATGGTGATGACATCCATGTTACCACCGCTTAAAATGGATACAATCCGTTTGTCGGACACATCCAGATGTTTTAATGCCGCTACAGTTAAAAGTCCTGAATTTTCCACGATCATCTTATGATTTTCCACCATGTCAAGGAAAGCTGCTACCAGCTCATCATCCTCCACTGTGATAATATCATCCAGATTTTGCCGGATATAAGGGAAAATCTTGCTGCCCGGTGTCTTAACGGCTGTACCATCTGCAATCGTGCTGACAGTCGGAAGGGTTGTCACTTTTCCTGCTGCAAAAGACGCCTGCATACAATTTGCCCCTGCCGGTTCTACACCGATCACTTTGATCTTTGGATTTAATAATTTTGCAAGAGTGGAAACACCTGTTGCAAGTCCGCCACCACCGATCGGTACAAGAATATATTCTACCAACGGAAGCTCTTTGAAGATTTCCATTGCGATCGTGCCCTGACCGGTTGCAACTGCGAGATCATCGAATGGATGAATAAATGTATATCCCTCTTTCTCTGCGAGCTCATAAGCTTTCTGACATGCCTCATCGTACACATCTCCGTAAAGTACAACCTCTGCGCCGTAGCTCTTGGTACGGTTTACTTTGATGAGCGGTGTTGTGGTAGGCATGACAATGACTGCCTTGCATCCATAACATTTTGCAGCATAGGCAACACCCTGCGCGTGATTTCCTGCGGAGGCAGTGATAAGTCCCTTCGCTCTTTCCTCCTCGGTCAGTGTGCTGATCTTGTAATATGCACCACGCACTTTATACGCACCTGTAAACTGCATATTCTCCGGTTTTAAATAAACCTTGTTTCCTGTCTGCTGGCTGAAATAATCACTGTAAACCAGTTTTGTCTCTGTCGTGACTTCCTTTACCTTTTCGGAAGCCTCCTCAAACTTGTCTAATGTAAGCATATTAATCCTCCTTGTTTTTTCGAAGAAAAAATCCAATTTCATATCATGAAATATGCTCCTCATGGGCGAGGAGAGGATTTGTCCTCCTGTACATCAAATAATGCATTCACAAACTGATTGGAATCGAATTTCTGCAGATCCTCGATTGTCTCCCCGACTCCGATATATTTTACCGGAATGCCAAGTTCTGAATGGATCGCAACGGCGATTCCACCCTTTGCTGTTCCATCCATTTTTGTCAGGATGATTCCGGTGATATCTGCCACATCTGCAAACTCTCTTGCCTGCGCAAGCGCATTCTGTCCGGTCGTTGCATCCAGAACGACCAATGTCTCGCGGAACGCATCCGGATATTCTTTTTCCAGAATACGGTTAATCTTGCGGAGTTCTTCCATCAGATTCTTTTTATTATGAAGTCTGCCTGCGGTATCACATAAAAGTACATCTGCATTCCGCGCTTTTGCTGCTGCCACCGCATCATATACGATAGCGCCCGGATCAGCGCCTTCCTGTCCGCCGATCATCTCCACTCCGGCGCGGTTTGCCCACTCCTGAAGCTGCGTTCCGGCTGCGGCGCGGAATGTGTCTGCTGCCGCAAGGACAACCTTTTTGCCCTGATCTTTTAATTTTCCGGCGAGCTTTCCAACAGATGTCGTCTTTCCGACTCCGTTGACACCGATCACCAGAACCACAGATTTCTCGTTTTCAAAACGATAGGCTGTCTCTCCGACGTCCATCTGCTCTTTGATACTGTTGATCAGAAGTTCCTTGCACTCTGCCGGATCTTTGATCTTATTTTCTTTTACTTTTTCTTTGTTTTTCACCTTTATCTGGCATACCCCTCAATCACCCCCTGCTTGCTTAAGCCATTACCAAACAGGCTAAACACCGGCATTGTAATGCTGTATTTTAATATTACAAGTCTGCTTGGCTGTTCATTATAAATAGTCAAATCTTCTATTTCCAAAGTGTATCCTTTTTCCCCTGCCTCACTTTTACACTGGCTTATAACCTGGTCATTACAGTTACTATCCTCGATTCTATTTACAGCCACATTGTAAAAATCTCTTGCATTAGATACCTGATTGTTGCTGCTAATAAAAGAGGCAAACAATATGCACCCTAAAGTTATGGCAATTACAATCGAAAACATTTCTATTGCTACTCTCATATTTCACTCCACTATTACGTTTATGTATTTTGTGCATGCAAGTCCATTGTCTGACTTAACAACACATTTCAGTTTATAAATTCCCTTTTTTTCAAAATCTATATTT
>OGXM01001368.1_pt1 | contig 13547 bp, 12 predicted proteins | sample 1576271 | NCBI WGS metagenome assembly OGXM01 (sample SAMEA3541579, study PRJEB24748) | human gut metagenome | biome: human gut; feature: human-associated habitat; material: faeces | place: China | collected 2012 | reverse complement strand
CTTGCCGCTGCCGGTCACACCCAGCAGGGTCTGGCAGCGGTCGCCCCGCTCAACGCCCTCTACCAGCTGCTCAATGGCTTGGGGCTGGTCACCCGTGGGGGCATAGTTGGAGACGAGATGGAACTGTTCATCGGCCATGTCTCGGTTCTCCTTTCTGTTCTCAGATAGAACTACAAATAGTTGTGCTTTTCATGTTGATTATAACACAATTATTTTATAATATCAATACGGCCTGAGCATCTCCCCGGTCTGGAAATCGTAGAACGGCAGACGGTTGGCCTCCCGCATGGAGAAATATTCGCTCTCGGTCAGGATGATGTGATCCCGCAGATGCACCTTGACCAGCCCCAGCGCCCGGACGATATTCTCGGTGGCCATCAGATCCTCCCGCGAGGGCAGGGCCACACCGTTGGGGTGGTTATGGCAGAGCACCACGCTGTCGGTACCGCCCTTGAGGGCTGCCGCCACCACATCCTTGATCTCCAGACTCACCCGGTCGCTGGTGCCGTCCCGCAGCCAGAACAGCCCCTTGATGCGGCTGCGGCCATCCAGCGCAGCCAGCAGGGCGCGTTCCTGCACAGTCCCGGCAAACTGTGCCATCAGGTATTCGACCAGCTGGTCGGTGGTCTTCATGCACTTTTTGCCGTTGACCGCACACTGGGTATAGTATCTGCCGACCTGCGGCAAAAGATGCAGCATCCGGGCGGTAGAGGGGCCTACCCCCTCCACCGTCAGCAGATCCTCCTCGGAGGCATCCAGCACCCCGGCAAAGTCTCCGAACCGGTCCATGAGGACATGGGCAAGGCCGTTGGTGTCCTTGCGGGTGTTGGTGATGTAAAGGACATATTCCAGCGCTTCATGGGGTGCCAGACTTTCCAGTCCGTACTGCTCCACCCGGGCGCGCATCCGCTGGCGGTGCCCCTTATGCTGGCCGCTTTCCTTTGCCATGGTCGTTCTCCTTTTGCGTTATTACCTTAATAGTACCGTTTTTTCAGCAAAACACAAGGGGGCACAGGAAATATTCTGCGTTGACTTCAAAGAAAGGGTGGTTTATTATAGAGAAAAGGCTTTTTTATGAATCAATATCCCCTCTCAGTCAAAGCCTGCGGCTTTGCCAGCTCTCCCAAAGGGAGAGCCCCTTGTGGCTCTCGGTCAGCATGTACTGAACCCGGGAGATGCATTGCCTCTCCCTTTGGGAGAGGTGGATTTGCGAAGCAAAGACGGAGAGGGCGCACGCCGTTAGCCCTGTCACTAAAGTTTCAGACGCAACAAGAAACTTTCCAACCATGCCAAAGGCTCCCCCTTGGGGGAGCTGCTGAGCGCAGCGAAGCTGAGGGGGTACCCCATAAAAACCAGTATACCACGATTTTTGCCTGTGGAAAATAGTTTACAGTTATGTTATGATAGGAAACAACGAATATTCCCGAAAATTGACAGCGAGGAAGGTAACGGATCATGCGTGAAAGTGGTATTCTGATGCCGGTATCCAGTCTGCCCGGCCCTTACGGGATCGGCTGCTTTGGCAAGGCGGCATTTCAATTTGTGGATTTCCTGTCTGCGGCAGGGCAAACGATCTGGCAGCTGCTGCCGCTCAGCCCCACCGGCTACGGTGACAGCCCCTACCAGAGCTGCTCTGCCTTTGCGGGCAACCCCTATTTTGTGGACTTGGAAGCACTGGAAAAAGAGGGCCTGCTGACCGCCGCAGATCTCAAGGCGGAAAGCTGGGGCAAAGACCCGCTGGAAGTGGACTACGGCACCTTGTACGTCAGCCGCTTTGCAGTGCTGCGCAAGGCCTACGCCGCATGGCGCAGCCAGTGCGCCGGGCTGCACGGCTGTGCCTACTACTACCCCGACGACTACTACGCCTTCACCCTTGCCAACGAGGACTGGCTGGAGGACTACGCCCTGTACATGGCGCTGAAAATAGCCAACAAGATGAAGAACTGGGTGGAGTGGGACGCCCCCTACCGCCGCCGCGACAAGGCCGTACTGGCTGCCTTTGCTGCTGCAAACGAAGAGGAGATTGGCTTCTGGAAGTTTGTGCAGTACAAGTTCAGCGTCCAGTGGCAGGCAGTCAAGGCCTATGCCAACAAGAAGGGCGTGCAGATCCTGGGCGATATCCCCATCTACGTCTCTGCGGACTCGGTGGACGCATGGGTGGGCGGCAAGCTGTTTGAGCTGGACGCCGACGGCCGCTTTGCCCGGGTGGCAGGCTGCCCGCCGGACTACTTCTCCGCAGACGGCCAGCTGTGGGGCAACCCCCTGTACGACTGGGCGTACCACAAAAAGACCGGCTACGCATGGTGGATCCAGCGGGTGCGCCACGCACTGGGCATCTACGATCTGCTGCGCATCGACCACTTCCGCGGCTTCGACACCTATTGGGCCATCCCGGCCACCAGCACCACCGCCCGCACCGGTAAGTGGGAGAACGGCCCCGGCATGGAGCTGTTCGATGCACTGGAGGCCGCACTGGGCAAGCTACCCATCATCGCCGAGGACTTGGGCGAGCTGTTCCCCAGCGTGCGCAAGCTGCTGGCCGACAGTACCTTCCCGGGCATGAAGGTGCTGCAGTTTGCCTTCGGCGGCGGGGACAACGAGTATCTGCCCCATAACCACGTCAAAAACGGCGTGGTCTACCCCGGCACCCACGACAACACCACCCTGACCGACTGGTGGGAGAACGGCGCTTCCGAAAAGGAAAAGGCCACCGCTGCGGCCTATCTGCACCTGACCCCCTGCAAGCCCACCGCCAAGGAGGTGGCAGCGGTAAAGACTGCCGCCGCGCGCACTGCGCTGCTGCGGGCGGCGCTGGGCTCGGTGGCGGACAAAGCCATCATTCCCATGTACGACTGGCTGGGGCTGGGTGCCGAGGCGCACCTGAACACCCCGGGCAAGCTGGGCGGCAACTGGGCATGGCGCGCAAAGGCCGGCTTTGACTCCAAAGCCCTTGCCGCACAAATCGAAGCCGAGTGCGCCGTGTACTGCCGCTGCAATGCAGACGTTCAAAACGTGAAAGAATTAGCAATTTGACAGAATTGTAAAAACTGCCGTAAAAATTTGTGCGTTTTGCTGGAAAAATCTGTATTTCAATGGTATAATAGCCGTAAGTTCCCGGATTTGTGGGAAAATTGGAATTTCGCCCGTCGGAAGCGGCGGCGCGTACTGATGATGGGGAAATTACAGATGGACAGAGAATGGACAGAGCAGGATCTGCGTACCTTTGCCGAGGGCGCACAGGCTGCGTTTGAAACGGTATTGCTGGACGAGCTGCCACAGGACACCGGCTGGCAGGACGAAGGCCTGCAGGTGAGTTATAGCCTGTGCAACGGCCGGGTAAGCTGCGTACTGCGCCGCACGGTGCGGGCAGACGGCAAGCTGTGGCGGATCACCATGTCTGCCCCGCTGGCGGGCAACCTGCTGCCGGAGGAGCGCATGAGCGCCCGCGAGCGGGAACTATGCCGCGAGGACCTGAACCACGATTTTCTTTCCGGCGTGTACAACCGCCGCTACCTTGAGACCGTGATCGCCGCCGAGCTGGATCGCTGGGCAGAGCAGGGGCGCAAGGCCGCTGTGGCGCTGATATCGCTGGATCACGGCGCACAGCTGCGGGACACCTACGGTCAGCCGGTGATGGATCAGCTGATCTGCTTTGTGGCAAACCAGTGGAAAAAGTATTTCGACATCCCGGGCAGTCAGATCGTCTGCCGCCTGACCGGCACCACCTTTGTGGTAGGCTGTCTGGACTTGGACGGCGGCCAGCTGGCCGAGCAGATGCGGAACATCTACGCCGAAATGCCCCACGAGTGCATCACCTCCATGGGCATGATGAAACGGGTGCCCTTTACCCTGAGCGTCGCAGTGGCAGGGCTGGACGAGCTGGACAGCGCCGCCAACTGCTGGCAGCGCCTGTACGCCATCTGTGACGAGCGGCTGCGCGGCATCCAGATCTCCGGCGGCAATAAGATCTGCTGAGAAACAACGTATAAAATCCCCCTTTGGGCACATACTAGGTGCCAAAGGGGGATTTTTTTGTATGGAAAACCAGAAAAACGATAACCTCAACCTGCTGGAGGCGGTGGTGCAGAACACCGAGATGGGCAAGAACACCTTGGAGCAGATTTTACCCATGACCAACGATGTGCAGTTCAAGGCCGAACTGCTGCGCCAGCGCAACATCTACCACCAGCTGAATCAGGAGGCGCACACCGCCATAGAAGCCTGCGGCGGCAGCGCACAGGGGCAGAGCACCATGGCAAAGCTGAACACGAAAATGGGCATCGGGCTCAAGACCCTTACGGACAAATCCACCCGCAATCTGGCCGAGATGCTCACACAGGGCAGCGGCATGGGGGTGGTGGACTGCGTAAAAAGCTGCAAGGACTACCCCAACGCCGCCCCGGGCGCAAAGCGCCTTGCCCAGCGGCTGCAGGATTTTGAAGAGGATAACCGCATCCAGCTGGAACGATTTTTGTAAATACGTTCCACCCCATAAAAACACAAAGTCGGGCAGTCCGCAGGCTGCCCGACTTTGCTCTAATAAAGGTTTTCCCACTTCAGTGCAGGGCGGCAAACCGGGCTGCGCCGCGGGTGCATAGCCAGCGGTGCAGCAGCAAGTCCAGCCCCAGCAGCGCGGCCAGACAAGCACCTTGCGCGGCCAGCGGCGGCACAGCGTAGTCCAGTAAGATCAGGGGCAAAAACAGCACCCCGCCCGCTAGCAGCCACCCGCCGAACATCGCCAGCATACTGGCGGCGCTCTGCTTGACCACGGCGGCCTCGCTGACCCAGTGGAGGTTGGGCAGGCACAATCCCAAGGCAAGGCCCATTTGCGCCGTCAGCCACACAAAGGCTGCCAGCACCGCCAGCACCAGCAGCCCCTGCCCTGCCGGAATACGCAGCGCCGCCATGGCGCACCCGGCGCAAAACCACGCCCCCGGCAGCGTGAGCAGCAGCTGCAGCTCCACCTTTACCCGCAGAACCTGCTGCGGGGCAACCGGCAGGCTTTGCAGCAGCCAGAGGGTGCCCCCCTCCAGCGACACCGAGGGCGCTGTGATAAAGTTCATGGCGGCTATGGTGCACACCATCCCGCACACCAGCATGGGCAGGCTCTCCGGCGGGTAAGCAGCGGTAAAGGCGCGCAGGTCTGCGGCCTTCCACAGCGCTGCTGCGCCCAACACCGGCAGCAGCAGACTGCTCAAGGCGCAGTTGAGCAGCCACATGGGGCAAGCGCCCAGATGCAGCAGTTCCCGCCGCAGCAATGCCCGGCGCGGGGGCTGCTTTTTTTGCGTCTTTGCGCGGTATTCCACTTTGGCTCTGCCCGGTTCAAGGGTCAAAAGCCGCAGATAGGGCTTTGCCAGCGCCTTACCGCACAGCGCCATACAGGCCGCAGCCAGCGCCAGAAACAGCAGCAGTGCCGGGACGTTGCCCACTGCCGCCAGACCCAGCAGACGCAGCGGTGCAGCAGCACGACCGGCTGCTGCGCCCGCCTGTACGGCATCCACCGCAAGAGCCTCCACCGAGTTGCCCACCCATTGGAATACCGCATAATAAACCGCCAGAAAGAGCAGCGTGCCCACAATGGTGACAAGGCTTTTGTGCCGGGCGCGGCGGTTGAGCAGCGCTACTGCCCAGCCCAGCAGAACGACCAGCACCATGGAAACTCCCGCCAGCGCCAGTGCTACCGGCAGCGCCGCCAGCAGGGCTTCGCCGGGGCGGGGTGCCGCCAACGCATAGCAGACCACCGAGGGCACCCACGCCAGCAGCAGATAAATAAGCCCGGTCAGATACACCCCGCCGGAGCGCACCGCAAAAATAGCGCCCGGCGGGATGGGCAGCGCCAGCAGCTGCTGGTTATCCCGGCAGCGGAACAAATGCCCGTAACTGGTAAAGGCACTGGCCAGCACACTGACCGTCAGCGCCGAAAGCTCCATCAGCACAAAATAGAGCCAGTCCAGCCCCTGCGGAACCAGCGTCACTGCCAGCGGCAGCGCCATAGAGCCAAAGCTGAGCATGACCAGCAGCATCAGCGCCGCAAACAGCAATGCATACCCGAATGCTCCTGCCCGGGAGCGCCGCTTGCCAGTTTTGCTGCTGCGCACAAAGGCCGCACCCAGTTCCAGTAGCTGTTTTTTGAGCAATGCACGGATCATAGCGCTTCCCCCGTATCCTCCAGTTCCAGAAAGACCTCCTCTAGCGTATCGTCGCCGCGCACCTCTTCCATAGCACCCTCGCGCACCAGCTGACCTTTACGCAGAATAGCTACCCGGTCGCAGAGCTTTTCGGCCACCTCCAGCACATGGGTGGAGAAAAAGATCGCCCCGCCTTGCGCACAAAAGGCCTTCATCTGGTTCTTGAGTTGATGGGAAGCCAGCGGGTCCAGCCCGACAAAGGGCTCGTCCATTAAAATCAGCTTCGGCTCGTGCAGCAGCGCCGCAATAATGGCAAGCTTCTGCTTCATGCCGTGGGAGTATGCCCCGATGGACTGCGCCAAATCCTGCGTCAGGCCAAAAGCATCGCCGTACTGCCGGATGCGCTGCGCCCGCTGTGCAGTGCTTACGCCGAAGATGTCTGCGATAAAATCAAGGTACTGGATGCCGGTCATATAATCGTAAAGCTGCGGGTCATCCGGCAGATAGGCCAAGCGGCGCTTGCATTCCAGCGGGTCCTCCCGCACGGAAATGCCGTCCACATAAATTTCTCCGGCATCAAATTGCTGGATACCGCAGCAGCATTTTAAGGTAGTGGTCTTGCCCGCGCCGTTGTGCCCGATAAAGGCACACAGCTCCCCCGGGCGGATGTGCAGGCAAAGGTCCTGCACGGCGGGCTTGCCGCCGTAGGTTTTGGTCAGATGCTCGATCTTTAACATGGGCTGCCTCCTTGCTTTCAGTTTCGAGCCAAGTATACACCTTCCGGCAGGGGGAAGGTCAAGCATTTCTCCGTTTTTTCTTGCGTTTTGTATAGGGCTGTGCTATACTTTTTGACGAACTGAACAGAAAACAGCAGGTGCGTTCCGTCACTTTGCCCCACCGAGCAGCGGCAGGAACGTTAAAAGGGAAGCGGGTGTCAATCCCGCACGATCTCGTCACTGTGATAAGGGAGTCCACTGTCAGGGTGCTTTTGCACCAGTCACTGAGCCATCCGGCTTGGGAAGGCGGCAGCGGGCGTTGAGCTTTCAGTCAGGAAACCTGCCCGCTGTTGGTACCGGGGCTTTGCCGCCCCAGATCACGAGGAATTGGTTGTACCAAAAAGCCTGTAGGAAACGGGGTCTTTTTGCTTTGCCATTTCGCAAGCAGAAGACCCCGTTTTTTGCCGATTCTCTTTCCTGTACCCTTCTGTTCGGTGCCGTATTTTACCCACATCAGGAAAGGAAAACAAGATGAAAAAACGCAACATCCGCAAAACGGCGGCCGCTCTGACCGCTCTGGCTCTGTGCGCCGGTGTACTGACCGGCTGCGGTGGGGCTGCCTCCAGCACGGCCAGCTCTGTTGCTGCCAGTTCTGCCGCCAGCAGCGAGGCTTCCGGCGCTGACGCTGACGCACTGGCCGCACAGAACGTGGCAGACCTGATTGACGCCATCTATGTGCAGCAGCGCACCGATGACACCGATGCCCAGTGCGAAGCCGCAAAGGCTGCATGGGACGCTTTGACCGATGCCCAGAAGGAGCTGGTGGAGGGCGAGAACGCCGACCCCGACTATTTTGGCCGCGACACCGGCGATGCCTCCAAGGACGATGCCCGCAACGCCGATGAGATCGGTGAGAACGAGCTGCTGGTGGTGTCCTTCGGCACCTCCTTCAACGACAGCCGCGCTGCCGATATCAAGGGCATTGAGGACGCCTTGCAGGCCGCTTACCCCGACTGGAGCGTGCGCCGCGCCTTTACCGCACAGATCATCATCAACCATGTGCAGGCACGCGATGGCGAGAAGATCGACAATATGCAGCAGGCGCTGGACCGCGCTGTGGCAAACGGCGTGAAGAACCTGATCGTGCAGCCCACCCATCTGATGCACGGTGCCGAGTATGACGAGATGAACGAGATGCTGGACCAGTACCGCGACAAGTTTGAGAGCGTTGCTGTGGCCGAGCCCCTGCTGGGCGAGGTGGGCGCAGATGCTTCTGTCATCAATGCAGATAAGGAAGCCGTTGCCAAGGCCGTTACCGCTGCCGCCGTGAAGGAAGCCGGTTACGAGAGCGCCGCTTCTGCCGCCGCCGATAAGACCGCTTTCGTCTTTATGGGTCACGGCACCTCCCACACTGCCAAGGTGAGCTACAGCCAGATGCAGACCACCATGCAGACGCTGGGCTACGACAACGTGTTCATCGGCACGGTGGAGGGCGAGCCTGAGGACACCTCCTGCGAGGCCGTCATTGAAGCTGTAAAGGCTGCCGGTTACACCAAGGTCATCCTGCGCCCGCTGATGGTGGTGGCAGGCGACCACGCCAACAACGATATGGCCGGTGAGGATGCCGACAGCTGGCTGAGCCAGTTTACCGCCGCAGGCTGCTTTGAAAATGTGGAGTGCCAGATCTCCGGTCTGGGCCGCATTGCGGATGTTCAGCAGCTGTACATTGCACATACCAAGGCCGCTATGGATCTTCTGAACGGCTAATGGATTCAGAAGCCCTCTCCGGCGCTGCCAAGCATACGGAGAGGGCTTCTTTTATGGGCGTATTCCCCGCACGAGGAGAACGTGCCCCCCTACCCCGGCAGCTTAGACGCCGGGCAAAAATTTAGGATACTGAGGTATTTATTTATGCGCTGCAAACAGTTTATCATCGTTTCTCTGGCCGGTGTGGTGCTGGCTGCTTCTCTGGCAGGCTGCGGCGGGGCTGCCCCCGCTTCTTCCGCTGCCGCAAGCTCTGAAGCTGCTTCTTCCGTGGTGGTTTCCTCTGCCGCTGCTGAGACTGCCCTGCCGGACGGCGTATATACCGCTGATTTCGAGACCGACAGCAGTATGTTCCACCCCAATGAAGCCTGCAACGGCAAAGGCACCCTGACCGTGGAAAACGGCGTGATGACCTTCCACGTCAGTCTGGCTTCCAAAAAGATCGTGAACCTCTACCCCGGCCTTGCCGCCGATGCCGAGGCCAACAAGACCGCATGGCTCATCCCCACCGTGGACACGGTTACCTACGCAGACGGCACCACCGAGGAAGTGTATGGTTACGATATCCCGGTGGAAGCACTGGACACCGACTTCCAGCTGGCGTTGCTTGGCACTAAGGGCAAGTGGTACGACCACATCGTCAGCGTGCGCAACGCTGAACCCAAGACCGAACAGGCCGCCGAGATCCCCGCAGACGGCACTTATACTGCTGCCGTAGTGCTGGAGGGCGGCTCCGGCCGCGCCACCGTGGAAAGCCCCGCTGCCCTGACCGTGGCTGAGGGCAAGATGACTGCTACCATCGTGTGGAGCAGCCCCAACTACGACTACATGATCGTGGATGGCGAGAAGTATCTGCCCACCAACACCGAGGGCAACTCCACCTTTGAAATTCCTGTGGCTGCACTGGGCACCCCGCTGACTGTTACCGCCGACACTGTTGCCATGAGCAAGCCCCACGAGATCGAATACACCCTGACCTTTACCTTGGAGTAACCTTCCATGAAGCTGACCCGCGCACAATTTTTAAAGGCTCTGCCCGCCGCCGCGCTGGTGCTTGCCGGCTGCACTGCCGCACCCACCGCACCCGCCGATACGGGCGAGCTGGTTTTTGACCATGCCTACCCGCTGGACTACGCCACCCAGTTTACCGCCGACTGCTATGCGGACGGCTCTACCCTGCTGACCATCCCGGACGCACAGGCAAAGTTCCTTATCCGGCCGGAGGGCGCTGCCACCCTGCGCACCGTGCCTGCCGGGGTGACCGTGCTGCAGCAGCCGGTGCAGAACATCTATCTGGTGTCCACCTCTGCCATGGACTTGTTCCTCCATCTGGACGCGCTGGACAGCATTGCCCTTTCCGGCACCCGCGCCGAGGGCTGGTATCTGGATGAGGCAAAGCAGGCCATGCAGGCCGGGCGCATCGCCTACGCGGGCAAGTACAGCGCCCCGGACTACGAACGCATCCTGACCGCAGAATGCGGCCTTGCGGTGGAAAATACCATGATCTATCACACCCCGGAGGTAAAGGAGCAGCTGGAACGGTTCGGCATTCCGGTGCTGGTGGAGCGCTCCAGCTACGAGAGCAGCCCGCTGGCACGGATGGAATGGATCAAACTGTACGGTATCTTGCTGGGCAAAGAAGCCCTTGCCGAGGAGGTTTTTGCGCAGCAGGCGCAGCGCATTGCACCGCTGCTGGAGCAGCCCTCCACCGGCAAACGCTGCGCGTTTTTCTCCATTACTTCCAGCGGCCTTGCCACTGTGCGCAAAAGCGGAGACTATGTGGCGCAGATGATCGGCATGGCCGGGGGCGAATATGTTTTTGCAGACCTTGCCGACAGCGGCAACAGTCTTTCCACCATGAATATCCCACTGGAGGATCTTTACGCTGGGGTCAAGGATGCCGATGTGCTTATTTATAACGGCACCATCGAGGGCAGCATCTCCACAAAAGAAGAACTGCTTGCCCGCTGCGCGTTGCTGGCAGAATGCAAGGCGGTGCAAAGCGGGAACATCTGGTGCACGACGCCCAGCTTTTTCCAGCAGAGCATGGCACTGGCAGATTTTATGCTGGACCTCCACGCTGTTTTTACCGGGGAGACTGCCGACCCCGACACCCTGCATTTTTTGACCAAAATTACCTGAGGAGCCGCTTATGACCAGCCGCAAACGCCTTATTTTTTCCTATTGCTGCCTTTCTCTGCTGCTGGCGATGCTGTTTGCCGTGAGCCTGTTCTGGGGCAGCGTTGCGCTTACCCCGCAGGCCGTGCTTGCAGCCCTGACCGGACGCGGACAGGACGCGCTGAGCGTAGGCATTATCACACAGCTGCGCCTGCCCCGCGCGGTGATGGCCGCGTTACTGGGCGCTGCGCTCTCGGCAGCGGGCTATCTGTTGCAGACCTTTTTTGCAAACCCCATTGCCGGCCCCTTTGTGATGGGCATTTCCAGCGGGGCTAAGCTGGCGGTGGCGCTGGTGATGGTGCTGTTTTTGAACTACGGCCTGCTGACAAGCTCTGCTGTGCTCATTCTGGCAGCCTTTGCGGGCGCTATGGCGGCCATGGCCTTTGTGCTGGCCGCTGCCCGCCGGGTGCAGCGCATGAGCATCCTTGTAATCTGCGGCGTGATGATCGGTTACATCTGCTCTGCCATCACCGAGTTTGTGGTGGCCTTTGCACAGGACAGCAGCATCGTCAACCTGCACAACTGGTCGCAGGGCAGCTTTTCCGGCATGACGTGGGGCAACGTGCGCACGGCAGCGCTGGTGGTGCTGCCCGCGCTGGCAGCGGCGTTCTGCCTTGCAAAGCCCATGGCCGCTTACCAGATGGGCGAAGCCTACGCCCGCAGTGTGGGCGTGGATGTGCGGCGGTTTTCCCGGCTGCTGGTGCTGCTTTCCAGCCTGCTGGCCGCCTGCGTTACCGCCTTTGCCGGGCCCATCTCCTTTGTGGGCATCGCGGTGCCGCACCTTGTCAAGCAGCTGCTGGGCAGTGCCCGCCCGCTGTATGTGCTGCCCGGGTGCTGCTTGGGCGGGGCGGCGTTCTGCCTGCTGTGTGATCTGATCGCCCGCAGCTTGTTTGCGCCCATGGAACTTTCCATCAGCGCGGTCACCGCCGTATTCGGCGCGCCGGTGGTCATTGGGCTGCTGCTGCGCCGCAACCGGGAGGATGTGCGATGAAGTACTCTGTTGAAACCAACGCCCTTGCCATCGGCTACGGCAAAGCTGCCCTTGCGCGGGATATCGCGCTGGGCGCTGCCAAGGGGCAGGTGCTGGCGCTCATTGGCCCGAACGGCGCGGGCAAATCCACCCTGCTCAAAACATTGGCGGGGCAGCTGGCCCCTTTGGGCGGCGCGGTACTGCTGGACGGGCAGGAGCTTGCCCGCATCCCCGGCAACGCCCGGGCGCAAAAGCTGGCGCTGATGCTGCCCCACACCCGCCGCCTTCTTGCTGGTCTTTGCCTTAAAGGTATCGGTAAGATCGGCATCGATACGCATGAATTTGATTCCTTCATTCTTTGCTTCGAGCTGGGAGATAAACGGCTGGTCAATATTATGTGTCAGGATTACCGCATCCATTTTGGCAGCCTTAAACATACTGATGTACTGTGCCTGCTGCTTTTCATCCGTTACATAATAAATGATCTTCTCTTTCTTTTCTTCTTCCGCATTTTCTTCATAATCCGGCTTCTCTTCACTTACTACATTGCCGTTCTCATCTACAACTTCCGTATCGGAGGCTTTTTCTTCTGTCTCATTTTCCCCGGCCTCATCAGGATCGGTTTTATTAACCTCAAGGCATTCCGGCAATGTCAGATACTTGCCGTCCAGGTTCTTAAAGAGAATGTAATCGGTCATCTTCTCACAGAATTTATCATCCTTTAAGCAGCCGAACTTGATGAACGGACTGATGTCATCCCAGTATTTGTCGTATTCTTCCTTCTCGGTCTTACACATACCGGAAAGCTTGTCTGCAACCTTCTTGGAAATGTATTCAGAGATCTTATTCACAAATCCGTCATTCTGTAATGCGCTACGTGATACGTTAAGCGGCAGATCCGGACAATCGATGACTCCCTTTAACACCATCAGATATTCCGGAATGACTTCTTTGATATTATCTGCGATAAATACCTGATTGTTGTAAAGTTTGATGGTTCCTTCAATGGAATCATACTCGGTATTGATCTTCGGGAAATAGAGGATACCTTTTAAATTGAACGGATAATCCATATTCAGATGGATCCAGAACAGAGGCTCTTTGTAATCCATAAATACCTTGCGGTAAAATTCCTTGTAATCCTCATCGGTACATTCACTTGGATTTTTGGCCCAGAGAGGATTGGTATCATTGAGTGGTACCGGACGTTTTACAATCTTTACCTTGTCCTTGGCCGGAGAAACTTCTACGATTTCTTTTTCGCCCTTGTCGTTTTCTTTTTCCTCAGTCTTGGCCTCTTCGTGGATTTCTTCAATTACTTTATCGGTATCTTTTACATCTTCCTTGTCGATCGTTTCATATTCTTCCGGGGCATTGGCCTTGGAAAGATAGATCTCGGTTGGCATGAAAGAACAGTATTTTTCAATGACTTCTCTTGCACGGTATTCGTTGGCAAATTCCAGACAATCCTCATTTAAGAAAAGTGTGATTTCTGTACCAACGGTTGTTTTGTCGCCGTCTTTCATATCAAATTCGGTACCGCCATCGCAGGACCAGTGAACAGCGGTTGCACCTTCTTTATAAGAAAGGGTATCAATCGTTACTTCATCTGCAACCATAAATGCGGAGTAAAAACCAAGTCCGAAATGACCGATGATCTGATCGTCATTGGATTTATCTTTGTATTTCTCGATGAAATCCGTTGCACCGGAAAATGCAATCTGGTTGATATATTCTTCTACTTCATCGGCAGTCATTCCAAGACCGTTATCGATAAATGTTAAGGTTTTT
>OGXM01001346.1_pt1 | contig 13758 bp, 5 predicted proteins | sample 1576271 | NCBI WGS metagenome assembly OGXM01 (sample SAMEA3541579, study PRJEB24748) | human gut metagenome | biome: human gut; feature: human-associated habitat; material: faeces | place: China | collected 2012 | reverse complement strand
AAGCAGACCCAACGGGGAGCACCGGCTTGTTGTTAAAATTCACAAAATATGGGTGAGTATATTCGTAATATATGTTATATTTCGCAAATAAACACAATATGGGAGAAAAGTAAAAGGAAAATAAGAGCGGTAACATAATTTGCAAAGCGTTAACACTTGAAATTGCGAAAAAAACAATGCTTGCGAAACGTGCGAAAAAGGAGTATACTATACAGTAATTAATATAGATTGGACGGGTATAGTAATAGAACAAAATCAAATCCGTTAAATATCTTTATGGCGTTTTGTGCCCGTCGAAAACCGGAGAGGGGTGAGGGAGCTTGTGAACAAAATGAAAATTATTGACGGCTTCATGCTGCGCGAGATCGCGGGGGAATATGTCGCGGTGCCGAGCGGCGAGGCGGCGCAGGTCTTCAACGGTCTGCTGACGCTGAACGAGACCGGCGCAGAGGTCTTCCGCCGCCTGCAGGAGGGGACGGACCGCGAGGCGCTGCTGGCGGCGCTCGCGGCCGATTATGACGTCCCGCGGCCGGAGCTGGAGGCCGATGTCGACGAGCTTCTTGACCGGTTCCGGGAGCTTGCGATTTTAAAGGAGGCGGTATTATGAGACGGCTTGTCTCTGTCGGATTGGCGCTTGCGCTGCTTCTGCTCAGCGGTTGCTCCGGCAAGCAGACTGCGCAGCCGGACACGACGGCTGCGCCGACAGAGCTGCCCTATGTCGAGCCGAGCGAGGCCTCGACCCTGCCGACCGAGCCGGAGGAGACGCTCGTGGCCGACGACCGGCTGAAGGTGGTCGAGGTCGGGCGCTATTCCGGCAAAAATCCGGAGGGCGGCTCGGACGAGGATGTGGAAAACGTGGTCGCGCTTCGCGTTGAAAACGTTTCCAATCAGGTCTGCCAGTTCTGCACGATCGAATATGAGATCGGCGGGCAGCACGCGGTGTTCCAGCTCTCGGAGCTGCCGGTCGGAAAATCGGCGTGGGTGCTCGAGAGCACGGGCATGACGGCCGAGGCCGGCGCGGACTGCACGTACCAGACCTGCGCGGCGGCCTTCCGCGACGAGGGCGCGCCGTGGCTGACGAATATCGAGGCCACGGGCGGCGGCGGCGAGCTGACGGTGACGAACACGGGCGAGACGGATCAGCCGCTTGTGACGGTCTACTACAAGCTGACCTACGGTGACGATCTCTATCTCGGCGGCATTGCCTACCGCGTGACCGTGAGCGACCTCAAGGCGGGCGAGAGCCAGACCCTGCCGGCAGGGCATTTTTACGAGGGCGCGTGTGAGATCGTCGGGATCTACGCCGACGGCGCGCCGCAGTAAGGCTCAAAAATTATGCAGAGATGCTTAATTATTATAATGTGTGTGAAGAAAATATCAGGAAAGGATGAGTGACTTCCATGAAGAAAAGAGTGCTTTCATTTGTGCTCGCGGTCGTGATGCTGATCGGCCTGCTTCCGTCGGTCGCGCTGTTCCAGGCGTCAGCGGCCGCAAAGGGCGATACGCACACGGTGACCTACGGCACATTGAACACAAAGAAATCGGTCTCGCTTCCGATCACGGTGCATAACTACCCGAACGACGGTATGCTGTTCGAGTATTCCAGTTATGTTTCGAGCGAGGCTTATAACTATGCCCATGCCCACGCGGAAAAGGTGACGCCGGGCTACGGCAAGAGCTGGTATATCTACACGGGGCACACCGAGATGGTCGCCGGCAGGTCCATGACCTATCTCGGCACGTACTACATCGCCTCGAAGTCAAACAGGGACTACCTGCTTTGCCACGACACGACGAGCGACAACGGCGTGAAGCTGTTCAGCCATTGGAGCGCGAGCATTCCCGAGGGGAACCGCCGCTGGCAGGCCTATCGCGACAGCAGCGGCAATTTCCAATTTTTGAACGTCGGCAGCGGCAAGGCGCTGGATAAAAACGGCAATGAGACCAATCTGCACGGCTGGACGCCGAACACGAGTGCCAACCAGCAGTGGAACTTCGTTGCCAACGGCGACGGCAGCTATAAGATCTTCAGCGTGGCGAATTCCGGGCTGATCGTTGACCTTGCCGGCGGCACCGTGGCCGACGGCAACACGATCTCGCTTTACGGCGAGGACAACGGCACGCCCGCGCAGAGCTGGTACCTCGTTCCGGTCAGCGGCTGCGAGGCGGATCTCTCCGGTCTTGCGGGCAACGCCATGCACGTGACCCGCACGACCTCGGACGAGGCCTCCGGCATCGGCGCTTATGCCACCGTCCTCGAGCAGGGAATGCTCAAGGAAAAAGCGCGCTATCTCACGCTGGTCTATAACGTCTCGAGCGAGACGGCGAACCAGTTCGGCGACGAGGCCGCGCAGCCCTTCAAGCTCGTCCCCGTGAGCGGCGAGCACGGCTATGCCGTCGACGTCAGCGGCGGCACGGCGTCGGATGGGACGAAGATCCAGCTCTGGGAGTCTCCCGACAACAACACAAATACGACAAAATACGTCCTGCCCGAGGCGGCCGGGGACGGCTCGTACTATCTGCGCTGGTATAAATGTGAGGCCGACGGCAGCTTTGCCGCCACGGACTTCTACATCGGCGGCGTGACCGGGAACAATCAGGACGTGTCCTGCAAGCAGCGCGGGAGCGCGAACCGCTTCCACATTCTGCAAAACGCCGACGGCTCCTATCTGATCCGCTTTGCCGATGCGGACTACTACGGCGAGCCGATCTATCTGTCCGTCGCAAACAGCAATATGAACAACGGCACCCGCGTCAGCTCCTGGGTCTGGACGGGCAACAACGACGAGAAATACTATTTCTCCAAATTTAACGGCGAGCGCATCACCTATGGCACCGAGAACTACCGGGTCTATCCGGGCTTCGACGGGCAGAGCACGGCCTACGCCGATGTGCAGGCGAACGGCGTCAACGCGGCGCTCACGGCCGCCCCGGGCTACCACACCGTGACGATCGACCTTGCTTCGTCGGCGGGCTTTGCCGCTGCGCAGATGATCTCGTCCCTGTCGGCCTCCACGCCTTCGGGCAAGCGCGCGACGCTGTCGCTTGCGGCGGCCGGCCTGTTCTCCACGCAGAGCGAGGCAGAGCAGTTCGGTAAGGCCGCCCTCTGCGGCCTGTCCGACGCGCTGAGCTACGGCGGCTATACCGCTTCGTTCCAGTGGGTCGGAACGACACAGGCGGACTATGACGCGCGCGGCAACACAGTAGGAGATCGCGTCCGCCGCTACCGCATGGGCAACAACCTTGCCTTCGGTATGCTGCTGCCGAACTCCGGCTACGGCGGCGCGAACTATCAGGCCTTCAACAACTTCGGCTATGCATGGGGCAACGCCAGCGATACGACCGTTTCGACCAACCTTGCCAACGGCAAGTGGCTGCCCTATGAGGTCTACGAGAAATCCTATACGATCTCCGGCAGCAACGACGGCCGCTGGTTCGTCAACGGCTCGCAGACCTATAACGAGAACTATCCGACTGCGACGGTGAACGGAACGACCTACACTGACGTCAGCAAGTTCCTGCCGAACATGCACTCCTACATCGAGGGCATGGCGACGATCGGTCTGGTCAATTATGAGATCGATCCGGAGACGAAGGCGCTGACCTACACGCAGCAGACCGTTCAGAAGCTCGCCGAGCTGCTCAAGCAGTCGCTGGCCATCCCGGAAAAGAACGGCGACGATTATAACTACAACTTTGTTCAGGGCGCGAAGCTCTCCGGAAACAAGGACTGGGCGCAGCTCATCCGCGACTATCTTGCAACCTGTTCCAATCCGAACGTGACCTCGACGACCGAGAGCGATTGGGCTTCCTACACGCAGAGCCATAAGGGTCTGCTCGACCTGTCGTGGAGCGAGGTTACCGACGGCAGCCATAAGGACAATTTTGTAAACTATCTTGATGTTGCCTATTGGATGCTCAACACCCTCTATAAGGACAACAACGGCATCAGCCAGACCGTCCCGGAATACACGCATATGACCCTCTCGCAGGAGACGAACAGCGCTGGCAACACCTACTATGTCTTTGACGGCGGCTATGACGGCGTGACCTACAACGCCAACGACGGCGGCATCTCTCACGTCAACGGCAGCTCCTCGAAGGATATGGTTTATTACACATCCTATGCCGACACAACGCTGCATCCCTTCCTGCCGACCACGGGCAGCACGACCTTCCAGCAGACGAACACGCCGTACTTCCTCGATTCCGGCGCGTCCGAGCGCAGCGCGGGGAGCTTCGAAACGCAGATCGGCCGCGATTACAACTTCTCGATGGAGGGGCACGGCCAGTTCGTGTTCAACACCGAGGATAACCTCTACTTCACCTTCGAGGGCGACGACGACGTCTATCTGTTCATCAACAACAAGATGGTCATGGACATCGGCGCGGCGCACTCCATCACGAAGTCGACCTTCAACCTGAATGACTACATCAAGGAATGCGGCCTCAAGGACGGTGAGATGTACGACTTCGACTTCTACTACATGGAGCGCCACAGCTACGGCTCGAACATCCGCATCGAGACGAACATCGACGTCACCTCGAAATACATCGACACCGTCAAGGGCGCGACGCAGAACGGCACGGCCGTTGAAAACGGCGGTCTGGTCGACAAGACCAAGGAGCTGGATTATTACATCACCCTGCTCAACACCGGCTATGAGCTTCCGCTGAAGAACGTGGCCTTCACAGACGAGCAGGTCAGCTTCGCAGCCGGCTATGACGGCGTCAGCCTTGGCAGCTATACGCTCAACGGCACAACGTATAACCGCAAGATCGAGGACATCAAGATCCTTCTGACCAAGGCAGACGGCTCGGAGATCAACCTGACCTTCGCCAGCACGGGTGCGCTGCAAACCTTCCTGAAGAACGTCACCTGCGCGGGACATGAGACGCCCGGCCTGCAGGTCGGCGAGCGCCTGACGCTCTACGGTATCAAGCACGGCCTGACCAGGGACGGCACGTTCCGCAACACGGCCTATGCCGAGGCAAGCGCCCTGCGAACCAGCTCGACCTTCTCGGTCTACGCCGGCGCGGCGCAGCAGTACTTCATGTGGGCGGGGCACCCGATCGCGGTCAGCGCGAGCGACGCCGCCTCGGTTGCGACCAACAGCAGCAAGGTCACGAGCTTCATCCCCTCGTCCGCGAACGGCACGACCGTCAGCCTCCGTCCGCTGGCCGACGGCGTCTATTCCATCGGCATCGGCGATAAAAACGGGAAGGTTCCCAGAAACCGCACCTGGTCGCCGAAGAGCAAGTCCGGCGAGCTGCAATCGTGGAATGCCAACGAACTCTACAGGGACGGCACCGAGGGCAACGAGCCGCTGTTCTACGTGAAGTATGCCGGGAACGGCTATTACACGATCTATAATCTGCAATACGAACAGTATGTTTCCATCGACGCCGCCAGCGGCACAAACGCCGAATCGACCGGCGCGGTCGATGTTGATGACCGTCTGAAGCTCGTCAGCCTGACCGAGGCCGAGGCACAGGCGAACGACACCACGCTCTGGCTGATCGAACGTAACAACCGCATTTCGCCGAACAGCGATCAGAACGCCTATACCATCCGCCCGAAGCTCGCGCCGAAATACGGCGTCGATCTGGACTCGGCTAACCCGAACAACGGCGCGATTCTGCATCTCTGGGATGCCGCCTCGTCGACTAACTGCGGCTGGTACTTCAACGCCCACGCCAACGGCGACGGCAACATGACCGGCTTTGAGGATGACATCCTGATCTTCGAGGAGCAGACGCCGGGCACCTACACCCATTACTTCAAGGCGACCTACAGCAACGGCGACGAGGTCAACGTCCCGGTCGTTCTGCACGTGCTGGACGTCAAGGACGACACCTATGTGCTCGACTACGGCCTGCCCGTCAATCTGAACGACGCGAACGACGGCGGCCTGACGCTCAACGACCCGATTCGCCCGACCGGCATCGAGATCAACACCCTCATCGAGGGTCTTGTCTCCGGCGAGGCCTATAACGGTCTGAAACAGCTCAGCAAGGACGGCAAGCTGACCACCAAGACCAACGGCGTCTCCGGCAACACGACCGATCAGTACATCAGCACCTACGGCACGTTCACGGCCGATAACGGCGAGGCGTCCGCCCACAGCTCGCGGAACGTCAGCAACATCGAGCTTTCGACCTCTGCCGACACCGGCTGGAGCGATACCAAGCCCTCCAGCGGCACCTATGAAACGCGCACGGTTTATCGCTATCGCGACCTGAAGAGCTCGACCTCCACGCAGAACGGCACGCAGGACTATGTGCAGAGCTTCCCGAGCGGTTTCCAGACGAGCAACTCGCTTTACAGCAAGTATCACAAGTCGCCCGTGACCGGAAGCAATATCACGACGAACTCCACCTCGACCGTCGGTTACATCTATTGGCATTGGTGCGCAAACCAGACGGATGGGCCGTTTTGGCGTAAAATCGGCGAGACATACGGACAAAATGTTAACGGCGTTAACGTTGTGACCTTCCATGCATGGGAGGACAGCCGATATGCAACGTCGATTCCAGGCGGAACGGAGATGACTTCCTCTTGGGCAAATCTATCCCTCAACCCTGTCGCATTTACGGACAACGGAGACTATGGAAGCGGCGGCGCATACCACAACAGTGCTTCGAAAAATTATTGCAGGGGGACTGCCTGCTGGTATTCGATTCCGATCCTCCGTCAGTCGTACACCAAGACCATCACGACCTCCTCTTGGGGCGAATGGTCGGGCTGGAGCACGAGCGTTGCGACGGCCTCCAGCACGCGTGAGGTCGAGACAAAGACTCAGTACCGCTCGACGAGTAGCGGCGGCTCCGGTTCGGATACTCCGGTCGATCTGGATTTCTCCGGCCGAAAGGCCTACCGCATTGCGCTGGCCTCTGACCCGAGCTGGGTGCTTTCGATCAACGACGCCTCCAGCGCCGATTGGAGTGACACCATCCCCACCGGCTACTCCGAGAGCCAGTGCGAAACGCGCACGATGTACCGCTATCAGGATCAGGTTATTACATCGAGAACAGAAACCGGATCGACACAGTATGTAAATTTCCCGAGCTATTTTGACACGAGCAATTCGCTGTATGCGAAGTACAACGGCAAGCGCCGTTCGGACGTTACGACAACAGGCGAATCCACGGTCGGCTACGTTTATTGGCACTATTGCACCGGATTTAATGACGGTCCGCTCATCCGATTTATCGGTTACTATAAGGGACAGTTTCCTTCCGGCGCACTGGGCCAGATGAACACCTTCCACGCATGGGAATCGGCCAGGAATTATAATCAGTGGCAGGCGGGCAAGCTTGATGTGGGCAATGGCTACAATGCTGCCTATATGTCCGGCAGCTCCGGCCTGACGGCAGTTGTTCTTTGGGACTCCGGCTATGAGGATAACTACTACAGCAATCATGTGCACACCGGAAACGATGGAGCAAGCGTCTGCAAAGACACGATTCGTTGGTTCATCCAGCCGATTATCCAACAGGATTGGTCGAAAACGGTTACAGACACTTCGTGGGGAGCATGGTCGGCTTGGAGCGACGCGCCCGTTGAGGCTACCGCCACGCGCAAGGTCGAGACCAAGACGCAGTACCGCCTGAAGGCCGATGTCACGAACGCCTCCGGCACGAACATTGCGCTGCAGGCTCGTGACGACTTCAACACCGCACAGCTCTGGTATTTCGAAAATCAGAGCGACGGCAGCGTGACCATCACGAATGCCAAGACCGACATGACCATGCAGCTCAAGGCGAACGCCGGCAACGGCGTGCAGCTCGTGCAGAAGCAGACGGCCGATGCCTCGAAGGATCGCTGGACGCTGGTCAAGAATTCCGATAACACCATCGCCATTCATCCGGCCTCGAACGCGAATCAGAGCGTGGATCTCACCGACGGCCGAAAGCAGCAGAACCAAAACATTCAGGTTTGGGAAAGCAGCGCGGACAACGCCAACCAGAAATGGATCCTCAGCCCAATCTACCAGTCCGACACCTACACCCGCGTGCTCTTCACGCCGACGCAGATCATGAGCGGCGCGAGCACGACCAAGGCGATCGTCCGCGTGCACAGAAGCAGCGAGAAGCCGTCCATCGGCCTCGGCAACGTCGACGTGCACAACGAGGTCGAAATGTATGAGTCTCTGACGACGATCCCGGCCTCCGTGGTCTACTACGAGGATAACTTTGCCGGTATCGACTACAACACCAACACCGACAGCAAAATTGATAACATCGGCGGCGGCGACGGCGATTATCAGGATGCCGACCAGACCGGTCAGTACGGCCACGACAGCAGCTACGAGGGCGAGGGAACCGAGACCTCCGGCGGCTCCGTGACCAAGATCACCGTCCTCAACGACGAGCAGGTCGCCAGCTTCAAGTTCCGCGGCACCGGCTTCGAGATCATCAGCCGCTGCTCGGCGCAGCGCTCCGCGACGATCATCGCGCGTGTCTACGATGTCTCCGGCAACCAGATCCGCAACATCCCGGTCATCACGGAATACGACAACAACGGCGACGATCAAGGCTCCGAGACCATTTATCAGGCGCCGGTCATCTCCGTCAACGACCTCCCGGCAGGGGATTACACGGTTCGCATCTTTGTCAACGCGCGTGCGAACCTCGAGGGCTGGAAGGTGACCTACGACAGCTATGATGCTGCCACGGGTGACGTCAAGTACACCATGACGGACGCCAACGGCAACACTTACACCAAGTATTACAACATCACCACCGGCAAATCCAGATTCGTCAACGCGGACGGCCAGGCATGCAACAACCCGATGCTTGAGGAGAGCTTCCTCTATATCGACGGCGTGCGCATCTTCAACCCGATCGAGGGCGTGAAGGACAACAACGGAAACGCTCTGGACGACGCTTATCTGGACAACGAGCAGGGTGCAGACATCCTGCAGATCCACGACCAGATCGAGGCCGGCAAGATGACGGCCACCGAGGTCAACGCCGAAGAGGTGAAGCTCGGAACGGGCTTCTCCAGCTTCTCCGAGAACCGCAACAACAACTTCATCCACGGCAACAAGGTCGACTCGATCGAGGCCTATTCGACCATTGGCCCGAACAACGAGCTGTATCTCGACGGCCTGTCGCTCACGCAGGCGCTCGGCTTCTATGTCAAGCCGGACGACTCCGTCCCGATGACCGAGCGCACGCTGCAGATCGGCGTCCGCGCGCTCGATGCCAACGCGCTGCTCGGCTATACGACGGTCGTCTATGAGTCGGTGCCCATCGACCTGCTGCAAAGCAACGACAACGGAGGCTCGCCCGCTTGGACGAAGCTCGCCTCCGTCACGAGCGGCACGGAGCAGTATTATGCGATCGACCCGACGCTCTGCACCTATGATGCAGGGAAGGGCGCTTACCTCGTGATGCTCCGCCCGCAGAACGGCATGGTCTCGCTGACCGGCCTGAAGATCAAGGGCTACACGCTCCTGCCGATTTTCGAACCGACTCATGTCAGCTACGATGCAGACGGTAAGCTGACGGACGATTCGATCGACGTTGTAAACGGTATGCTTGAGCAGTTCGTCCCCGTAACGACCAGCAATGTTGTTGTCGAGGCGCGTTCGGCGGCGAACGGCACGACGGCCATCGTTATCGGACAGGGCGACCCGGCCGACGAGACCCCGAGCGGCAGCAGCGACACCGAGCTTCCGATCGACCCGATCGAGCCGACGCCCGATCCCGTTGACCCGAAGCCGGATGCCCCCAAGCCGGATGATCCGTCTCAGCCCGACGCGCCGGAGAAGGAGCCTGCCTTTGCAGACATCGCCGGCCAGTGGTACGAGAGCTATGTTGAGCTGGTTGCCGAGGCTGGCATCATCAAGGGCTATGACGACGGCCTGTTCCATGGCGACAACCATGTCACGCGTGAGGAATTTGCGGCGATGCTCGTGCGCGCCCTCGGCCTGACCGACAACGGCGAGGCCTGCGCCTTCACCGATATTTCCGGCCGCTGGAGCGAGGAGTCCATCCGGATCGCCGCCCAAAACGGTCTGGTCAACGGCGTGAACGCGACCACCTTTGCCCCGGATGCGGAGATCACGCGTCAGGAAATGATGACCATGATCGCCCGCGCACTGAAGGCGACCGGTCTGAACGTGACCGGCTCGGATGATCTCAGCGGCTATGCAGACGCCAATGAGGTTTCGGGCTGGGCGCTGAGCAGCGTGAGAACGCTGGTTGCCTCCGGCATTATTTCCGGCGACAACGGTAAGCTCAATCCCACGGGCACATGCACGCGCAGCGAGGCAGCGGCTGTCTTCAGCCGCCTGCTCGCGCTGCTGAAATGAACGGAGGTGCGGAATATGAAAACGTACACAAAACCCGCTGTTTTGGTCGAGCGCTTTTCCGTGACGGAATCCTTGGCGAACTGCAATGCAATGCGGCTGAATTTCATGGATCCGAACTGTGTCCTGAAATCTCCGAACGCAACGGAAGAGGTGAAGGAGCTGGCTCAGATCGGATACTTCATGACGAGCGGCGGCTGCCCGCAGCAGGCTACGGACGGAGCGTTTTGCTACATCACCAGCGCAAACATGGCATTCACTTCTTAAAAGAAAGATCACAAAAGCAGGAGGAACCATTTTTATATGAAACACTTCGCCAGACGTGTGCTGAAAAATGCCGCAATCCTGGTTCTTCTCGTGGCTCTGCTTGCCGCAGCGGCTTTGCCCGCTGCGGCGGCAGACGCCAACGTGACGAAAACCTTTGACAGCTACACGGCGGGGAACGGCAGCTTTACCCTTACGACCGACGCACGAATTTTTGTTGTTTCCAACGAAGAACCCACCGGTATGCTGCGCTCCACGCTGCAGCTTGCCTCGTCCAGACTTGCCGCGCAGGGCGTCCCCTCCGGCGCAGCGCTGGACATCGTCTACGGTGCGGAGAGCAGAGCCCGCACGGGCGATCTGGTCGTCCGCGAAAACACCGGCCTTAGCAATGAGCAGTTCCGCCTTACCGTGACTGCCGAGAATGCAACCATCGAATACACGCCCGGCGACGTTATGAGCTTTTATAACGGCGAGGGCAACTACAACAGCCTGCTCTATGGCTTCCACGCGCTGCTGAAGCTCTTTAACGGCAATCAGGTCAGCGCCTGCACGGTCGAGGATCAGCCCGACACCAAGGAGCGCACGGTTCAGCTCGATATCGGCCGAAAGTATTGGTCGATGGACTGGATCAAGAACCTGATCGACGAAATGTCGTGGATGGGCTATAATGCCATGGATCTGCACATGACCGAGGATCAGGGCATCCGCGCGAACATCTGGCGCGACAGCAGCGGCAACCCCGTGCTCGACGCCAACGGCAACGATTTCAGCTGGATGATCGGCTATAACGTCGTGAGCTGGAATCCTACCTACACCGATCCGAATGCCAACAAATTCTATAACCGCGACGAGCTGACCGAGCTTGTCAATTACGCGAAATCCCGCCACATCGAGATCATTCCGGCCGTCGACTATCCGACGCACGCCGACTGCCTGATCGCGAAATACGCAAGCAAGTACGGCAGCAGCAATTTTACGTTCTATTACAACGGCCAGAGCTACACAAAGAGCGGCTCCCTGTCCGACGGAACGACCCAGACGATCAACATCCCGGATGATTACACGCGCAACATGACGTTCGCCATCACGGACGCCTATGCGCAGTTCTTCGCGCAGTTCGGCTGCTCCAAGTTCAACATCGGCGGCGACGAGGTCGTTGGTGCTTACAATAGCTGGGCCAGCTCGTCGTATACAAAAAACAATGGCGGCAGCAACGTCAAGGACACCTATGTGATCTATATCAACGAGCTTGCTGCAATGCTGCAGCGGAACGCCTACGGCTCGGACAGCCATTCCTACCGCGTCCGCGCATGGAACGACGCGCTCTTCGGAACGGACTTCTATGTGCCCGATTGGAGATACCCCTTTACAGGCTCCGCAACAGTTGCCGTGAACAAGGACATCGACGTCCTGTTCTGGACGGCGCTGAGTAAGCATACCTCTCCAAACGATTTGGCCGATCAGGGCAGAACGGTCTATAACGCCGTCAACTGGTACACCTATTATGTGTTCCGGAACCACGAAAAGAATGCGGATGGGTCAGTAGACAAACATGGCGATGCCCGCGACGATGGGAATCGACAGTGGACGTTCAACCACGGCAACGCGCAGTTCGTCTATTCCGGCTGCAACGGCGGCTGTACGTATGGCAGCAGCTGCCAGCACAAGGGCGGCTGGTGTCCCGGCGATTTCAACGGCTGCACGAGCAATTGCTATGTGTTGAGTCAATATCGCACCGACGATCAGCTCGGCGGCGGCTATTTCCTGATCTGGGGCGACTGGGCCGGCTGGGACACCGAGGAAAATATCTGGACGCGGACGGATAACTATGGCCTCATCGACCGCATGTGGTCGATCGCCGCAAAGATGTGGAAATGGAACATGGATTCCAGCCTGAATTACAACAGCTTCAAGGCGATGACGTCGGGCGGTATGCGCTTTTTCCCCGGCTTCGTTAGCTGTACCTCCTCGGCAAACGTCCCGACGCCCGGCGACGTCTATATGGACGAGCCCTCCAGCGTGCAGGTCAAGGTCATGATCGGCGACGAGGTCAAGGTGCTCGAGACGATCCCGCTTGAGGGCAACGTCGGCGACCCCTTCACCGTCTCCGTTCCGCTGCGCAACGGTTACGTCTACTCGCACACCGAGGGCGCGACCTTTACGCCGTCCGTGTTCGGCGCGAACAGCGGCACGGTCACAGGCACGATCCGGAAGGGTTATCAGACTGTCGAGATCTGGTACGAAAACGCGCCGTATCTTGACACGCTGGCTCTGCTGCTGCAAAGCCCCGCTTCCAACGACGGCTATGCCAACTATGCGGCTTATCAGACCGCGCTGAGCGAGGCGCAGAGCTTCTATGCGCGCGTCTCCGCCTCGCCCAAGACCTCTACGGAGCAGAGCGAGATCGACGCAGTCGTCGTGAAGCTGCTCGAAGCGCGTATTTCGCTTGCCCGCCAGACCGAGACGACCACGCTCCGCTGCGAGCTTGCCACGAAGTACGTTGTGGCAGGAAAGGTCGCGGTGCTTTACGCCGAGTCTACGGAGAACGTGACCGGGCTGACCGTGACGCAGAACGGGCAGAGCGCGCGCGTGCTGAGCATCGCCACCCGCGAAGAGGACGGCGGCATGAAGTCCTGGCGCATCAATATCATGGCGCCGGAGACGGTCGGCAGCTACACCTACACCGTCACGGCGACCGCCCTGAACGGTACCCCTTTTCCCATGCACGATACGCTAGGCATCCCGACCGCAATCTTCGAGGGAACCCTCCATCATATCAGCGAGGAAGGCATGCGTCGCTTTAACCGCAGGATGTGCGGAGACAAGGAGACATTCAATCGCTATTCGGAACTCTCACCACGTCCGCTGGAGGAAATCAAGGAGGAACTGGAATCTCTATATAATCAGATCCTCCCGGAAAAGCTCGAATCAGCCGATCCGCGGATATCCGCCTTCTGGGATCAAGCCATCCTGTCCACCGAAGATAAGATATTCCCGGCAACCAACCTCCGGAACTACTGGCAAGGCCGTTGCCCCATCCAAGAGATCAAGGCGCCTCATCTTCCTTTTTACCACTATCAATCATGGAACGAATTATGGAAGTAATCGAACAAGAACGGATCCGCCGGCGTTTCACTTGCCAAGGCTGGCAACAGTCCTGCGGCTCAGAATGCCC
>OGXM01001342.1_pt1 | contig 13784 bp, 7 predicted proteins | sample 1576271 | NCBI WGS metagenome assembly OGXM01 (sample SAMEA3541579, study PRJEB24748) | human gut metagenome | biome: human gut; feature: human-associated habitat; material: faeces | place: China | collected 2012 | reverse complement strand
CGGCGATAATGACAAGGATCGTAAGAGTGCGATTTATGTTACAAAAAATGGAAACGGAGAATTTAGAAATGCTGGAGTGTTAGCTGCCGGAAGACAGTGTAACGGAGTAGCAATTCATCCGGTTAACCATGAAATGTATTATAATAATTTCTCGAAAGGTGTACTTTATCGTTTCGACTATCATAAATGGGGAGTAGGACCTGAGAACTGTATGGCACATCGCGAATATATTACTACTATTCAAGATAATGAATGGGAGTTTAATATTGTGATTCATCCTAGCGGGGATTATGCATATCTCGTTGTTATCAACCGGCATTATATCATGCGTATGAATTATGATAAAGAAAAGAAGACATTTGGTGTTCCTTATCTTATAGCCGGTAGTGTTGGGCAAAGTGCATGGGTAGATGGTGTAGGGGCCAATGCTCGCTTGTCTTTCCCATATCAAGGAGTTTTTGTGAAAAATCCGGAATATGTAAAAGCTAATAAGAGTGATGTATATGATTTCTATTTTACAGATTCAGGAAATCATTGTATTCGTATATTGAATTCGGACGGTGTTGTTACAACGTATGCCGGTCGTGGTAGCGCTAACCTTAATAATGAAGCTAGAGGATATGTAGATGGAACGTTACGCGGTGAGGCTCGTTTTAACAATCCTCGTGGGTTGGCATATGATGAACAAAATAATGTGTTTTATGTGGGAGATATGGATAATCATATTATCCGTAAAATTGCTATGGAGGATGAAGATAGTGCACATGAGTCGGATGAAGTTTCCGCAGAAGAGGAGATTAGTGCAGAGAATACAGTAAGTAATAAATGAAAAACACGGATAAAATGAAAAATATTATCACATTTCTTTTGGTGTTCTTCACCGCTACAACTGTTTGGGCTGAAAAAGTTATCGTATCGGGAACAGTTGTTGATTCAAATAAAGAGCCGCTGATAGGTGTAAACGTAACAGTAAAAGATGCTCCAGGTCTGGGTACAATTACCGATATCGATGGTCGTTATCGGATTGAAATAGATGCATATAGCACTTTGTTGTTTTCATATATTGGATTTGATACTTATAAGGTATTGATCAAGGAAAACATGAAAGTGGTAAATGTCCAGATGAAGGAATCTTCGAATAATGTTATCGATGAAGTCGTTATTACAGGTACTGGTGCACAGAAAAAAATCAGTGTTACCGGTGCTATTACAACTGTCGGAGTAAAGGAACTTCAAACAGCTCCGGGTGGAAACTTGTCAAACGCCTTGGCAGGTAATGTTCCTGGTATTATGGCTATGCAGACTTCTGGTCAGCCGGGACAAAATACTTCTGAGTTCTGGATACGTGGTATCTCTACATTTGGTGCAAATACGTCTGCTTTGGTATTGGTTGATGGATTTGAGCGTGATTTGGATGATGTAAATATTGAAGATATTGAATCTTTTTCTGTATTGAAGGATGCTTCTGCAACAGCTATTTATGGTTCACGAGGTGCAAATGGTGTTGTTTTGATTACCACTAAGCATGGTGGAGCCGGTAAAATTAATATTGATGCAAAGGTGGAAACTTCTTATAATACCCGTACTATTACACCTGAATTTGCAGATGGTATTACCTATGCCAATATGATGAATGAAGCACGTATTACTCGTAACCAGGAACCTATTTACTCTCCTGGAGAATTGGAAATTTTACGCAGAGGACTAGACCCGGATCTTTATCCGAATGTTGACTGGATGGGTATGCTGCTGCGTGACGGAGCTATGCAATATCGTGCGAACTTGAACCTGAACGGTGGTGGATCTACTGCTAGATATTTCGTGTCTGTCAGCTATTTGCAGGAAAATGGTATGTATAATACGGATGAATCTCTCCGGAAAGACTATAACACTAATACAAATGCAGGAACATGGAATTATCGATTGAACACTGATATTGATATTACTAAGACAACATTGTTGAAAGTTGGTGTATCTGGATCATTAAGAAAATGGAATGAGCCGGGACTGTCAAATGATATCTGGAAATCTTTGATGTATCAGAATCCTATCAGTATTCCTGTTATGTATTCAAACGGTTATGTACCGGCTTATGGAACGGAAGAACAGACTAACCCATGGGTACTGGCTACTCAGACTGGTTATAAAGAACATTGGGAAAATACAGTTCAGACTAATATCACGCTGGAGCAGAAGTTGGATTTTATCACTAAAGGATTGAGATTTGTTGGACGCTTTGGCTTTGATACATGGAATAAAACGAATATTGACCGTATTAAATGGCCTAAACAGTGGAAAGCACAGCGTCAGCGTGATGAGTATGGAAACTTGGTATTTACTCAGGTTACAGACGAACAGCTGATGACACAGAGCAGTTCTTCAGAAGGCAATCGTAAAGAAGTTTTTGAAGCTGAGTTACATTACGATCGTGCCTTTAATGAGCATCACATCGGTGGATTGGCTAAGTTTAATTATGATACTCAGGTAGCGACAGTAAATATTGGTGATGATATTAAGAATGGTATAGCCAGACGTCATATGGGTTTGGCTGGACGTTTCAGTTATAACTGGAAGTTCCGTTATTTTGCTGATTTCAATTTTGGATACAATGGATCTGAAAACTTTGCCGATGGTCATAGATTCGGTTTCTTCCCTGCTTTTTCTGTAGCTTGGAATGTGGCAGAAGAACCATGGATTAAAAAAATAGCTCCTTGGTGCAATATGTTTAAGTTGCGTTACTCTTGGGGTAAGGTAGGTAATGATAATTTGAGAATCGGTAATACAGAGTATCGCTTCCCTTATCTTTACACAATTGGTGATGGAGGAAGTTATCAGTGGGGAGATTATTCGTATGACCGTAACTACGTAGGATTGAAATATACGGATGTTGCATCTGTAGGAGCTACTTGGGAAGTGGCTACCAAACATGATGTGGGTGTAGACCTTTCACTCTTCAATGATAAGTTTACCGCAACGGTCGATTATTTCCATGAACAGCGAGATGGTATCTGGATGGAACGTAAGTATCTGCCTGCTATTATTGGTCTTTCGGGTATTACTCCAAAGGCAAACGTTGGTAGTGTCTTGTCTGAAGGTTTTGATGGTAATTTTGCATATCGTCAGAAAATAGGAAAAGTTGATATAACTGTACGAGGTAATATCACATATAGCAAGAATACCGTTCTGGAAAAAGATGAAGAAAACAATGTATATCCATACCAGATGGAAGAAGGTTATCGAGTAGATCAGGCTAAAGGATTGATTGCTTTGGGACTTTTCAAGGATTATGATGATATTCGTAATAGCCCGAAACAGGAATTTGGAACCGTACAGCCGGGAGATATTAAATATAAGGATGTAAATGGTGATGGTGTAGTAAATGATGGCGACCGTGTAGCTATTGGAGCTACTACCAGACCGAATATGATTTATGGTTTTGGTATTTCTGGTACATGGAAAGGCTTTGATTTGAACGTTCACTTCCAGGGTGCAGGAAAGAGCTCATTCTTTATTGATGGTCCCACTGTCTATGCATTTAGTTCAGGTGAATGGGGTAATGTACTGAAGGATGTGGCTGAATCCGATCGCTGGATTTCTGCTGATATTTCAGGTAATCCTGCAACAGAAAACCCGAATGCAGAATATCCTCGTTTGTCATTTGGAGGAAACAGTAATAATTACCGTGCTTCTACATTCTGGTTGCGTGATGGCTCATATTTGCGTTTGAAGACATTGGAGTTTGGTTATACACTTCCTAAGCAGATTGTAAATAAAATCATGTTCAATAATATACGTGTATTCTTCCGTGGAAGCAATATTCTGACATTCTCTAAGTTTAAACTTTGGGATCCGGAATTGCATAGCTCAACAGGTACAGAATATCCATTGTCTAGAAGCTTAACATTTGGTTTAACTGTTAATATTTAATCTTGTCTTATGAAAAATAAATATCTATTATATTCTGCACTTTTTTTGCTCTCAATGTCTTCTTGCGAAGATAAACTGGATGCAGACCGGTACTTTGGAGATCGTATGACTATTGAAAAAGTGTTTGCCGACCGTGATTATTCGGAAAGATGGTTATCTGATGCTTACTCACATCTTATAGGTGTCAATGCGGATGTATCAAGTAAGGGTTTTACGATGTATTGCTTTGCAGACGATATGTATTTTGGTGACCGTGATGATAAATATAAAAAATGGAAGAATGGTGAGTATGATGAAGGATGGGAACAAGGTCCATGGGGAGAATGCTATACCGGTATCTACCAAGCTTCAGTTTTTATACATAATATAGATCGTAATACAAAATTTACAGAAGAAGAACGTGCTGACTATAAGGCACAGGCTCGTTTTGTACGTGCCTATTATTATTGGCTGTTGTTGCGTAAATATGGACCTATACCTATTATGCCTGATGAGGGTATGGATTTTACACAAGAGTATGAAGATTTGGCTGTAGCACGCTCCAGCTATGATGAAGTGGCTAATTTTATTGCATCAGAAATGCAAATAGCAGCAAAAGACTTACCATTGGAGAGAGGTCCTTTGGCCATTACTCGTCCTACTCGAGGAGCAGCTCTGGCTGCACGTGCTAAAGTATTGCTGTATGCTGCGAGCCCTATTAATAATCCTCATCCGAGTGATACTGAAAAATTCAGTGATATGGTAAATTTCGATGGAAAACATCTGATTGCACAGGAATATGATGAAACTAAATGGGCAAGAGCTGCAGCTGCTGCTCTTGATGTGATGGAATTGCCTGGAAATCAGGCTAACGGGAAAAGATATGACCTTTATCACTTGGGAAGACGTACTTCTGGTTCTGTTGGATATCCTGTGACGATTGAACCGTATAAGGACGGAGATTTTTCTGAGCATACTTGGCCTGATGGATGGCAGGATATTGATCCGTTTGAATCTTATCGCTCATTGTTTGATGGAGAAGTAAGTGCTTCTGATAATTATGAGTTGATTTTTACACGTGGCCAGAACCAGTCTTCAGAAGGAGTTGATATAATGGTAGTACACCAATTGCCTACTAGTGCGACCGGTTGGAATACGCATGGTTTGACTCAAAAAATGTGTGATGCTTATTACATGAATGACGGCTCGGATTGTCCTGGAAAAGACCTTGAAATAGGAGGTGCTAATGGTACTGTACGTGAAACGGGATTTGTTGATGAAACAAATCAGGAAAACTATCCGGAATTGGGTGAACATCGTATTGGCGTTTCTTTACAGTATGTGCAGCGTGAACCACGATTCTATGCTTCAGTCGCTTATAATGGATCAACCTGGTTCTTGCTGAACGAATCGAATGATGCAAACAGAAATCAGCAGGTATTTTATTATCGTGGTATGGGTAATGGATATAACAATAATAATGCTTTCTGGTTGCGTACCGGTATTGGCGTTAAAAAGTTTGTACACCCTTATGACACTCATGAAAATAGAGATATGGGTAGAATACGTCGAAAAGCAGAACCTGCTATTCGCTATGCTGAAATATTATTGATTTATGCTGAGGCTTTAAATGAGCTTGATGGGTCACATAATATAGAGTCATGGGATGGAAGCAAGACTTATACCATAAAGCGTGATATAAATGAAATGAAAAAAGGTATTCGTCCTATCCGTTGCCGTGCTGGCATTCCGGACTATACAGCTGCCGAATATGCAAGTAAAGATTTGTTCCGGGAAAAAATTAAACGGGAACGTATGATTGAGCTGATGGGAGAAGGACATAGATATTATGATTTGCGCCGATGGAAAGATGCAGAAAAAGAAGAATCTCAACCTATTTATGGCTGCAATACGTTGATGACAGAGCAGTATAAAGATTTGTTCCATATTCCGGTAGTGGTACCTTCGTTGCCTACTAACTTTTCACGGAAAATGTATTTCTGGCCTATTAGTCATAGTGAATTAAAACGTAACCGTTTATTGACTCAGAATCCAGGATGGACATATAATGATTAATTAACTATAAACAGAAAAATAATGAAAAAGATATATTCTTATATTATTCTATTGCTTGTTTCATTTTGTTGGGTTTCCTGCAATAATGAATGGGAAGATGAACAGTACGAGCAGTATGTATCGTTTAAGGCCCCCATTGGTTCTAATGGCGTAACTGATATTTATATTCGCTATAAGAAAGATGGAAAGGTTACCTATCAGCTTCCGGTTATCATAAGTGGTTCAACCTTTAATGAGAAAGATTTGAATGTGAAGGTAGAAGTAGATAATGATACGTTGGGAATCTTGAATAATGAACGTTTTGGACGTGAAGATTTATATTTCTTACAGCTTACACCTGAGCATTATAATTTTCCTGGTACAGTAAATGTACCGCAGGGAGTTTCTGTTACTACATTGCCTATTGATTTTGACCTTACGGGAATTAATATGGTTAGAAGCTGGGTTCTTCCTCTGACCGTTGTAGATGAGCCGGGAACATATCTTGGTCATCCTCGTAAGAATTATGCCAAGGCTTTGTTGAACATTAAGCCGTTTAACGATTATTCTGGTACATATAGTACAACTACTTTGCAAACATTTATTTCGAATGAAGATGGTAGTTACGATCAAGCCAATCCGATTGTGAGAAATACCCGAACAGGACAGGTGGTAGATGAAAATACTATTTTCTTTTATGCCGGTGCCATGGAAGAGGACTTGATAAATCGTGAAGATTATAAGGTAAACTTTTACTTTAATCCTGAAACAAAAATGGTTGAACTGTCTACTAAAAATGAAAACCTGAAATTGGAGCAGTTAAAGAAAGACCAGGCAGCATATACCATTGCAGAGATTATGGATGAAGAACTTCCTTATTTGAAACACAGATATGTAATATTTAATATTGAATATACATTTGTCGATTATACATCTGTTGAGGGTAGAGAAATCCCATATCATGTAAAAGGAACAATGACTCTTGAACGTAAGATTAATACTCAGATTCCTGATGAAGATCAAGCTATTGAATGGTAAAGTTTTCATTATCATCATATAAATAATTTTTTAATAGCGGATTTAATTGTTTTGAACTGTAAATTCTATTTTTTGAACAATTATTTCCGCTATTTTTTATCATTACGGCATACTTTTGCATCATAGGATTGAAAGATTTACAAAATGACTTTGAATCGGTTGTGGATTCAATCGGTTGTTTTTTTAGAAACAAGAACATTAATTAATTTAATACCAAAATAAGTAAAAACAATGAAGAAACTTACAGCTACAACCTTGTTTGCTATGGGGCTGTTTGCCCAGCTTCAGGCAACAGATTTATTTACTCCTGTACAAAAAACAGATTTAAGACTTCCTTCTGTGCCTTTAATAACTTCTGATCCTTATCTTTCTATTTGGTCGCCTTATGATAAGTTAAATGAAGGTACAACCAGACATTGGACTAATGATGAAAAATCACTTATTGGTGCTGTGCGTGTAGATGGAAAAGTGTATCGTTTCATGGGAAAACAGGCACTTGAATCTTTATTGCCTATGGCCGGAAGTGAAGAATGGGAAGGTAATTATACTTTTGATGCACCTCAAGGTGAATGGACAGCTGTGAATTATAATGCCGAAGGCTGGAAAAAAGGAAAGGGAGCTTTCGGTACGAATGATATGCCTGTGGTACGGACAAGCTGGAATACGAAAGATATTTGGGTACGTCGTGAGTTTAATTTGAATGATGTTCCGGCAGATACTCCTATTTATCTTAAATACTCACACGATGATGTCTTTGAATTGTATCTCAATGGAGAAAAACTGGTTGCTACCGATTATTCATGGAAGAATAATGTTGTTTTGGAATTATCAGACAAGGTACGTGCTAAAATGCGCGAAGGAAAGAATGTCATCGCTGCACATTGCCATAATACAACCGGAGGAGCGTATGTCGATTTTGGATTATATACAACTAATAAAGAAACAGCCGGATTTGAAAATATCGCTATACAAAAGTCGGTAGACGTATTGCCAACTCAGACTTATTATACTTTTACATGTGGACCGGTAGAGCTGGATGTTGTATTTACTGCTCCTATGTTGATTGATGATCTTGATTTGATTTCTACTCCTATCAACTATATCTCTTATCAAGCTACATCTACTGATAAGAAAAATCATGATGTTCAAGTTTATATTGAGACAACTCCACAGCTTACTATTAATGAGATGACTCAGCCAACCAGAGCACAAGTTATTAAGAAAAACGGAATCAGTTATGTGCAGGCTGGTAGCATCGATCAGCCTATTACAGGTCGTAAAGGCGATTTGATTTGCATAGACTGGGGATATGCTTATTTGGCAGGTAATAATGGTGCCAATACTTCTGTGAGTTTGGGCGACTATGTCGACATGAAGGCTGTTTTTGCAAGCAAGGGTGAATTGATGCCTGGACAAAATGAGGTAGTTACGCGTAATGCCGATGAAATGCCGGCTATGGCTTATTCTGAAGATCTGGGAAATGTTTCATCTACAGGAAAGAGTGGCTTCATGATGATCGGATACGATGACGTATATTCAATCGAATACATGTATGAACGTCGTATGGCATATTGGAAACATGATGGCAAGGTTTCTATTTTTGATGCGTTTGAACGTGCAAAACAAAATTATCAGAATGTAATGGAACGTTGCCGTGATTTTGATGCTATGATCATGAAAGATGCAGAGAAAGCTGGAGGTAAAAAATATGCTGAAATTTGTGCTGCTTCATATCGTCAGGTAATGGCTGCTCATAAATTGTTTACAGACAAAGAAGGTAATTTAATGTTCTTCTCTAAAGAAAACAACAGTAATGGATGTATTAATACTGTAGATTTAACATATCCTTCTGCTCCTTTGTTCCTTGCTTATAATCCTGATTTGCAAAAAGCAATGATGACAAGTATTTTCGAATATAGTGCAACTGGCAGATGGAATAAACCTTTCCCTGCTCATGATTTAGGAACTTATCCTATTGCTAATGGTCAGGTTTACGGAGGTGATATGCCGATAGAAGAAGGTGGTAATATGGTTATTCTGGCTGCTGCTATAGCTAAAGCTGAAGGTAACGCAAATTATGCTAAAAAGTACTGGGATTTACTTACTATCTGGACTGATTATTTGGTTGAATATGGTCAGGATCCGGAAAACCAGCTTTGTACAGATGACTTTGCAGGACATTGGGCACATAATGCCAATCTTTCTGTAAAAGCTATTATGGGAGTTGCCGGATATAGTGAAATGGCTAAGATGCTGGGCCTGAATAATGTGGCAGACGAGTATGCAGAAAAAGCAAAGAAGATGGCTCAGAAATGGATGGAAATGGCAGGAGAAAACGATCATTACCGTTTAGCTTTCGACCGTGCTAATACTTGGAGTCAGAAATATAATATGGTTTGGGATAAAATGTGGGGATTGAATATTTTCCCAGGTGTTATCGATAAGGAAATCAACTATTATCTGACAAAACAAAATGCTTTTGGTCTGCCTTTGGATAGCCGTAAGGAATATACTAAGTCCGACTGGATTATGTGGACTGCTGCAATGGCTTCTGATATGGAAACTTTCCAGAAGTTTGTTGATCCTTTGTATAAATATATCAATGAAACTCCTTCTCGTGTTCCTATCAGTGACTGGCATCATACAGATAGCGGAGAATGGGTAGGATTCCGTGCTCGTTCTGTAATAGGTGGATACTGGATGAAAGTCCTGATGGATAAAATGTTGGTAAAATAATCTCATCTGTTATTCTTAAAAAAGTCTGTATAAATTCTGTTTTGATAACTTATCATGGAGTTTATACAGACTTTATTGTTTGAAAAATACTTTTTTCATTATTATGTATTGTTAATCTTGATATTCGATAATATTTATGAAGAAGAAATTTCAAATACTGTTTTTATTCTTGTTTGTGGGCCTTTCTTTATGTATGGCCAAAAAGGTATCGGTGGTATACCCTCGAGTTGAAATGCAGGAGAATCCTTTAGGAATAGATCTTAAAAATCCTCATTTTTCATGGCAGCTGGTATCTGATGTAAAAGATGTAAAACAAATGGGGTACGAAATTCAGTTAGCTGCTGATTTGCGTGACCTTAAACGTGGTGATAATCTTATTTGGAAATCAGGTTTGGTTCAATCGGATAAAATGCAGATTGAGTATGAAGGATTGCCAATGCAGTCATGCGAAGAATATTATTGGAGAGTTCGTGTGCAGACAAATCATGGAATGAGTAGTTGGAGTGCGATTCAACGATTTTCTACTGGAATGTTGCATGCCGAAGACTGGCATGCTAAATGGATTGGTGAAAATGCAATGTCAAATTCCGGAGAGTCACAGACGGAACTTCATACACGGCTGGCTGCCAGATATTTGCGAAAAGACTTTCAGGCTTCGTCTCATATCGATCGTGCAACGCTTTATATTAGTGGATTAGGATATTATCAGGCTTTTCTGAATGGGAAAAGTGTGAGTGAAGATTTACTTACTCCTTCCATTACATTTTATTCTGAAACAGTATATTATAATACGTATGATGTTACTGATTTATTGCAGGAAGGGGATAATGCCTTAGGAGTTATCCTCGGTAATGGACGATATTTTTGGGTGAGAGGAAGTGGAATGGAAGGATTTGGTCTGCCTCGTTTATTGGCGCAACTAGAAATAGAATACACTGATGGTAGCAAGAAAATCATAGCTTCGGATGAAACTTGGAAAGTTACATCGAAAGGACCTATTGTCGCAAATAATGAGTTCGATGGAGAAGAGTATGATATGAAGAAAGAATTGCCCGGATGGAACTTGAGCGGATATGATGATTCTACATGGAAGAACGTGGATATAATGTCCGTTCCATGCAAACGATTGTTAGCCCAGCCATCTCCGTCAGTTGCCATTATGGAACGCATTCATCCGTCATCGGTTACCCGGCTGGCATCAGGAAAAGTCTTGATAGATATGGGACAGAATATGGTAGGCAGACTGAAAGCATCTTTTAAAGGAAAAGCAGGGCAAAAAGTTGTTATGCGTTTTGCTGAAATCATTAATCCTGATAGTACATTGTATGTAGCTAATTTACGTTCGGCGAAAGCTACCGATATTTTTACTCCTTCTGTTGATGGCTATTTTTCTTGGGCACCAGTTTTTGTTTATCATGGTTTCCGCTATGTTGAAATCGATGGTGTGGAAGGAGATCCTGATATCAAAGATTTTGTTGGTGAGGTTATGTATGACAGAATGCAGCAGACAGGACATTTCGAAACTTCAGATTTTATTATCAATCAGATTTTCAAAAATGCTTATTGGGGCATTAGAGGAAACTATCATAATATGCCGACAGACTGTCCTCAACGGGATGAACGCCATGGATGGCTTGGTGATCGTGCAACCGGCTGCTGGGGGGAAAGTTTTGTATTTGATAATGCGTTGTTATACCGCAAATGGTTGCAGGATATAGAAGAATCCCAACGTGAGGATGGTGTAATTTCAGCCGTATCTCCTCGTTTTTGGACTATTTATGCAGGAGATGTGACATGGCCGTCTGTTTATATCTTAGCAGCCGAAATGCTGTATCGTCATTATGGAGATGCTACTGCTATCGTAAAACATTATGATTCGATGAAACGCTGGGTAGAGTATATTTACAAGAACTCAATGAAAGACGGACTTGTGGTTCGTGATGAGTGGGGCGACTGGTGTATGCCTCCAGAAGCTCCGGAATTGATTCACTCTCAAGATCCGATGAGAAAAACTGATGGGGCGATTTTAGGTAGTACTACATTTTATGGATTGTTGTATAAAATGATTGATTTTGCTTGGATATCAGGCCATTCGGAAGATATTGACAATTATAAGACACATGCTGAGGCCTTGAAGAAAGCATATAATAAACGCTTTTTCAATTATGAAACTGCCCAGTATGGAAATAATTCAGTTACGGGAAATTTGTTGTCTCTTCGTTATGGGTTAGTACCGGATGGTTACGAAAAACGTGTTTTTAGTAATGTCGTCGAAAAAACTGAAAAAGATTGTAAAGGGCATGTCAGCACAGGAGTTGTAGGAATACAGCATTTAATGAGGGGACTGACAGAACATGGTCGAGAAGATCTTGCTTATAAAATTGTGACTAATACAGACTATCCTAGCTGGGGATATATGATTGAAAAAGGAGCTACTACAATTTGGGAATTATGGAATGGAGACACAGCAGCACCTGATATGAACTCGGCCAATCATGTTATGCTTCTAGGTGACTTGCTGATATGGTATTATGAAAACCTTGCAGGCATAAAAAATTCAAAAGAATCTGTTGGATTCCGTCATATTGAGATGAAGCCATGTTTCCCGGACGGACTGGACTATGTCAATGCTTCTTATCAGTCTGTATCTGGTAAAATTGTTAGCAACTGGACTCGAACTGAAGGACGTTTTTCGTGGAATGTAACTATTCCTGCTAACTGTTCTGCAACGTTGTATATTCCTTTATCTCTACATCCCGAAAAACCAGAAATGGCAAAAGCTCATAGTATACAGTGTGAAGGGGATAATTGGATAATTGAATTAGGCTCTGGAAACTATTGCTTTAAAAGTGACATGTAATAAAATTTTCAATGAAAGGTTAGATTTTTTTCTTTTCTGAATAATTTTTGCGTGTCAGGCTCGTTTCTTTTCCTCATCTTTGTAAAAGAGTTGTTAATACAACAGCATAAAAGGAGTGTAAATATCTCTTTTTATGCTGTTGATCCTTATTTTATAATTTTATTATTATGAAAACAAAAATATGGGCATCTATTGTTTTGTCTTTTGTGGCATATGGGGGAGTGGCACAAAATAGATATCACAATCCGATAATAGATGAAAGTTTGCCTGATCCTACCGTAATTCGTGCCTCTGATGGAACTTTCTGGCTTTATGCTACGGAGAATATCCGTAATCTGCCGATTTATCGTTCTACAAACTTAGTCGACTGGAGTTTTCAGGGAACTGCCTTCACTGATAATACACGTCCGCATTTTGTACCTAATGGAAGCCTTTGGGCACCCGATATCAATCTGATTGATGGAAAATATGTCTTGTATTACTCAATGTCTACATGGGGTGGCGAGTGGACTTGTGGAATTGGAGTTGCTACTTCTGATTCTCCTCAAGGACCGTTCGAAGATCATGGGATGCTTTTTCGAAGTAATGAAATAGGAGTCAGAAATAGTATCGATCCTTTTTACATAGAAGATGGAGGCAAAAAATACTTGTTTTTTGGAAGTTTTCATGGAATTTATGCTGTAGAGTTATCGGATGATGGATTGTCTTTGAAAGAAAATACCCGCCCGTTACGAGTTGCAGGTGATGCGTACGAAGGTACTTATATCCATAAAAGGGGAAAATATTATTATTTGTTTGCTTCAATCGGTCGTTGTTGCGAGGGGTTGAAAAGTACTTATACGACGGTAGTTGGAAGGTCTGAGTCTTTGATGGGACCCTATTGGAATAAAGAAGGCCGGTCAATGCTTGACAATCAGCACGAAATATTAATCAAGGGTAGTACTAATTTTGTTGGAACGGGGCACAATTCAGAGGTTATAACTGATAAAAAAGGACAGGACTGGCTGTTTTATCATGCTGTAAAAGTTGCCGATCCTGAAGGTCGGGTATTGATGCTCGATCCGTTACAATGGAAAGATGGTTGGCCTGAGGTAGAAAATAGTATTCCTTCAGATAGTCATGATAGTCCTGTTTCACTAGTGTCTCTTAAAAAATGTAAAACATCTCAATATGGCTCATTATGATGTAA
>OGXM01001339.1_pt1 | contig 13807 bp, 9 predicted proteins | sample 1576271 | NCBI WGS metagenome assembly OGXM01 (sample SAMEA3541579, study PRJEB24748) | human gut metagenome | biome: human gut; feature: human-associated habitat; material: faeces | place: China | collected 2012 | reverse complement strand
ACACCGATTCTATTGTTTAATTATAATTTATCGGTAAAAATTTACCGAAGTATTGACTTAACGGACTGATTTTCCCAAAGTTGAGCAAACAAAAGATTATTTCTACTGATTATGGATCTTTTATAGAAAAAGTAGATAGTGGGAGAGTAAAGGACGTTATGATAAAGAGTAGTCAGATATTCTTTACAGCAGTAGATAAGAATGGTGAAACGAATACTTTTCAGACAGGTGAGACAAATGATCCTCAGTTAGTAGAAAGGCTATTGGATGCAGATAGCCCTAATGAGAATGGGAAAATAGCATTCAATCAGATTGTTCCTGAAGAAAACTCCCCTATATTGAATTTTTTATTGATGTGGATTTTACCTGGACTGATTTTCTATATTATCTGGCGGCAGACTAGTAAAACTATTCAATCTCGTATGGGAACTGGTGGTAATTTTATGTCTTTCGGCAATAGTGGAGCTAAGATTTATGCGGATGCTGATATAAAAACAACGTTTGCTGATGTAGCTGGACAGGAGGAGGCGAAAGAAACTTTGAAAGAAATTGTTGACTTTTTACACAATCCTAAAAAATATACTGAGATTGGAGCTTCTTTACCTAAAGGTGCTTTGCTTGTAGGCCCTCCTGGTACAGGCAAGACATTGATAGCTCGTGCTGTTGCCGGTGAAGCCAAGGTTCCGTTTTTTGCAATATCTGGTTCGGAGTTCGTACAGATGTTTGTTGGTATGGGAGCCGCTAAAGTGAGAGATTTGTTTAAGCAGGCTGGTGAAAAAGCACCTTGTATAATTTTTATCGATGAGATTGATGCTATAGGAAAGAAGAGGGAAGGTACTTTTAGTGGAAATGATGAACGGGAACAGACTTTAAATCAGCTTTTAACTGAGATGGATGGTTTTGACGGGCGTAAAGGAGTTGTCATCTTAGCTGCAACTAATCGACCAGAAAGCTTAGACAAGGCATTGCTTCGACCAGGGCGTTTTGATCGTCGTATTCAGATGGATTTACCTGATTTAGAGGGTAGAAAGGCTATTCTTAACGTGCATTTGAAGAAGGTAAAGCATGATTCAATTAATTTAGATATTGTGGCAAGAGCTACATCGGGCTCTTCGGGAGCTGAACTTGCTAATATAGTCAATGAGGCAGCTTTGCGTGCTGTACGAATGGGACGGATACGAGTTACTACCTCTGATCTGGAGGAAAGTGTGGAAACTGTGATTGCTGGAGCACAGAGGAAAGGAAAAGTAATATCGGCAGATGAGAAAAAAGTGATAGCTTACCATGAAATAGGGCATGCTTTGGTAGCTGCCATGCAAACTCATTCTGCTCCGGTACATAAGATTACGATTATTCCACGTACTTCAGGAGCTTTAGGTTATACAATGCAGGTCGATAGTGGAGAACAGGTTTTGCAAAGTAAAGAAGATCTGTTTAATCGGATAGTGACACTTACAGGCGGTCGTGCAGCCGAAGAAATAGTTTGTAACACAGTAACTACAGGTGCATCGAATGATATTGAACAAGCTACTAAGCTGGCACGTGCTATGGTTACCCGGTTTGGTATGAGTGATAAATATGATATGATGGGACTGGAAACAGTTAATAATGCCTATTTGGGCAATGATACGTCACTTGCTTGTTCGAGTGATACAGCTGCAGATATTGACCGTGAGGTTCTTTCTCTGATAAAAAATGCTCATGATAAGGCAAAAAGCATTATTTCCGAAAACATGAAAGTTATGCATGAAGCAGCTTCTTTCTTGATTGAAAAGGAAACGATTACGGGTAAGGAATTTATGGATATTGTTCATTGCTGTACTGCGAAGACAGACTTAAATAATTGATTCGGCGGGCGGAACGTTTTTCAGCTATTTATTTTATATGAGTAGAAGAATGCGTTCCGCTTTTTTATCTTTTTCTATATTCTAAAGGTGTATATCCGGTATGTTGTTTAAAAAAGCGAACAAACGAAGAAGAGGTATGAAAATTTAGTTCTTCTGATATTTGCTGGATAGTATATGTTGTAGTTTTTATATATCGTTTAGCTTCTATGATGATAACTTCATTTATCCACTTTTGTATAGAATAGCCTGTTACGGATTTTATGGTCATCGAAAGATATTTGGGAGTAATGCATAGTTTATTGGCATAAAAAATGACATTTCTTTCTTTTGTATAATGTTGTAATAACAGGTCGAAGAAACGATACGTAAGTTCTTCTTGTCTAGAAGCAGGTTGGAGTATATTGTGATTATTTTTATTGAATAAAGAGGTTATAATAAGAATAAGGCTGAGAGTTAATGTCTTTTTTATATCGCTATTTTTTGCATGGTGATCTATGATATTATATAGGGTTATTATTTCTTCTGAGTCTTTTTCTTGAAGTTGTAGGCAAGGTGTTGAGGCTGTTTGTTTTAACAGGTTAAAATCGGGGGTAATAGGTAGCGCACATAGAAAGTCGGGTAATATGTGCATCACTTTCATTTCGAAGTCGGACGAACATTCTTTGATATGAATGATGTGTTGGGGAATAATAATAAATATTCCATTTTGACAGATATGATGGGTATTATAGTTTATCTTAAGCTTAATATATCCCTTCGTGCAAATACCGAAAATGAATCCTTTGAATACAAATGATTGTTCGTGCACATTGGGGCCTAATATATCTGATAAGTCTTTGAAGATAATCGTTTCTTTTTCTATGAGATTTTCTTGAGATATCATGATTCTCTTATTTATGTATTTGCAAAAATAAGAATGATAATAAATTTAATGGTGTTTGAGGAAGTTTTATTTTCTAACTTTGCAGCCGTTTTTTAATTAATGGTTATTAATAAGTGTAGATTATGATGATGAAAACAGTCCGAAATGCAATGTTATTACTTTGGGGCGTACTTATTTGTTATCCGATTGGAATGAAAGCTCAAGACAAGTTCGATGCAAGTGTTGGTATGGATTTAGTAAGTGGCTATATTTGGCGTGGTCAGGATTTGGGAAATGTCAGCATTCAGCCAGAAGTGTCGTTGGCTTACAAAGGTTTTTCTCTTACAGGATGGGGAACTGTTGGATTTGATAAAGATGATATAAAAGAGTTTGATCTGACCTTAGGTTATGAAGTGAAAGGATTTAGTTGCTCTGTAACTGATTATTGGACTAATGTGGACCAGGGTACTTCCACTATGGGGCACATAATACGAGTCATACATTTGAAGCGCAGCTTGGATATGACTTTGGCTTCTTATCGGTGGACTGGTTTACGAACTTTGCTGGAAATATCGGTTATAAAGCAGATGGAAGTAAAGCTTATGCTTCCTATTTTTCAGTTTCTGTTCCTTTTGTTTTGGGAGGACTAGACTGGACTGTAGAGGCTGGAGCAACTCCTTGGGAAAATGATTTCTATACAGGAGGAGAAAATTCCAGTTATTCGAAAGATATGATAAATGGTTTTGCTGTTTGTGAAGTAGGTATAGAGGCTTCGAAAGAAATAAAGATTTCGGAAAGTTGGTCATTGCCTCTTTTTGCTAAAGCAATATGGAATCCTTCTACGGAAGGGCTTTATTTTGTTGCGGGATTAAGTTTTTAATATGTGCAAAAATCAAATCGTCTCTTATAAAATTCATTTTTGAGAGGCGATTTGATTTTTTAGATTTTCTATTAAAACACGGCTGGTGATCGATTTGCTATAGATTCATTACTTCTTGTTCGAAATGATCTTTGTCATCTTTCGCTCTATTGCGTATTTTGCTGCGATAGTTGTAAACAGTCGCTAGTGAATAACCCAAAAAATGGGCGATACGATTGGCATCGGTTACTCCCAAACGTATTAAAGCGAAAATACGGAGTTCTGTGTTTAGTATTTCACCCGGTTTAGGGTATATTTTCCCTTCATCTGTTAATAATTTATTGAAGTCCTCTATAAAATTAGGGAACAACTCTAAAAATGATTTATCGAATTCATTATAGAAATTCTTCCGTTCGTCACGAAGGAACTGTTCAGAACGTATAGCTTTGAATAGATCATCAATACGTGAAGCCATTGCAAGTTTTTCCAACGAACGGCGATATTGCTCAAGCTTTTCAAGATAACTGACACAACGATCCAGATACCGTGCTATGTATACTTCTTTAATCTTTCCGGTTTGGGCCAAACTTTCGTTGGCTGCTTGCAGTTCTTTGTTGGAAAGGTATAAATGTTTTCGTGTGATAGATAATTTTTTCAGACCATAATACAAGTATGATGCTAGGATAATTAATAGAATGGCTAATATTCCCATGCATACTAAGAGTATGACAACCATTCTTTTTTCTTGAGCTTCTTTTTGAGAATATGCATGGTCGATAATTGGATAAAATTCTGTAACTTCGGCAAAACGCAGACGAGCGTTGCATGCTACGGCATCTTCCATAGAACAACTTAAATAGCTATATGCTCTTTTTAAATCGCCATGACGATAAATGAGTCGTGCCAGTTTTTGTAGCGAGGCATATTCTCTGACGGATGTGCTTAAATCAATGATTGCAGTTTGCGCCAGATAATAGATTTGCATGTCAGGTTCGTTTTTTACCTCATATGCCATTGATAATGTATAATATATATATGCCTTTTGCCTTAAATCAAGGGACGTAGTAAGCATTTGATTAAGCATGGGAAGGGCTTTATCCGGCTGTGCAGAAAGAATGAATCTCTCTGCTAAAACAATATTGCGATCTACTCCGGAATCGATACTATTCATTATCGAATCACGATATAAATCTGTCAGATGTAAATATTTTTGTTTAGCATCATGTCCTATCGTGTAGTCGGCTAACCATCCGTAGCATGTACGTGCTGTAAAGTAATAGTATATTAAGTTTTTCTTGTCTAATTTACTAGGAGATATTTGTTGTAACTCTGTTAATGCTTCATTGTACATACCCATGACTCCCATGACTTCTGCACGATTGATAATGATTTCGTCATGTAACTCCGGTTTATTTAATAATAGTGCATATTCCGATTTTTTGTTTATATAATACAGAGCTGAGTCTGCTTGATAATGTAAATATAGTCCGAGTAATTCATTACATAGTTTATATTTGTCTTCTTCTGTTGTTGCGTAATGTAGTTGCTGTTTAAGTTGAGATATTGTTGTTTCTCGTTCAGTGCGAAAAGAAGCTTTCTTAGTAATGACTTCATCAAGTTGTTGCAAAACTTTTTCATGATTAGCTTGTTGTGCTTGAGCAGACAGAGTTAATAAAATCATACTGGTTAATAACCAGGTGAATTTATATCTTGCTATGAGAATACGCATATTTTGTTTCATTTGGTGCTATAGCTATGTTTAAAAGTGTATCATAATACAAAATTTAGTGCTAAAACTATTTATATAATTGATATGGTTGTATTAGGTTAAGTACTTTGTTTTCTGTATTTTATGTTCACAAGGCGTTTATATTTATTTTCCAAATATAATAAAAATATTGTCAAAGGTATACTTTTGCATCGAAAAACATTTCAAATCATATTAATCTTAAATATCATGAAACATACATGGCTTTTATTTATGGTTATCTTTAGTTTTTGCGGTATTTGCCGTGCTGCTGCGACTATAAAAGTAGATAAGATTGCTCCGAGCTACTGGTGGGCTGATATGAAGAATCCTGAGTTGCAGATTCTATTATATGGCAACCATATCTCTTCTTCTGAAGTGTCTTTATCTGGTAAAGGGGTTATATTAAAAGAGGTCGTTAAACAAGATAATCCGAATTATTTACTATTGTATATTGATTTGTCTGAAGCTGAAGCGCAAACCTTTAATATTGCATTAAAAGATGGTAAAAAGAAACTTACGATACCTTATGAGCTGAAGCCACGTGTACGTAAAGGAGAAGATGTAAAAGGTTTTACTTCTGAAGATGTCCTTTATTTGATTATGCCTGATCGCTTTGCTAATGGGAATCCAGATAATGATATTGTTGAAGGAATGCTCGAAAATAGAGTAGACCGTAATGACTCTTTTGCTCGGCATGGAGGTGATTTACAAGGCATTGCTGATCATCTGAATTATATTGCAGATTTGGGGATAACAGCTATTTGGCTGAATCCAACTCAGGAGAACGATATGAAAGAGGGATCGTATCATGGTTATGCTATTACAGATTATTATCAGCTGGATCGTCGTTTAGGAAGTAATGAGGAATTTAAGACATTGGTTGAAAAGGCACATCAGAAAGGGTTGAAGGTTGTGATGGACATGATTTTCAACCATTGTGGTAGTGAAAATTACCTGTTTAAAGATAAACCCTCTAAAGAATGGTTTAATTTTCACTCGGAATATGTGCAGACTTCATTTAAAACAGCTAGCGTAATGGATGTACATGCCAGTGAGTATGAACGTAAGATTGCTACTGATGGATGGTTTACTTCAGTTATGCCTGACTGGAATCAGCGTAATCGTCATGTAGCACGTTATCTTATTCAAAATAGTATTTGGTGGATTGAGTATACGGGCATTAATGGGATTCGTCAGGATACTCATCCCTATGCTGATTTTGATTTTATGAGTGAATGGTGTAAGGAAGTACTTGAAGAATATCCTTATTTTAATATCGTAGGTGAAACATGGTTAAATAGTAATGTCTTAGTTTCTTATTGGCAGAAAGACAGCAAACTGGCAGCTCCACGAAATTCCAATTTACCGACAGTAATGGATTTCCCTTTACAAAGTTTGATGAACCAAGCTTTTGATGAAGAAACTGGAGAGTGGGGAGGAGGACTGTATAAATTGTACGACTATCTGACACAAGATATCGTATATGCTGATCCGATGAACCTGCTGGTATTCTTCGATAACCATGATACTTCTCGTTTTGCTACAACTGATGAGAAGGCTGCTAACTTGACGCGGTATAAACAGGCCATAACATTTTTGCTTACTACACGCGGAATACCGCAGATATATTATGGTACAGAGATTTTGATGACTGGTGACAAGGGAAATGGAGATGGAGAATTAAGAAAGGACTTTCCTGGGGGCTGGCAAGAAGATAAAATAAATTGCTTCGTACCAGATGGACGTACAGCATTGCAGAATGAAGCATTCGATTTTACTCGTAAATTATTGAATTGGCGTAAGGGAAATAAAGTACTTTCTCATGGTACACTAAAACATTATTCTATCAGTCAGGGTACCTATGTTTATCAACGAGTGTATAATGGCAAGTCTGTTGTTGTAATAATGAATGGTACGGATAGTCCGCAGGAATTGAGTTTAAAACCTTATCAGGAGATATTGCCACAGCCGGAAAGCATAGATTTCTTGAGTGGGAAGCATGTGGCTTTGACAGATAAATTATCTCTGAAAGAACGTGAAATTTTGATTCTCTGTTTCTAATGGATTTATATTTATTGCTCCTGTCTTATGAGTCAATTATCTGAAATATAATTAATTAAATGTTTTGTAGATTTGTATTTTTCATATGAAAGAAATAACAAACTGATAACGCATTTAATTTTGCTTATGACCTAAAAAATTATTAATCATAATACCTTATAAAACTATGAATCTAAAAAGAACCTTTGCCTTTGTAGCTATGTGCTACTGTGCGTTTGCATTGAGTGCACAAAATCTGACTTCACCAGATGGTAATTTAAAAATGAACTTTAGTTTAAACAGTAACGGGGCTCCTGTATATGAGCTTTTCTTTAAAGATAAAGCTGTGATAAAGCCTAGTACTCTTGGCCTTGAACTGAAGAGAGAAGATCCAGAAAAGAGAATCGGATTTGAATGGACAGAACGCAAAGATAAGGAACGCGTAGATGAAAAAATGAATCTGATGACTGGATTTAAGATTAAAGATACACGTACTTCTACTTTCGATGAAGTTTGGCGTCCGGTGTGGGGAGAAGAAAGTGAAATCCGTAATCATTACAACGAACTGGAAGTCACACTTGACCAGCCTGAAAATGATCGTTATATCATTATCCGTTTTCGTTTGTTCAATGATGGTTTAGGTTTCCGCTACGAGTTCCCTCAGCAAAAAAATCTGAATTATTTTGTTATCAAAGAAGAGCATACTCAGTTTGCTATGACGGGAGATCATACAGCATTCTGGATTCCGGGAGATTATGATACACAAGAATACGATTACACAACTTCACGCTTATCTGAAATACGTGGAAAGATGAGTGCGGCTGTAACAGAAAATTCTTCACAGTATGTATTCTCACAGACAGGTGTTCAAACAGCATTGATGATGAAGACTGATGATGGGCTTTATATAAACTTGCATGAAGCTGCATTGAAAGATTATTCTTGTATGAGTTTGAACTTGGATGATAAGAATATGATTTTTGAATCATGGCTGACTCCTGATGCAAAGGGAGATAAAGGATATATGCAGACTCCATGTAATTCGCCTTGGCGTACGATTATCGTAAGCGATGATGCCCGTAACATTCTGGCTTCGCGAATTACCTTGAACCTGAATGAACCATGTAAGATAGAAGATACTTCTTGGATTCATCCTGTGAAATATATTGGCGTATGGTGGGATATGATTACCAATAAAGGTACATGGGCATATACAGATGAATTGCCAAGTGTAAAACTGGGACAAACTGATTACTCACAGACTAAGCCAAATGGAAAGCATTCTGCTAATACGGCAAATGTAAAACGTTATATTGATTTTGCTGCTAAACATGGTTTTGATGCTGTACTGGTGGAAGGATGGAATCAAGGATGGGAAGACTGGTTTGGTAAGAGCAAAGATTATGTGTTCGATTTCGTGACTCCTTATCCAGATTTTGATGTAGAAGAAATTCATCGTTATGCGGCAAGTAAAGGTATTGAAATGATGATGCATCATGAAACTTCATCTTCTGTCCGCAATTATGAACGCCATATGGATAAAGCTTATCAATTCATGGTAGATAATGGTTATCATTCTGTAAAGAGTGGTTATGTAGGTGACATTATTCCGAGAGGAGAACATCACTACGGTCAGTGGATGGTTGATCACTATTTGTATGCTGTAAAGAAAGCTGCTGATTATAAAATTATGGTTAATGCTCACGAAGCAGTACGTCCTACAGGACTTTGCCGTACTTATCCTAATCTGATTGGCAATGAATCAGCTCGCGGAACTGAATATGAATCTTTTGGTGGAAACAATGTAAATCATACAACAATTTTGCCGTTTACTCGTCTTATCGGTGGTCCGATGGATTATACTCCAGGAATTTTTGAACCTGATTGCAGTAAGATGAATCCGAATAATAAGTCGCATGCACGTACAACTCTGGCACGTCAGCTGGCTCTTTATGTAACTATGTACAGTCCATTGCAAATGGCTGCTGATGTTCCTGAAAATTATGAACGTTTTATGGATGCTTTCCAATTTATTAAAGATGTGGCTGTTGATTGGGATGAGACAAAATATCTGGAAGCAGAGCCGGGAGAATATATAACAATTGCTCGTCGTGCTAAGAATACTAATGATTGGTATGTGGGCTGTACAGCTGGCTATAACGGTCATGTGTCAAAATTATCATTCGACTTCCTTGATCCGGATAAGAAGTATGAAGCAGTTATTTATGCAGATGCTAAAGATGCAAGTTGGGACAAGAATCCTCAAGCATATACCATTACAAAGAAAAAGGTTACCAGCAAGAGCAAAATGACTCTGAAAGCTGGAATTGGAGGTGGTTACGCTATCTCTATTAAAGAGATCAAGTGATATCAGGCATTGTTTTATTGTAATATATCAGAGAGGTTATTTTCCTTCTCTGATATATTATACAATCTTTAAGATAAAAAGATAATTGTTTCCAGTAGGTATTTAATATATAGTTCAATCTGTACGTTTATAGATTGTAGCCAAGAGAATTTTCTTAACTTTAAAATTAATAATATGAACAAGAATCTATTTATTAAACACACAGGAAAGTGTCTACTATTGACGATAGTAGGTATGCTTATTTCCTTCCAAGTATTAGCCCAAAACTTGGCGGTTAAAGGGAGTGTTGTAGACAAAAACGGAGAGGCTATTATCGGAGCTAATATTTTGGTGAAGGGTACAACCAATGGTTCAATTACTGATTTTGATGGTAATTTTACTTTGGAGGCTAAAAAAGGTGATATCTTAGTTTTCTCTTTTATCGGTTATAAAAATCAGGAGCTTCCTGCTGCTGCTAATATGAAGGTCGTTCTTCATGAAGATACCGAAGTCTTGGATGACGTTATTGTTATTGGTTATGCTACGGGAAGCCAGCGTACTGTTTCTGGTGCAATCCAGCGTGTCGGACGTGAAGATATGAATGCTGGCGTTGTAACGAATCCATTGCAGGCCATAAAGGGTAAAGTGGCTGGTGTAAATATTCAGAAATCTGGTGGTGACCCGACTGCATCAGCTTCTATTCGTGTACGTGGTACAACTTCTTTGTCTGGTGGTAATGATCCATTGGTTATTATTGATGGAGTTTTTGGAGATTTGAGTATGTTGAATGCTATCTCTCCTGCTGATATTGAAAGTTTTACAGTTTTGAAAGATGCTTCAGAAACAGCTCAGTATGGTTCAAGAGGCGCTAGTGGAGTAATTGTAGTTACTACAATTAAAGGTAAAAATGGTGTTAAGACTTTAAGTTATGATGGCAGCTTTGGTGTGGAAACCGTTTATAAGAACCTGGAAATGCTGGATGCCAATACATATCGTCAGGTCGTGGCTGATAGAGGATATGCCAATGCTTTAGATATGGGATATGATACTAATTTTATTGAAGCAATGCAGCAGACAGGTTATACTCAGAATCATCGTCTTTCTTTTGGAGGTGGTACAGAGTCGTCTAATTATCGTGCTTCTATTGGTGTTATTGATCAAAAGGGTATCATTAAGGATAATTATATGCGTAACTATACAGCTAAACTGGATGCTTCGCAAACAATGTTTAATGATAAGGTAAAAATTGAATTTGGAATGTTTGGTTCTAAAGTTGATAAACGTTACTTGAATGATTATCAGAAGACATTCTATTCTGCAGCTGCATTTAATCCTACTTTCCCTGATTTTGCGAATGAAGATGGATCATGGCCGGAAGATCCTAATGCAAATGAAACGCAGAATCCTTTGGGACGTTTGACAATAAAGGATATAGAATCAAATAGCTACATTAATACAAATGCGCGTATAACATGGACTGTAATTGACGGATTAAAATTGAGTGCTTTTGGTTCATATACTTATAATGTAAAAGAAAATTCAAAATATACTCCAAACAATATTAAAGCAGGACAAGGACAGAGTGGTATTGCTGAAAAGTCTGATAACAAGAGTGGTGTGTTGTTAGGCAACTTTACTGCAAATTATAAGAAAGCATTTGGAAAGCATTATATTGATATTTTAGGACTTGCTGAGTTACAAGATTATAAATATACTGGTTTTGGCGCTAAATCAAAGCAGTTTGGTACTAACTTCTTCGAGTATAATAATTTAGGCGCTGGTGGAGAAGTTAAATATGGAGATGTCAGCTCATACTCTAATGGTTATTCAATAGCTTCATTTATGGGGCGTTTCAATTATAGTTTTGCTGATAAATATATTGCAACTGTAAATATGCGTGCCGATGGTTCTTCTAAATTAGGAGCAAATAATAAATGGGGATTTTTCCCTTCTGCATCATTGGCTTGGGTTTTGAAGGAAGAAAGTTTCTTGAAAGATGTAGATGTTGTTTCCAATTTAAAAATAAGAACTGGTTATGGTCTTACTGGTAACCAGGATGCCATTAGTGCATATAACTCGTTGAAGTTGATGAGTCCGACAGGTGTAACTACAGTAAATGGCAAGCCTGTTGTTACATACGGAATCAATCGTAATGATAACCCTGACTTGAAGTGGGAGGTAAAACGCATGTTTGATATTGGTATTGATGCAGGATTTTTCGAGGATCGTTTGACTGGAACATTAGATTATTATTATTCAAAGACTAGCGATCTGTTATATAATTATGCCGTACCTGTTCCTCCTTTTGCATTCAATACTTTGTTGGCTAATTTGGGAGAAATGGAAAATACCGGTATTGAAGTTGCAGTGACAGGTGTTCCTGTAAAAACTAAAGATATGGAATTGACTATTTCTGCAAACTTCTCATGGCAAAAGAATAAATTGCTGTCTTTGAGTGGCTCTTATATGGGACAATCATTGAGTGCTAAGGAATACATGAATTTGGGAGGAATGAATGGCGCTGGATTTATCGGAGGAAATAATCAGGTTATTTATCAGATGGTAGGACAACCCTTGGGCGTATTCTATTTACCTAAATGTGATGGACTCATTGATATGAATGGTAATGGTGAGTATACTTATCATATTCTTGACATTGATGGTCAAGAAGGTATAGATCTTTCTGATGGAAAGGACCGCTATGTAGCAGGACAAGCTATGCCGAAGTTCTATTTGGGTGGTAATATTAGTTTCCGTTACAAACAGTTTGATATCCAGACTCAGTTCAGTGGTGCGTTTGGGCATAAAATTTATAATGGAACCTCTTTGTCATACATGAATATGAGCTTATTCCCTACTTACAACGTAATGAAAGGCGCTCCTGAAAAGAATATTCATGACCAGACTGTAACTGACTATTGGTTGGAAAGAGGAGATTATGTACATATTGATTATGTAACATTAGGATGGAATCTGAATACTAAGAATTTAAAGAACATTAATTCGTTAAGATTGACATTCTCTGTAAATAATTTGGCTACTATTACTAATTATTCAGGATTGTCACCAATGATTAATAGCTCTACTGTTGGAAGTGATTTAGGTGTTGATGATAAGCGCTTCTATCCGCTTACACGTACTTACTCACTGGGACTTAGTCTTAACTTTTAAATGAACGTTACTATGAAAAGAAAATTATTATATAGCTTTTTTATTGCTGCTGCAATGAGTTTTAGTGGATGTTCTTCTTTCTTGGAAGAAAATCCTGTTGATCAGATGCCGGAAAGTGAAGCCTATAAAAATCCGGAAATGATTTATTTAAATACAGTTGCTAACCTTTATACAAAGATTGGCGCAGATGCAGGAGGAAGTGGTTTGGCTGGAACAGACAGAGGACTTTATGACTTGAATACATTTTGTGCCGATGATGCTATCCTCCCGACAAGAGGTGGTGACTGGGACGATGGTGGATTGTGGAGAGATCTGTTCACTCATAACTGGGGTGTAAATAATGGACTTATCATATCTACTTGGGACTATCTGTATGGAGTGATTGTACAGTGCAATCAATCTATAGATAAATTGACTGAGTTGAAAGAGTTGGATCCAAGCAATGAATATTTTGATATTTATAAGGCTGAAGTCCGGGGAATTCGTGCTATGTATTATTATTATTTATTGGATATGTTTGCACGTGTACCAATTGTTGAATCTTCATTAACTCAGATGAAGGATGTCAAACAGTCAGAACGCAGTGAGGTTTTCAATTTTGTAAAGAAAGAACTTGAAGAATCTATTCCATTGTTAGCTGACGAAAAAAGTGCTGATCAGGGAGAGTATTATGGGCGTATGACTAAGGCTGCTGCTTACTTCCTTATGGCTAAGTTGGCTTTGAATGCTGAAGTTTATACTGATAACGACTGGACAGACCAATCTCGTCCTGATGGAAAGAATATTAAATTTACAGTGGATGGCACAGAAAAAAATTGCTGGGAAGCTACCGTCGCTTATTGTGATAAAATTAAGGAGTGTGGATATTCTTTAAATGTATAACCGTCCGCGATAGCGTCTTGTAATCTGCCTATAGTAATTCTAACTTTGC
>OGXM01001337.1_pt1 | contig 13815 bp, 9 predicted proteins | sample 1576271 | NCBI WGS metagenome assembly OGXM01 (sample SAMEA3541579, study PRJEB24748) | human gut metagenome | biome: human gut; feature: human-associated habitat; material: faeces | place: China | collected 2012 | reverse complement strand
TAGGTACGGCAGCTACGGTCAAGGGGGATTTTTCCAGTATCCTCATCGAGGGTATCAGTTCGCAAATGAGTGCCAGGTTGGTGTTGGAGGATGGGATGCTTTACCTTTCCCTAAGCGATGTGCGTGCTGCATCCGATGTGGTTTGGAACGGTTTGAACAGCAATATTTGGGACTTTGGCCAAAGCGAGAATTTCACCTTGGCAGAGGAATCCGATCCCGTATTTTTTGTGACGGGTGACAGGGTTCTGTTCGACGATACGGCTGAACGCAAGAATGTGAGCCTTTCCGGCAGTATCGAAGCCGAAAGCGTCACTGTGGACAATAGTAAGAGCTATGTTTTCAACGGGAACGGTTTTCTGGCAGGGCATACGGCATTGGTGAAACGTGGCAGTGGCGTGCTGGCCATCAGCAATGACAATACGTATACGGGCGGTACGCGCATCAGCGGCGGTACGGTGTCGGTGAATATGTTGAGCAACTCCACACGGGCTTACGGAGGTCTGGGCGGTGTGGTGGAGTCGGCCGATCTTTTTGTCATGGAGAACGGTGCCACGTTGCAGACGACAGAGACCGTTACCCAAGGCTCTCCCATGAAGATGGAAGGCAAAGACGGGGGATGCGTCGAAAACCTCAAGGATTTCATCGTCGAAACCCCGGTGGAGGGTACGTTACTCACCAAAAAAGGAGACGGATGGATGAAACTGAACACGGTCTGTCCTTCGTTGGAACGTCTTGCCATCAACGGTGGAACCGTACAGTGCGTGGCTTGCGACAGGCCTGCACAGACGGTAGAATTCATATCCGGTACGTTGTATGAAAATACAGGTTCAAGTTATGCCATCCATGTGCCGGAGGGCGGTAGCGGAACGTGGTCGTTGGCCAACCGTTCTACCTATAATAATAAGATTACGGGCGAAGGTACGCTTACGATATATTGTGCAGTGGAACATGGTAACGGTTGGTTTGCCACACGTACGCCGGTGGCCGTCAATTTGAGCCTGTTTACAGGGACAATCAATGCCACGGCCGACATGGCCGACAGCTATCCGCGTTTTACGCTCAATACGTCTTCGGGTATGCCGGACGGTACGCTTAACATAACTGCAGGCGTGACGGTGCAAAACACGGGGCGGACTTTCCGTATTGGGAAATTGGCCGGAAAGGGCACGTTGGGCGGTTATGCCTCTTTTGCCAATGACGGGGCTACGGGTGTCAACACGTGGCAGGTGGGATGTGACGATGATTTCGCTTGGGCCGGAACCGTGACAGCCAATTCTAAGTTCGAGAAAGTGGGCAGCGGCAAGATGACGGTCAGCGGAGTATGGGACAATACGGGCGAAGTGGCCGTGAAGGAAGGCACACTTTGCCTGAATGACCGTTCGGCAGAAAATGCCATGTTGGGAAGCGGAGAACTCTCGGTTGAGGACGGTGCGGTTTTGTGTGGCATGGGTAAATTGGGCAATGCTTCGGTCACGGTGGAACGTGGCGGACGCTTGTATTCCGGAACGCGTGAGGGGGCTTCCTCAGGGACGTTGGATTTCTCAGGCAAGAGGCTCACGGTAAGTACCGGTGGGGAGGTGCTGTTCAATGTGGCTTCCAAGGTACGCTGTACGACCTTGGAAGGAATAAGCTCGTTCTCCCTGCGTGGTACGCTGAAAGTGTCGGTACGTGAAGGGCTCGAACTGGAAGCCGGTGATGAGTTCCAACTGTGGGTCGCAAACCGGACGGCACTTTCATCTGCCTGCACGTTGGATTTGGATAGCCCCGGAGAGGGTTTGGAATGGGACACTTCTGCATTGGAGAACGGAATCTTGAAGGTGAAAACTGCGACGGGTATTACGGGGGTGGTTTCTGGTGAACCGGTAGATTGCGTGGTTTATACGTTGGATGGAGCACGTGCGGGGAGTTTTACCTGCATGCCGTCGGAGGTCGGGGAGTATATGGAAAGGAATGGATTCAGGTCTGGTATGTACATGGTTAAGATGACCCAAGGTCAGCGGACGGAGAGCCGTAAGGTGACTGTCGACTGACAGGCCATGCCGCACGGCTTTCAGCTGTGCGGCATAGCATTCTTTAACATAGAATTAAGGGAAATATGCTGTAATGATTACAAATATGAACGTTTTTATCCGTATCTTTGAATCGTTAGAAACATTATAGGTTTAAATTCAAAATTTAAAAAAGTTATGGGAAAGAGTATTAAGGGTACACGTACGGAAAAGAACCTGATGGTTTCTTTTGCCGGAGAGTCTCAGGCCAGAATGAGATACACTTACTTTGCCAGTGCGGCAAAGAAAGAGGGTTATGAACAGATTGCAGCTATATTTACGGAAACGGCCGATCAGGAAAAAGAGCATGCAAAACGTATGTTCAAGTGGTTGGAAGGCGGAATGGTGGAAATCACAGCTTCTTATCCTGCCGGCGTTATCGGTACTACTCTTGAAAATCTTCAGGAAGCTGCTGCCGGCGAACACGAAGAATGGTCATTGGATTATCCTAAGTTTGCGGACATTGCAGACGAAGAAGGTTTTCCTGCCATTGCTGCGATGTACCGTATGATTTCTGTGGCGGAAAAAGGCCACGAAGAGCGTTACTTGGCATTGTTGAAGAACCTGGAGGAATTCAAGGTGTTCGTGAAGGACGGAGAGACGGTATGGCAGTGCCGCAACTGTGGTTTCATCTACACCGGTAAGGAAGCTCCTCAGGTATGTCCGGCTTGCTTGCATCCGCAGGCTTACTTCGAAGTAAAGAAGTCAAACTATTGATGATAATTTCCTCATAGAGAGAACAAAGTCCCGCAGAGCGAAAGCAAGCTCTGCGGGGCTTTTTGTTTGCTGTGACAGTCATATAGCTTGTAATTGCTGCACATTTGCTGCAGCGTCACTGCAAACAAATTGCAGTGCGACTGCAAAACTGTTGCAGTGCTGCTGCAAATCAATTGCAGTACTGCTGCAAACCGGTATGCAGTGACGCTGCAAAAAGTATGCAGTCGTTTTGCAGTGGCTGTACAGTACGACAGCAAGCTGTGTATGGCGATGCTGCAGCGGGTAGAGAAGGATTAATAGCCGGTTGTTGGAGATGTAGGGGGATTAATGGTTGCTTGGAACACTATTGAAAGTGCTTCATAACTGTTGGCAGCATCGGTTATTTCAAGCAGTTTCTCCCAGTTGGCTACCGGTTCCGTCTTGTGGTTGATGCGTTTTTCGGCTTTTATTCTTAATGTTCCGTCTTCAGTGGTGGCTTGGACAATGAAAGCGCCGCAGTCGTTTTCTACTTTTACGTTCAGTCTTTCCAGGCCTTCGGGAGAAATTCGATAACCTTCCGGCAGATTGACTGTGATGTCCCATTGGTAACAACGGGGCATCTCCCAATAAATGTCCTCCTTGCGCAGGCGTTGTTCGCCTTTCAGCTCTGGCTGTGACCCTATCAACCGACCTACGGAGAGAACAAAGTTTGTACCCGCTTTCTTTACGTATCCGTCCAGTACATAGTCCACTTGATAGACAAGTGCCGCACTGTCTGCCCGGTTTCCGATGCTGAAAAGCTGGTAGCCGAGGAGTGTTTCCAGTCCTTCTTCTGAGCCATGATAACCGATGATTTCATTGTGGTAACGCTCTTTCTCCTGCTCCCGTTCACGGCGGTAACTTTCGCGCAGGTCGGCATGGAATTTTTCTTTGGTTTCGTCGTAGATGGTGGCTGTAATACCCAGTTGGCGACGAACGGAGTTGTAAAGGTCCTCGTCCATAATGAGGTAGGGTTGGAAGTGTTCTTTCAGTGCACCGCTCATCTCTTCCCGGCGGCTGATGTGGAGAGTGGTGCCGCTTATAGAAGCGTTTATGGTAGCCATATCCCGGTTGTCTTGGGGGGTGGTGGAGGGAAGGGTAAGGCATGTGTTGTCTTCCAGTATGGCTTCTTCGCCTTGCAGGCTGGCAGGCACTTCACCGGGAACAGCATAGCAGGCCGGTGGAGTATAGCATTTTCCGTTGGATTCCAGATAGATAAACCAAGTGGTATTGCTGTAGTTGATGAGCTGGTCCAGAGGCTCCCGGGTATCTTTGGTCGTGATTCCTGTCCGGTGGGGAATACCTGCTTTTTCCAGAAGTTCGTGCATCAGCAGGATGAAACTGGCGGGAGTATAGTCTGCACCGTTTTCCATATACCGGTAATAGCAGTATTGGTAGAGGTAGTCCATCAGTTTCTTATCGCTCCATCCTTCGGCTTGACGGGCTTTGATGAACCAGCTGTACCAGTACACCCAGTTGCAGGACACCGTGGGCGTTATCATGCTGGCCATCGACCACAAGGTGCCCAAGGTGCTCACCCTGAAGCAGATGCTGCAGAAGTATGTGGAATTTCAGGATGAGGTGGTGCGCCGCCGCACCCAGTACGACCTGAAAAAGGCCAAGGAGCGCGCCCACATTCTGGAAGGCCTGAAGAAGGCTACCGATATCGTGGACGAGCTGATCGCCACCATCCGCGCCTGCAAGGGCGGCATGGCAGAAGCCAAAGCTGCCATCATGGAGCAGTTCGGCTTTGACGACCCGCAGGCAGACGCCATCGTCAAGCTGCAGCTGGGTCGTCTGGCTGGTCTGGAGATCTTGAAGATCGAGGAAGAACTGGCCGGCCTGCAGGCCAAGATCGAGGACTGGGAAGCCATTCTGGCGGATGACGCCCGGGTGCTTGCCATCGTCAAGGACGAGCTGCTGGAAATGAAGAAGCGCTTCGGTGACGAGCGCCGCACCGAGATCCAGTCCGTGACCGGCGAGGTGGATATCGAGGATCTGATCGCAGAGGAACAGTGCGTCTACACCCTGACCGAGGCCGGTTATATCAAGCGTCAGCTCAAGGCCACCTATCAGGCACAGCGCCGCGGCGGACGCGGCATCTCCGGCATGACCCGCAAGGAAGAGGACATCGTGCAGGAGATGTTCGTAGGCTCCACCCACGACTATGTGCTCTTTGTCACTGACCGTGGCCGCCTGTTCCGCATCAAGGGCTACACCATCGCCGAGGGCAGCCGCACCAGCAAGGGCATGAACATCGTCAACCTGCTGCAGCTGGCGGAGGGCGAAAAGGTCACCAACATGATCTGCCAGAGCAAGGACGCTGAGCAGTCGGGCGGCTATGTGACCATGGTCACCAAGCAGGGTCTGATCAAGCGCACCCCGCTGGAACAGTACGCCAACATCCGCAAGAGCGGCCTGATCGGCATTGCCCTGAACGAGGGCGATGCGCTGGCATGGACCCGCCTGACCTCCGGCCACGATATGCTCATCGTTGCCACCCGCAACGGTCAGGCCATCCGCTTCAACGAAGCCGATGCACGTCCCATGGGCCGCAGCGGCCACGGCGTGCGAGCCATCCGTCTGGCCGAGGGCGATGAAGTTGTGGGTGTGTGCATCTGCCGCGAGGGCGGCACGGTGCTCACCGTCACCGAGAACGGCAAGGGCCGCCGGTCGGACATCGACACCTACCGCATCACCGCCCGCGGCGGCAAGGGCATCCGCAACTATGATGCCGCCAAGGATAAGGTGGCTGCGGTCAAGATCGTGGACGATGTGGACGACGTGCTGCTGAGCAGCCAGGAGGGCATCATCATCCGCCTGCACGCCAACGAGATCCCGCTGCAGAGCCGCTACGGTTCCGGCGTGCGGGTGATGCGTCTGGGTGAGAACGACAAGGTGATGGTGCTTGCCCGCACCGACCACGACGACGAGGCCCAGACCGAGCAGATCGACACCTCCGATGCTGATGCAGAGCCGACTGCCGAGCAGCTTGCCGCCATGGAAGCCGCGGATGCTGCCGCCGCTGCAGAAGCCCCGGAAGCAGACGATAAGGGCGAAGAGTAAACCTTGAAAACACAATAAGATTTGAAAGAAGCCGCCGCGCAAGGATTTCTGCACGGCGGCTTCTTTTCAAATCCATCCAAACCATGTATAATAGAAATAGCGTGTGAGGAATAAAAATAAACACAGAAAGTGGTTTAAGGAACATGGCAGAGCAAAAAAAATCCCCGGAGATCAGCATCATCGTGCCGGTGTATAAGGTGGAAAAATACCTGAACGAATGCATTGATTCCATTCTGGCACAGACCTTTACGGATTTTGAGCTGATCCTTGTGGACGATGGCTCCCCGGACAACTGCCCTGCCCTGTGTGATGCAGCGGCGGAAAAAGACAGCCGCGTGCGGGTGATCCATAAAATCAACGGCGGTGTAAGCACAGCTCGCAATACGGGTTTGGCAGCTGCACAGGGAAATTGGATCGGCTTTGTGGACCCGGATGACTTTGTAGACAAGACTTACTACGAAAAAATGCTGCGGGCAGCAAAGCAGGCAGGTGCTGAACTTGCAGTCTGCAACGAAGTTTTTATGGAAGAGGATGGAAGTCTTTGTGATTATCAGGAACAGCCTTTACGTACAGAAGTGCTTTCCCGTGAGGAAGCAATACACCGCATCCGCCTTACGCCGTTGATTCAGGCAGCAACAAGACTGCATCGGAGAGATGTGCTGGAAGGAATCGTTTTTCCTGTGGGCAAAAACTATGAAGATGCATTTACCACACCGGAAATCATTGAACATGCAACAGCTGTGGCTTGTATAAAGGAAAAACTGTACCATTACCGGCTGCATCCGGCAAGCATCATGCATGGAAAGGTCACCTTGAAAAATCTGGATGAGATCGATGCAAACTACGGCCTTCTTGCTTGTGCACTCAAGTATGGAAAAAAAGACACAGCATTCCTGCAGTATGTACTGATGAAACGCATGCTCCGAAACACAAAAAAAAATCTGCCACCCAAACAGAGAAACAGTGAACGGGTTCAGCAGGCGGAAGCGTGCTTGAAAAAAGCAGGCAGAGAGGTTCGTCAACAGGGGGCCTGTACTCTGCGCAACGCAGCAGAAACCGCACTCTGCATTGCAAACCCGCAGTTCTACTTCAACTTCAAGTACCGGAAATAAAACTGAATTCCGAATGGGAGAAATACTGTGAGTGAAAGAACAGAAAGTGGAAGACCGGAGATCAGCATCATCGTGCCAGTGTATCAGGTGGAAAAATATCTGAATGAGTGTATTGATTCCATCCTCGCTCAGACCTTTACAGATTTTGAACTGATCCTTGTGGACGATGGCTCACCAGACAACTGCCCTGCCCTGTGCGATGCAGCAGCAAAAAGGGACAGCCGCGTGCGGGTGATCCATAAGCAAAACGGCGGTGTAAGCACAGCCCGCAATGCGGGTCTGGATGCAGCACAGGGAAATTGGATCGCATTTGTGGATTCGGATGATACGGTGGTACCGGAGTATCTGGAAAAAATGCATAAGGCAGTGCTGGAAACGGGTGCAGATTTTGCAATCTGCAGCAGTCAGTGCATTGATGAAACGGGCAAAACGCTTGCGGGCGGAGAACATCGCCTTTTGAACGAGTTTTTGCCGCAGGAGGAAGTTCTGCGCCGGATGGTGGTGTCGGATTTTCAGGTTCCGTGGAATAAGCTTTATCGCCGAAAACTGCTGGAAAATCTGCGCTATCCAGAAAACAAGGCGTTTGAAGATACCTGTCTCATGCCGGTCATTTACGCAAGAGCGGCTTCTGCCTGCGGTGTATGGGATTTTTTATACAATTACCGCATCGTTACCGGCAGTGCCATGCACCGCAAGACTACCTTGAAAACACTGGACTGGGTGGAAGCATGGTACCGCCTGTTTGATGTGCTGTACCAAAACGGCATCCGGGATGCTTTGTGTGCAGCTTATCGCCCGATTTTGACTGCCGTGTGGGACATCTGGCTGCACCTGACACCGGAAGAGCGCAAAAGCCCCCGGATGAAGGAAGCCTTTGCGTATGAGCGTACAGCCCGCCATCAGCTGATGCAAGCCCGCGGCGTAACACTAAAAAATTTGTGGGCGGCAGTGGTCTGCGCTGCATCGGCCTGCAGTTATCTGGATCTATGCCGCAAAAGGGCGGAAAGACGGCAGAAAACGACCTGAAGCAATGAGGAGTTTATTGTGCAGGAACAACATAAAAAACAGCCGGAGATCAGCATCATCGTGCCGGTATATAAGACAGAGCGTTTTCTGAGCGCCTGCATCTCTTCCATCCTTGCCCAGACCTTCACGGATTTTGAGCTGATCCTGGTGGACGATGGCTCTCCGGACAGCTGCCCTGCTTTGTGCGATGCCGCAGCGGCAAAGGACAGCCGCATCCGGGTCATCCACCAGAAGAATCGTGGCCTGAGCGTGGCACGCAATGCCGGGCTGGACGCGGCAGAGGGCGAATGGATCGCCTTTGTGGATTCAGACGACACCATCACGCCGGACTTCTGCGCAAAGCTTTACCATGCAGCGCAGGAGGCCGGTGCACAGATGGCCGTGTGCAATTACCGGCAGGTGGACGAAGCCCTGACCCCCATTCGGGAGCAGTATCTGCATGTGCGGCGGGAGGTGCTGACCCCGGAGCAGGCGTTGGAGCACAGCACCCTTCTGCCCTACATGGTGGTGTGGAACAAGCTGTACCACCGCAGCATTTTTGCGCAGCTGCGCTTTGCAGAGGGCAAGCTGAACGAGGACACCCTGCTGATCGCCTACGCCTACGAAAAAGCGGACAGAATCGCGAATATCCCGGATGCGCTGTACCTTTACCGCAAGGTGGCGGGCAGCATCGTCAACAGCAAAGTCACCCTGCGCAATCTCGACCGTGTGGAAGCAAACTATACCGTGTTCGAGTGCGTCCGCCGCCATGGCATCACGGGCTCGCTGTGTGAGCTGTACTGGGCACTGCTGCACTCCCTGATCGATGTGGGAATGCACCTGACCGCCGAAGAGCGCCGGAGTGCCCGGATGCAGCAGGCGCGGGAGTACGAGCGCTGCGCCCGCCGGGCCTTGCGTCAGGAACATGCTGTTACCCTGAGGGCACTGGGCAACACCCTGTGTTTTATTATTTCACAGGACTGGTATTTTGCCCGCCGATGGAAAAATACCGTGTAACCGCGCAGGTTTGTCTGGACTTCCCTGCAAAGATATGCTACAATGGCAAAACAATCACAAATACCCGTGGGGGAGTAGCAGGCGCTTTTGCAGGGCGCAGCAAGTCAACATGATGACCGTTGGTTCCGGTCTGGCTTGCTTTCATTTGCGAGACTCATGTGTTTTTGGCGCATAGAACAGCGCCCGTGCACATGGAGTTGGTTTCAAAAAATCACCCGGTCCCGGACGTACATGTGCGCCCGGGACCGGGTTTTGTATTGCCCGATATTCTGGTCAGATTCAGGAGGCAGACAATATGGAATGGAGTTTTGTATTTTTCCTCAACAGTGCCCTGCTGGGCGTGGGCCTTGCAATGGATGCGTTCTCGGTGTCCATGGCAAACGGCCTGCACGACCCCCGCATGAGCAGGGGAACCATGTGCAGGATCGCGGGCACCTTTGCCCTTTTTCAGGCCGTGATGCCCATGACAGGCTGGGTGTGCGTGCACACCATTGTGGAGCTGTTCTCTTCGTTTGAAAAATTCATCCCGTGGATCGCGCTGGCTCTGCTGGGCTATATTGGCGGCAAAATGCTGGTGGATGGCATCAAGGGCGAAGAGGCCGAAGAAGCAGCAGAGCTGAGTGCGGGTGCACTGCTCATGCAGGGCGTGGCCACCAGCATTGATGCACTTTCGGTGGGCTTCACCATTTCGGAATACGGCTGGCTGATGGCACTTGCGGCATCGCTCATCATTGCGGTGGTCACCTTCTTTATCTGCATGGCGGGCCTGCGCATCGGCAAAAAGTTTGGCACCAAGCTCTCCGGCAAGGCATCCATTCTGGGCGGCATCATCCTCATTGGCATAGGCCTGGAAATTTTTATTTCCGGGGTGTTCTGAAATTCAGACAGCATAAAACAAAAGGGCACGGCGCTGCAATGCGCTGTGCCCTTTCGTTTTATAAAATGTTCCACATAGAACAATTACTTTTCCGGCTCAAAATAATCGGCATATTCCTCGGTCAGCTTGGAGCCAAGCCGCCGGATGCCGCCGTACAGGTGCCGTTCCACCAACGGTTCAAAGGCGGAAAGGTCGCACCGCTCGATGGCGTTCATCAGGTTGCGGTGGTCTGCGATCACCTCGGCAAGGCCGCCGGTGGTCATGGTGTCCAGCATCCGGAAGCGGCTGTAGTCGGCGTGGGCGTTCTGCAGGGTGCTCCACAGGTACATTTTATCCATGGCCGCAAACCATGTCCCGTGCAGGGCACGGTCGGCTTCGTACAGCTTGTTGTAATCCGGGCTCTCCATGGCCGCAAGGGCCTCGTAGGCTTCCACCCGCCTGCGGATCAACGCCCGCTGCTCCGGGGTGCACCGGGGCGAAAAATCCCGCAATACGCGGGCTTCCACGGCGGTGCGCTCGTAGATCAGTTCGTCCACGATGCGGCGGTTCAGCCGGGTAACGGTGGTGCCCTTGTAAGGCACGATCTTTACCAGCCCGTTTTCCTGCAGCTTCTGCAGCACCACCCGGATCAGGGTGCGCGGTGCGCCAAAGCGGGCACAGAGCGGATTTTCGCTCAGCGAAGAGCCGGGGCGGATGGTCAGGTCAATGATCTCCCGCTCCAGCACAGCATAGATTTCAGCATCAGTTTTGTATTGTTCCATACCTCTCACCTAATGGAAATGCATTATTCTTCAAACGGTTTCCAGAACGCGCCCTCCGGCAGCGGCAGCGTAAATGCCATGGGCTTTCCGGTCTCCGGGTGCAAAAACTGCAGGCCGCAGCTCTGCAGGGCAATGCTGCCTTTTACGCGGCTTCCGTATTTGCCGTCTCCGGCCAGCGGATGCTTCCGGGATGCAAACTGCACCCGGATCTGATGGGTGCGGCCGGTGTGCAGCGTGATCTCAGCAAGGCTCATCTCTCCTGCCGTTTTCACGATGCGGTATTCCAGCACGGCTTCCCGCACGCCCTTGCGGGGGCGGCTGACCGGGAACACCCGGCCCCGGCGGCTGTCCTTGAACAGCCAGTCCCGCAGGGTGCCTTCGGCGGGCAGTACTTCGTCCGGCCCGCCTGCAATGACGGCACGGTACTGCTTGATGAACTGCGGCACTTCCGGCTTCCCTTCGGCCCTGCCATCCTGCACAGCGTAGGCGTTCTGGCTCTGGGTGATCTGACGGCTGAGTGCGGCCGCAGCCCCGGGCGTTCTGGCAAACACCATCAGGCCGGACACACCGGTGTCCAGCCGGTGCACCACCCCCACAAAGGCATCCGGCTGGCCCCACAGCTGCCGCAGGGCTGCGGGCACGCCCTCTTCGCTGGAAAGTCCGGCGGGCTTGTCCAGCACCACAAGGGCGGCATCTTCGTACAGGATGTTCACAGCCTGCCCTCGGCGATCAGGGCCTTGAGCTTCAGGATACCGGCAATGGTCTTGCCGTCCCGGATCTCGCCGCTCATGACCATCTCATAAGCTTTATCCAGCGGCACACGGTCAGGGGTCAGGAATTCATCGGCATCCAGATGCATCTGGGTCTTGTGCAGGCCGGTGGCGACCCATGTATAGATCACTTCGGTGTCATAGCCCACGGTGGGGAAAAACTGGCCCAGAGAGATATAATTGTCTGCGGTCAGGCCGCACTCCTCGCCCAGCTCCCGCTTGGCGGCTTCAAAGGGGTCCTCACCCTTTTCCAGCTTGCCGGCAGGCAGCTCCCACAGCTCCTGCTGCATGGCGTAGCGGAACTGACGCACCATGCAGATGGTGCCGTCCTCAAAATAGGGCAGGATGCACGCACCGCCGTGGTGATGCACCACTTCGCGTTCGGCGGTCTTGCCGTTTTCCAGCAGAGCAGTGTCTTTTGTCAGGGTGATCACCCGGCCCTCGAAGAGCACCTCGCTGGTGAGTGTTTTTTCGTAATGCACGGTCTTCTCCATTTTATTACCCTCTTTGCCCGGCGCTGCGCCGGTTTTCTATGGCTTCAGTTTACGGCAAAATGAGGTTTGTTGTCAATAAAGAGATGATAAATATAAGAGGATGGGACGATTTGAAATGCGCGCCGCGTTTGCTTTGCGCATAATCAGCGGAAAGAATATTTATAATTTCGCAATTCTGGAAAATCTGCGGAGCTTGTCGGGGCAAAGCCCCTCCATCTGCTAACGCAGACCGCTCTGCCGCTTGAAAGCCCCACTGGGGCTTTCATTGCTACACAAACGCGGATTTTCCAGAATTGCCTTTTCACAGGAGGGGTCGTAACGGAAAGCAGCATTTGCAGCGCCGCTTTCTGAGAAAGCGCGGCGCTGCGCAAGCCGTGACTGAGAGGGTTCCCTCCCCTTTTTGCGAAAAAAATTACAGGATCTGGCGAAGCAGGCAGGCCAAAACCGGAAAATCCGCGCCAGTGCTCACTTTAACGAACTAAAGACGTACAAAAGCGCTAAAAAAATTTCTTTATTTTTGGTGCGTTTGTTGAGCGGTTTGCGTTTACTTTATGGGCGGAATTTGCTATTATAGTATACAAGCAATAGTGCCTTTATGGGGTTCTCCGGTCCCATGTGGGGCATATTGCCCCGCGCAAAAGGTACCAAATTCTGAATAATGGAGGAAGAAAAATGCCTAGAGCAAAGCAAACTATGGATGGCAATACCGCTGCCGCCCATGTAGCGTATGCCTACACGGACGTGGCTGCCATCTACCCCATTACCCCGTCTTCTCCGATGGCTGACTCTGTGGACCAGTGGTCCGCAGCTGGCCAGAAGAACATCTTCGGCAACCAGGTCAAGGTCGTCGAGATGGAGTCTGAGGCCGGCGCTGCTGGCGCTGTGCACGGCTCTCTGGGTGCAGGTGCTGTTACCACCACCTTCACCGCTTCTCAGGGCCTGCTGCTGATGATCCCCAACATGTACAAGATCGCTGCTGAGCAGCTGCCCTGCGTGTTCGATGTTTCTGCACGTACCGTTGCTACCCAGTCCCTGAACATCTTCGGTGATCACAGCGACGTTATGGCTTGCCGCCAGACCGGCTTTGCAATGCTGGTCGAGAGCAGCGTGCAGGAAGTTATGGATCTGTCCCCTGTCGCACATCTGTGCGCCATCGAGGGCAAGGTTCCCTTCCTGAACTTCTTCGATGGCTTCCGTACCTCTCACGAGTACCAGAAGATCGAGAAGTGGGACTACGCTGATCTGAAGGAAATGTGCAACATGGAGGCTGTTGAGGAGTTCCGCAAGAAGGCTCTGAACCCCGAAAGCCCCAAGATGCGCGGTTCCCACGAGAACGGCGACGTGTTCTTCCAGCACCGCGAGGCCTGCAACAGCGTTTACAACGCTCTGCCGGCTGTTGTTGAGAAGTACATGGCTAAGATCAACGCAAAGCTGGGCACCAACTACGATCTGTTCAACTACTACGGCGCAGCCGATGCTGACCGCGTGATCGTTGCTATGGGTTCCATCTGCGACGTTGCTGACGAGGTCATCGACTACCTGAACGCCAAGGGCGAGAAGGTCGGTATCATCAAGGTCCGCCTGTACCGTCCCTGGGTGTCCTCCGCTCTGCTGAAGGTCCTGCCCAAGACCGCCAAGAAGGTGGCTGTGCTGGACCGCACCAAGGAGCCCGGCTCTCTGGGCGAGCCCCTGTATCTGGATGTTGCCGCTACCCTGCGTGAGGCTGGCCTGAACGATATCGTTCTGACCGGCGGCCGCTACGGTCTGGGCAGCAAGGACACTCCCCCGTCCTCCATCTTCGCTCTGTACAAGGAGCTGGAGAAGGATCAGCCGAAGGAGCGTTTCACTCTGGGTATCACCGATGACGTCACCTTCCTGTCCCTGCCCGAGGTCAAGCCCGCTCCCATCACCGCAGCTGCTGGCACCAAGG
>OGXM01001334.1_pt1 | contig 13840 bp, 9 predicted proteins | sample 1576271 | NCBI WGS metagenome assembly OGXM01 (sample SAMEA3541579, study PRJEB24748) | human gut metagenome | biome: human gut; feature: human-associated habitat; material: faeces | place: China | collected 2012 | reverse complement strand
TATGTAAGCGGCAAGATAGCTACGGGCAGCCAGTCGTGCATCGCCCTACCTTCCAGGCTTGTTTCATCAGCATGGGAATGACGGCACATATAGTATGGCGTTTTCCGTGATATGCGAGACAGGTGCGTTTTTTTAAGTAAATGTCTGCACAATAGCAACGGCGTGCGTCTGTGCCCACCCCAAAGCTAAGAGGACGTTGCGCATATTGAATAAACGCGGGTTCATTGATGAAAGGAGACGTGTAGAGACTCAAAAGCGGAAACCGTTGCCAAGCATGTAACCGCTACTCCATTTGCTACACCAAAGTGAGTGGAGGGAGTTCACAGAGAAACGGGGATATGCGAGATATTTTGTGTCATTATATGACATCAATAATATGAAGTTAGAAACCGCTTTTCTGCTTTCTCCCAGTCAATAAAGGAAAACCAAGCATCCAAATATTTTTCCTTATCAAACTGATTATCCAGAAAATATGCGTGTTCCCACATATCAATAGCCAAAATGGGTTGCACTGAATCCAACGCTACCGCTTCATTATCGCGCGTAATTGCAATGTGGGGCCCTCCGTTCCTTTCAGAAACCAGCCAGACCCACCCAGAACCAGGAATACTTTCAGCGGCCTCAAGTAGCAGCCGTTTGAATCTTGGCATGGAGCCATAGATAGAGATCAGGACTCCAACCAAACGGTTAAGCGGCGGGGATCCGATTTTATTTTGGATGCTGTCAAAGTATAGTTCGTGGTTGTAGACGGCGCCCGCTGCCGATTTTAACTGTTCTTCCTGGACAATGGGCAAATTGATTTTCTGAGTGAGAAGATTCTCCAGGCTTGTGTCTTCCAGACGGTGCTGTACGACAAGCCGATTGAGCTCCTGAACCTTTTTCGTATAATATCGATTATGGTGCAAGTATAACGTATCAGGATCACAATATGGCACGAATGAAATATAACCATAAGAGAGTTGCTTGGCTTGAAATGGATATCGACTCATATTAGTCCCTCCTCTATGCTGAGCTCTTGTATACCCAGTTTTCATGATACTATGATACATTATATGTGCCAAGGAGCGGCCTGTGATTTATCCAAGAGCGATTCCCCGCCCAAATGGGAGGGTGGTGGAGGTGCCGCTGAAAGCAAAAAAACTTTTATCGCAACATCTCCATCTCTGGAGATACAATAGAAGTTCTCGAGGCGCAGAAGAAAAAAGTAACTGGTGAGTATGTATTCCCATCGCCGAACGGCAACCCCATCTCCCCAGATAGCGTGCTGCATATGCTGCTCCGGGTACTGGCGCGGGCAGGACTGCCAAAGGTACGGTTCCACGATCTGCGGCACACCTTCGCAACCATGGCGCTGCAAAACGGCGTGGACGTGAAAACGGTCAGCAGTATGCTGGGCCACTACTCGGCGGGCTTCACGCTGGACACCTACGCCCACGTCACCACTGACGCGCAGCTCAAAGCGGCGCAAACGATGGGGAACATCCTCTCCCGTGCTGTCTGACGGTTTCCGCTACCCGCTTAAACTATACCCAAGAAAATGGACACGAGATTTTGACCCACGGCCCCGTTCGGCGGACACGCATTTGACCCATAGGGTCAGAAGCGCCGCACCTGTGTTATGATAGAACTACCGAACGGAGGTGCTGCATGGGCACGAAGAAGAAATTTACACCAGAGGAACTGAAGCATCTGCAGGCAAACCCCTACACGCTGCGGGTGACGGCAGACAGCATATCCTACACCCTCGCTTTCAAGGAGGCGTTCTGGGCGCTCAGTCTCCAGGGCTACACCGGCACAGCCGCCTTCCGCAAGCTGGGCTATAACACGGAAGTTCTGGGTTTCGAGCGGATCCACAATACTACAAAGCGCATCCGGCGGGAGGCCAGATCGCCGGAGGGCTTTCATGAGGGCGCCCGGGGCGGTGTGCGTATACCAGGCGGCGGGAACAACCAGACAGAGGGGGCGTCCGCCCCGTCTGACGAAGCCGCCAGACGCATGAAACGGGAGATTTTGTGTCTCCAGCAGCAGATGGCGTTCTTAAAAAAAGTTATGCGGCTGCACGGCAAGCCGGGAGAATAGCCATGGACAGCACCGGAGAGAGATTTGAGGCCATTCGCGCCGCGTTGGCGGATCGGAACAACATCCTCACCGTGAAAGACCTGTGCGAATTGGCAGGTGTCTCCCGCTCCGGCTACTACAACTGGGTGCGTTCTGAAAAAAACAGAGAGCTTCGGGAGGCGAAGGACCGGGCGGCATTCGAACAGATCCTGGAGGCATACCGGTTCCGGGGCTACGCAAAGGGCGTTCGCGGCATTCATATGCGGCTTTTGCACATGGGTATCCGAATGAACGTGAAGAAGATCCGCCGCCTAATGCGGAAATACAAGCTCACCTGCCCCATCCGAAAGCCGAATCCCTACCGCAGATTGCAGCGATCCATCCGAATGGGCAGCGCCGCGGAGAATTTGGTCAACCGGGAATTCGAGTCTCATGGGCCGAGAGCCATCCTCCTGACGGACATCACATACATCCCGCTCTGCGGCAGATTCTGCTACCTCTCCACGATCCTGGACGCCTGCACAAAGCAGGTCCTGGCCTATGCGATGAGCGAATCGCTGGAAGTGGATTTTGTTTTGGAAACGGTCCAGCTGCTGGTAAAGCACCATGGGATCTCGCTGAGCAAGGAGACCGTGATCCACAGCGACCAGGGTACCCACTACACCAGTCTGAAGTTCATCCAGCTGGTGGAGAACAGCGCGCTGCGGCGGTCCATGTCCCGCAGAGGGAACTGCTGGGACAACGCGCCCCAAGAGAGCTTCTTCGGGCACATGAAGGACGAGCTGGCCAGTGAGATCCCGGGGTGGACGTCTTTTGAGGCCGCCAAAGCCTCCATTGACCGCTGGATGGATTACTACAACAACGACCGCTGCCAGTGGGATCTGGCGAAGCTATCCCCTAACGAATATTACCACTACATCACCACAGGTGAGTACCCCGCCGGTATGCTGCCGCTATGGGTCAAATGAAAATGTCCTTGACTTGGGGAGCACTTTAGCTCCCGTTGGGGTCAGCATTTGGGTCAGAAAAAAGCAACACCCTAAAAACGGAACTTATGAAAAGCAAAAGTCCTCGAAATCAGGCGATTTCGAGGACTTTTGGCAAGCTATTTCATTCCGGATATTTTGCTTCAGCTGTTTCCGCCATCAATCGGTCGAAGTCACTCTGATAATTTTTGTCCTGAATGACACGATACTTTTCAAATTCGCTTTCCGCAAACGCCTTGGCTATGGCTGCTGTGACCTTTCCTTTGTCCTGCAAGATCTCAGCGTCGTTGAATTGCAGAAATGCATCAAGCTTAGACGCCCAATCTTCCATCGTCATTGGAACATGACGTCTGGCCTGTCTGATCGCGTAGTCAAGATACATTGCGACGATCTCATTGAGTTCTTGCAGTTCATCCTGAAACAGATAGTTCTTTGCGACAGATACGTCCGCTTTCACGATTTTTCCGTTCGGAGCGTTTTTCCATGATGTCAGTCCCATGTGCTCTTTGGCATGATCTGCTCTGGACATGATAACTTCTGCCGCAGTGCTGCCATGCACCGCATAGTGCATCTTGTTCTGGACAGTTGCGAAGAAGTCCTTGGTCGTTTTGCTGTCCAAGGAATAGTCTACGGCAGTTGCGTAGATATCGGTGATTTTCTGATAGAAGCGGCGTTCGCTGGCACGGATTTCCTGAATTTCTGAAATCAGGTGATCAAAGTAGGATTCGTCAAAGATCTGACCGTTGGTCAGCCGCTCCTTGTCCAGCACATATCCCTGTTTCGTAAAGGTTTCCAACACCTTCGTTGCCCACTGTCGGAACTGCACTGCTCTGGAAGAATTGGTGCGGTACCCCACCGCAATGATTGCTGGCAGCGCATAGAAGTTATATTGATAGGTTTTTCCGTTGTCAGCAACTTGTGCAAATTTTGCACGAGTTGCTTCTTCCGTCAACTCTCCATCCTGAAAGATGTTCTTGAGATGCTTGGTCACTACGCTTCGATCCACATCAAAAAGCTGTGCGATCCCATCCTGAGTCAGCCAGACCTCGCCATCCTGCACACGGACTTCGATACTGTCTTCACCGGCATCCTTGGTAAAAACAAGAAAATCTACCGTACTGTTACGGATGGTCTTTCTTCTTTTTTCTGTGTCATTGTTTTTCATGTTCATTCCCTCGTATGAAGATGGTCAGTTACTTCATGCAGCAATCCCTGACACCCCACCAGCACATCCTGCCAAGTAGCTTCGAAATCGCCCGTGTACCACGGGTCGGCAACATCGCGGGGGTGGTCGGTGTAGTCCGTTCTCTGCAATCTTCTCTGCGTACCAAAGGTGTTCTTTGTTATCAGAGAGCTTGTCCAATAACGCAACATTGTGTCCCTACGGGATTTGTGCAAGCGCCGCTTGCACAATTTTCTTTTCGGGAAAACGCAGTGCGAACTTTGTCATATATTTCAGGTTGCTCACGGAGTAGCCGGTGGCGTCCGGGAAAGAAATTATGATGTCGGCGGCAAGATTTTCAACAAATTTATTGCCCCATATGCTACCCCGTCGAATTCGACGGGGTTAAATTCTGAGCTGTTGAATTGGTTCGCGCATTCAATCGTGTTGCGACTGCGTATCCTCGGCTGCGTCAAGCTGCAGCATTCTGTGATCCTCCGTCAGCACCTTCATCTGGCTGATGGCGATGGCGTTGAGCTTTGCCAAACGCTCCGCCTGCGGGATTCCCTCGTTGATAAATACTGCATTCAGGTTCTCCAGATTGGACAAGCACACGAGCTGCGAAACATTGGCATAGTCACGGATGTTGCCTTTAAGATCCGGATGGGCATCGCGCCACTCTTTGGCCGTCATACCAAACAGCGCCATATTCAAAACATCGGCTTCGTTGGCATAGACCAGCGAAATCTGACGGGCGGACAGCTCCGGCGGGATCAGATTCTCCTTGATGGCGTCCGTATGAATGCGATAATTGATTTTGCCAAGGTTGCGCTTGATATCCCAACCAAGCTGTTTCATCTCCTCGGTCTTGAGACGCTCAAACTCCTTAACTAAATAGAGCTTAAACTCCACAGAGATCCAAGAGGCGAACTCAAATGCGATTTCCTTATGTGCGTAGCTCCCGCCGTAGCGTCCGGCCTTAGAAACAATGCCGATGGCACCGGTCGCATCAACCCACTTCTGCGGTGTCATCACAAAGCTGTTCAGCCCTGCCTGACTTCTAAACGCATCGAATTCGATACGGTTAAAATTTGGATTATAGAGCGTTTCCCACACGCCGAGGAACTCGATAGTGTTTCTGTTGCGAAGCCAGTTTTGAATAATGTAGCGTGGATTATCACTATCCTTGATTTTTGCAATGTCTGTCAAGCTGAGAAAATTATCCCGCTTGAGATCCCACTGCACGTTGATTTCTGTTCCGCGAACGACAAGCTTATCCATTTTCGCCGCACCTCCTCATAGTTAATTCTCTCAGCAGCCCTTGGCAGCCCGCCAGCACATCCTGCCAAGTCGATTCGAAATCGCCCGTGTACCACGGGTCGGCAACATCGCGGGACTGCTTGGTATAGTCCATCAGGAGGTGCAGCTTGCCGTCCGGATCGCCGCCGCAGATGCGGTGCATATTCCGCAGGTTCGCGCTGTCCATGCCGATCAGCAGGTCGTACTTGTCGTAGTCCTGATTGGTGAGCTGCCGCGCCGCGTGACCGTCGCAGGATATCCCATGTTCCGCCAGCTTGCGCCGCGCCGGAGGATAGACCGGATTGCAGATCTCCTCCCGGCTGGTCGCTGCCGATTCGATTTGAAATTGTGATGCCAGCCCAGCCTTCTTGACCAAATCCTTCATTACGAACTCTGCCATCGGGCTGCGGCAGATGTTGCCGTGGCACACAAAGAGTATCTTCATCGCACGTCTTCTCCTGTGTTACTTCTTTTTCTTCAGTATAGCAGGAAAGTGCCTGTTCGTCGAGAGAAGAATGCAGCCACGCCTGAGATTCTATGGCTTCCACCAGTTTTGCTTTTTTCCAGCCGAAGTGTAGCACAGCTCGAATGTACCACTCCCGTTCCTCGTTGCTGCTACACCGCTCTAAAATGGCCACATTCTGCGTCCAGCCGAGGTTCATCGCCAGCCTCATGATTTCAGGAAATTCCTCGTAGGCCGCGTAAAACGCGCGCATGCGGCGCAGGTTGCGGGGAGAAAAGCCCTCGGCATCAGGGCGGGTCATTTGCAGGTGCTCGGACGCTGCAACAGCCGCGCCTTTTTCCGCTCTGCCACTGACCAGATGGCCAATCTCACAGTACAACTCCATTTGCGGTAGCTGTTTTGCCATGAGTTTGTCCAGTTTGGAAAACAGGACGCTGTAGTCTGCGGGTTTGCGGATGTTCATGGGTTCTCTCCTTTCTCTATCTGAGGTGGCAATTCACTATCTAATAAATGTATTTTCTTCTGCACGCAATTGTGCTATAATAACAATTAAGCGTAAAAATTGAAGAACGTTTTGTTGCTTTTGAACGGTTTGAATTCATCGCAAACTGAAAAGACATTTAAAATGATCATGCTTGTATTTTTAATAAAACGGGGATAAAGGAGGAAAAATTGCTGTGCCGAAGGATGCAGAAAGATATTTAGACCTTATTAGCTTACACCTACAAGAACATCGCGCAGCATTATTTGTCGGTTCTGGCTTTAGTCGGAATGCCGCAAAAATTAGTCCAGGTGTAAAGGATTTGCCTCTTTGGGATGATTTGAAACGATGCTTTATAGGAAAGCTAAATTTGGATCATGAGGGCTCAACAGAAATGGAGTACGAGAGTCCCTTGGCTCTTGCAGAACAGGTCGAGATTGCGTATGGTCGTCCGGAGCTGGATAGGATCCTATCGGATGCCATTTGTGATGATGACTATCGCCCAGGCCAAGCCCATCTAAAGTTACTCCAGCTTCCCTGGAGCGATATTTTTACAACAAATTATGATAGGCTGCTTGAGCGTGCCAGCTATGAACTTACAGAGCAGCGCTTTTCTGTTGTTTTGAATAAAAACGATTTGCTTGGTAGTGCTGGCTCAACACGGATTATCAAGCTTCACGGCTCGTTTCCTTCACAGCGTCCGTTTATTATTACTTCTGAGGATTATCGCACTTATCCGCAGAAATTTGCTCCATTCGTTAATACAGTACAACAATCTCTTTTGGAAAATACGCTATGTATGATAGGCTTCTCAGGCGATGACCCCAATTTTAATAGTTGGGTTGGCTGGATGCGGGACAATCTTGGAGAGAATAATATGCCTCGCATGTATCTTTTACTTCATCGTGCTCCGTCTGAGGCCAGAAGAGAATGGCTTCGCCGAAAAAATGTAATCGCAGTTGATCTTTCTGAAATGTTCCCGGATAAACAACCTGCTCTCATCTATGAGAGTGCATTGGATTATCTCATTAAGCAATGGCGGGCATCGAACGAAATAGGATTGAAGTGGGCATTCAAGCTTCCAGAACAACGGCACCCCCAGAGCACAACGATAGAGCAAGCTTTACCAACACTTAAAACGAACCACAAGAACTGCCCAAATCTACTGACATTGCCAGGAGAAAGGCTCCCCTATTTGCGCAAAGTTGTCCAGAGCTTTTCACTTATCTTATCCGATCATTGCAATCAAGAAAAGCCAAACCCAACTTATGAAATAGACTATTTATATGAATACGATTGGTTAAGGACGAAGGCTCTACTTCCGCTATTTACTCCAGATATAAAGAACTACAAGGAAATTTTAGCACGTCACAGTAATGAGTGTAATGAGGCTATAATTTCTATTCGGCTGTCTATGCTTCGTACTTTCAGAGAATATGGGGCGTGGGATGAATGGGATACTGCTCACAATGTAATTTCCACTGATCAAAACGTGCTTACTTCGCAGCAACTCCATCAGCTCAAGTGGGAAGAATGCCTTTTCTCTTTTTATCGATACGAGTTTCAAAAGCTGAAACAGCAATTGAATGATTGGATAGTTTCTAACGATATGCCGCTTTGGGTATTGCGGAAGGCCTCGATATTGGCTGAGTATGGAGAGTGCGTTTCGGCTCGTGAACTTCTGCAAAATGCAATTTTGAATATACGGAGGCGGCTATCACATCAGTCAAAACCCGATTTGTATGACCTGTCATTAGAAAGTGCTATGATGAGCCTGCAAGGATTTATTGCTCAAGCACTGTCAAGCCGCTTTGTAAGTGATAATGATTCATCAAAAGTGGACCCATCTGATGAAAGACATTTGACTCTCCATAAGAAATATCGTGTTTCATGGGAAGAGCAGAACGCTTATTATGTTTCTCAGTTAGAAGCAAAGTGGGAACCGTTTTGCAATCATCATTCAGAATCAACTTTTGATTTTGGTGCAATAAGATCGAACACACAGTGGAATGAAGATAAGGAGCGTATGCTGGCGTTTTCTTTTCTTAGGTTCCGAGAGGAAACCGGAATGCCTTTCTTTATTCGCAGTGTACACTCCAATAAAAAAGCGGCATGTGGCGCAGCAGAACGTATTGCGCAGTATATGCCGCTATGGGCAATTCATCTAATAGTACGTTGTGATGAACCTAAATCCGTTGATAAGGCGATTACCCGCGGGGTTCTTAGTTCATGGTCTCAGAGCGAGGCGGACTCTGTGTGTAGGTTCTATTTGGATGCGATTCATCGCACAGAGAGTGAGCTTTCTGTGGAGGACCGGTTCTATCGCAACAGCTTTGCAAGACTTGCTGCAGATGTTTTGCCGGAACTATTATCAGAGCTATGCACTAAATGTTCTGTTACCATGCTAAATGAACTTTTGAATTTATTGGAACAGATATACGGTTCACCTAAAAAGCTCTGCTACCAACAAGCAGGTTCTCTTGCGGAACGCTTGATTCGATCCTTTCCGGATTCAGATCAAGAGCAGTTAATTCTCCGGTTGGCACATTTTCCGCTTATAGAAGCAGAAGACAGTCGCGCATCTCACTATTTTCCAGACCCATTGGAATATGTCCCATCTACTTCGGAGCAGTGTGAAAACATATCTGATATTACCCAAGAGATAGAGACTTTGCTTGATTCTTGCCCCTCAAAAGAGGCTGGACGCACGATTATAGATCATCTGCTTTTATGCTATTGTCATGGCCTTTTGACTAAACAGCAAAAAATGAAGTTAGGTAATTTGCTGTGGAGTGAAGGGAAGCTTTGCCTTCCTCACGGGTGGTCTCAGACACTTTGCTTGGATTTTCCATCTCCAGAAGGTGTAGACGAAAGAAAGATACTTAGTGATATATTAACGGAGAAGCTTTGTGGTCGCAGCGATGGCGAATTACATATACCTAATGATAAAATTGATCTTCAGGAAACAATAAAGTTTGTCCTTGCAGATAGAGATGCATTTTCGCCTGAGCAGATATCTCGCATTCTTATTGTGATGAAGAGTCGAATGAGCTCCCTTAGTAAGCACACTTCGAGCGGATATGATTTTGGCGGCATAAGCAACTCGAGCATGACCCTTTTGTACAATAGCGCAAAAATGCTATGGCTATTGACAGCTCGTAAAAGCAGTTGGAATCCAACCGTGGAGGATAAGGCCGCGATGGAGGCCATTATGAATATCTGCGAACATACAGGGGTTAACCATCACGGACTGAAAAGCATGTGGAGTCGCATTTTGTGCCGTCCTTTTTCTGCTAAGGATAACTTGGGAAAGTGTCTACGGTCCACGGATATGGAATGTATCTTTCAAGGATATGCTATGATTGCACTAGCAGTCCAATATGCTAAGCCGCCTCTGTTGGATACAACAGAGCTTCGGGAGGGCATTGCAATCATGGCTCAGCATATTGTATGGGGGGTCCCCAAAGGACTGGCCTACGCCTTACAAACGGCAAGAGCAGTCGCAGAACATCAAGCAGAACTCTTAAAAGACGTGTCTGAGATGATATTATTGGGCCTTGAGCAACTTTTGCCGCAGACGGTAATAACAGAAGACGATACGATCTCATCTGCCTCAGAAAAAGGGTATATTCGTAGAGAGGCTGCGGCATTAGCAAGTACTTTGATGAAAATTCATTTTATCGAAACGCAATCTGAGATCCTTGACGCATGGCAGACAGTAATGCAGGACCCAAATGAATTTTCAGAGATACGAAATGCAAGTAGAACATGACATCAAACATTGGCTGACACGCAAAGATCAGATGAGCCAGGTTTCACCGGTTCTCTGTTTAGCTGTGGCTAATAAGCTTGCTGCAGCAGATAACTAATGGTAAAAGGCTCAGCAATATCGTACTCTTAACATCGTTTCTGGGAAAATTGATGTAAGTGTTCAAATTGCGCACTTGCAGAAAGTATAAGGCATCCCAAATACAAAGCGGAGTTATTTCGACTCCGCTTTGTATTTGGATAACTGTGTGGAGCCAATTTGCCGCGCTTTTGTGCTGAACGGCTTATTTATCCTTCGTCATCCCGACTCATTCCGCAAAGTGTTCCAGCCGGAAGGGGGGGAGCTCCCATGAGTGTCGCCAGTCGCATAGGTCAAGCAAATTTCCTCCTTTTCGGCTGTTCCACAGCCTGCTCGATTTCCAGCCCATCCCGCAGCGTCACACGGATGCGCTCTCGGGACAGGACGGTGACCTTCTCCAAGAGCTGATAGACCACATTATCATCCCATTCCGTAAGCTCACTTGACGCAGTTTTCAGCACCGACGCGACCGCCTGCACACGGCGACTCGTCTGCTCCTGTTCCTGACGAATTTGCAGAATCTTGGCTTTGCGGCGCTTGAGCTCTGCCATTGCCGTGGAGATCGATTGGAACTGTGCAGTGTAGCTGTCAGCGTTATTCGCATCGGCGGCTTCTCGCAGAAGATCGTTGAACTGCTGTCCCAGGCCTTCCATGGCTCGGTCAATGTCTCCGAGACTCATGCTCTCGCCGGGGATAGGGGCAAGCTCCTGCTCCGTCGCGTCGATGAGCTGTGCGGTCAGCGTGCCGTGATCGGACATGGCAGAATTAACGGCGCTCAGTATGGCCTGTTGGAGCGGTCCTTCGTCCAGCGTCGGAGAATGCAGGCAGTATCTCTTTCCATAGTCCAGGCGGCTCGTGCAGCGCCATACCGCGCGCTTTTCGCCGTGCTGTGTCCATACGACACGGCGGTAGGTTGTACCGCATTCCGCGCAGAACAGCAGTCCACTGAGTGCGTACTTGCCGCTGAATTTGCCGCGTCCGGTGGGAGCACTTTTCCTTGTGCGTCCATCCTGTGCACGGCGCCGCGCAATTTCAAGCTGCACAGCATCGAACATCTCGCGGCTGACAATAGCTTCATGGTTGTCCTGAATGAGGACTTTGGGAAGCTGCCCTGTATTCAGTATTGCTTTTTTGCTGATACAATCCTTGATGAAGGTTTTCTGAAGCAGGGCGTCCCCGCAGTATTTTTCGTTGGTGAGGATGGCGCGCAGGTTGCTGGTGGTCCATTTCGTCGTCCCGGCAGCATTGCGGACACCGCTGGCCTCCAGCGCCTGGCGGATGTTTTGTATGCTTTTTCCGGCAAGGTAGCGTTCAAAAATCTGGCGAACCGTCTCTGCTTCTTCCGGAATGATCTCAGGATTACCATCCACCCCTTTCTTATAGCCCAGCATGGTTTTATATTGAAAGGTGACCTTGCCGTCCTTGATGGACTGACGCTTGCCCCAGCGGACATTGGCGGAGATGGATTCACTTTCGGATTGGGCGAAGGCGGCGTGGAGCGCAATGAGGAACTCGCTTTCCGGATAAATGGAGTTGATGTTCTGCTCCTCGAAGATCACGGCGATGCCGAGACTTCGCAGCTCACGGGTATAGCTGATGGTGTCCAGCGTATTTCTGGCGAAGCGGGAGACAGACTTGGCGAGAATCATGTCGATTTTGCCCTGCCGGCATTGGCGGATCATGCGAAGGAACTGTTTGCGCCGGCAGGTGGAGGTTCCTGTGATACCCTCGTCCGCGAAGATGTCCACCATCGTCCAATCAGGATTCTTCATGATCTTCTCGGTGTAGAAGGCTTTCTGGTTCTCATAGCTGGTCAGCTGCTCTTCATCACCGGTGGATACGCGGCAGTAAGCGGCGACGCGCAGATTTCGTTTCTTTGCCTGTTCCTGCGGAGATTCCTTTTTCGCCGGAATGATAATGATTTTTCTTTCCGGACGAAGCTCTGCCATGAGCGGTCACACTCCTTTCGCAAATCTTAGGAATGGTCTATGCTTCCAGACATTGACCATTTTTCAGACGGACGCGCACATCGTCGCCCTGACATTCGACGCTCTGAACCCCCTGCCGCAGCAGTTCTGCGTCCAGCTCGGTCATCTTTGACCTTTGCCCGAAGATGCTGCGGAGGCGGTGGGCTTCGTATTCCTCCATCTGAACACTTATAAGGGTCAAGACCGCAAGCTCCATCTCTTTCTGCCGTGCGACTTCTTCATCCACGGGCGGCGTATGCAGAAGCCTGTCCAGCTCCAGTCGGAGCCGACGAATATCTTCTGTGCTGGGAACACCGAATGCCTCTATCTTGATGAGCTGCGGATCGCCTACCACCTGATTCAATATCTTGAGGACTTTTCGCGCAACGCTGTCGGGGACTGTGCCGCCGCACAGCCTGTAAAGTTCAGCCTGCGCGGGGGTTCGAGAGGGGATAGAGCGTTTCTGCTTTCGACGCTCCTGCACTGCTTGAAGCTGCTCCGCAGATATGAGTGCGGGGTAGACCTCCGTTCCGATATAGCGGCTGTCCTCCAAAATCCGAGCAACCATGTTTACGTTCCAGTGTTTGCCTGCATCGTAAGGAGCATCCATTTTATCGAGTTCCTTTGCGAGATGCCGGAAGGATGCACCGGTGAGGTACGTTGCATAGATGTACTGCACCGTTTCCGCCTCATTGGGGGAGGGGACGATATCCCCAAACTCCATGCGGTAGCCGAAGACCATTTTTCGTTTGGATGCCATGTCGTTATTTTCTCCTTTCAAAGTGTTCGGGAAGTTCCAGCCCGTTGATGAGCCGGAAGATTGCTGTGCTGTTATTCTGAATGGTGATTTTCTCAACCAACTCGCTGAACAGCGCCCCGTCAAAGGTCATCAGCAAATCCGGCCCTTCTTCCAGAATGTCCAGAAGTTCCTGCGTGCGCTGGATCGTCTGATCGTCCTCGGCGCGCAGAATGCGGGATTTCTTCAGCTTTGCCTCGCGGCGCTGTTCAGCCAGTTGGTTGCTGCGGGATATAAAAATGTCAGGATCGACGATGGCCTGCTGCTTGAGCTGGGCCAGCAATCGTTCCTGACTTGCAATATCTGCGATTCGATTGTTGAGTGAAATGATATCCTCACTCCAGAGAAGTCTTCCGGTCTTGGCAGTCTGGAGAGCTTGGATGAGTTGTGTGAGAACTTCCTCCCCGTACCGCTTGAGACGAAAGTATACGCGGAGGAAGGCTTCTGTGATCTCCGATTCGGGCGTTTGCATGGTGAGACAGCTTTCGGCACTTTTCTCATGCGTCTGACATACCCAATAGGCGGTGCCGCGGCATACCTTTCGCTTGCAGATTGCTCCGCAGTGTCCGCACACGATCTTGCAGGAGAACGGGTGGGGAGCACTGGCTCGAGGCGGAATGAAAGCGCTTTTTCGGGATAAGAGCTGCTGGACCTTGTCGAACACCTCCTGACTGACGATAGGCGGATGGGTTTCTTCAATAAGGTATTGATCCTCCTCGCCCTTGTTTTCTTTTTTTCGGTGGGGGAGAGTGACCGTGGCGTAGGTCTTCTGTACCAGCGA
>OGXM01001327.1_pt1 | contig 13898 bp, 9 predicted proteins | sample 1576271 | NCBI WGS metagenome assembly OGXM01 (sample SAMEA3541579, study PRJEB24748) | human gut metagenome | biome: human gut; feature: human-associated habitat; material: faeces | place: China | collected 2012 | reverse complement strand
AAGGTAAAGACTGTTCGCGGCATGGGATTGATGTTAGGCATCGTAGTGGACAAAGATGAGAGAGCTGCGATGGTCAGTCAGTTGATGGAGAAAGGCGTCCTGGTCCTGACAGCCGGTACAGAGGCGATCCGTCTGCTTCCGCCGCTTGTCATCACGAAAGAGGAGATGGACGAGGCAATCGCTGCTATGAGGGAGGTATTTTAGACATGAAGCATTTATTAAAGCTGTTGGACTGCACACCGGAGGAGATTACCTCGATCCTGGATCTGGCAGATCAGTTAAAATATGAACGAAAACATCACATTTCACATCGTCTTCTGGAGGGCAAATCTATCGGCCTGATTTTCCAGAAGTCATCCACCCGTACCAGAGTTTCCTTTGAGACAGGTATGTTCCAGCTCGGCGGACAGGCACTGTTCCTTTCCTCCCGCGACTTACAGATCGGACGCGGTGAGCCGGTACAGGATACCGCACGCGTACTGTCCCGTTATCTGGACGGCATCATGATCCGTACCTACGAGCAGAAAGAAGTGGAGGATCTGGCAAAATACGGTTCTATCCCGATCATCAACGGTCTGACTGATTTCTGCCATCCGTGCCAGGTTCTGGCCGATCTGATGACCATCCGCGAGAAGTTCGCGGTTCTGGAGGGCCTCAAGATGTGCTACATCGGCGACGGCAACAACATGGCGAACTCCCTGATCGTAGGCGGTCTGAAATCGGATATGCAGGTATCTATCGCAACTCCGGATAATTACCGCCCGGCGAAAGAAGTGCTAGATTTCGCAGCTGGCAATGACGCATTTACACTGGTAAATGATCCGATCAAGGCAGTGGAAAATGCAGACGTTGTCATCACAGATACATGGACTTCCATGGGTCAGGAAGAAGAGAAGAAGATCCGCCAGCAGGCATTCCAGGGATATCAGATCAATGATGAACTGATGGCTGCGGCAAAACCGGGGGCGATGGTAATGCACTGTCTGCCGGCTTACCGTGGACAGGAGATTACCGAGAAGATCTTTGAAGAACATGCGTCTGAGATCTTTGAAGAGGCGGAAAACCGGTTGCATGCCCAGAAGGCGGTTATGGTTACGCTGATGAAATAGAAATATATAGAAATGCATAAAAATGGCCTCGGGCAACCCTCTGACGCTGGAGTCCATCGCCTACGGCCTTGCCGCCGCGGCGATGCTCGCCGCCGTGGTGCTGTGGTTTTCCTGCTGGAACACGGTGATGACCTCAGACAAGCTCATGCACCTTTTCGGGCGCGTCGTGCCCGCCCTCTCGCTCCTGCTGTCCATGACGCTGCGCTTTGTGCCGCGCTTTCAGGCAAAGCTCCGCGAGGTGACGGCGGCGCGGCGGGGCATGGGACTGTACGCGGAAAAGGGCCGGCTTCAAACGCTCAAGAGCGCCGTGACGGTCTTTTCCGTCATGGTGACGTGGAGCCTTGAGAATGCCGTGGAGACGGCGGACAGCATGAAAAGCCGCGGCTACGGGCTGCCGGGGCGGACGGCTTTCTCCATCTACCGCTTCGATAACCGGGACAGGGCGTTTGTGATTACCCTGTTCACCTGCATCACCCTGACGGTCATGGGCGTGATTCTGGGAGCCAGCAAGATGTGGTACAACCCCAGAATTATCTGGCGGCCATTAAACGGAATTGGCATGACAGCGGCCATTGGTTATCTGGCGCTCTGCCTGCTGCCCCTTGGGCTGGAGCTTTGGACGGAGTATCGGTTCAATAAAGCAAGGAGAATTGCATGAACAGAGAAAAGCTTTTCACTATTGTGCTGAACTGGGTGCAATTGCAATTTTGACAATACTCTCACTATGACCATCGCGAATTAAAAGACTCGTAGCATCCGGATATTTTGAGAGCCTGAGTAGCTACGAGCCTTTGCACTTTATGTGATTGAATTGCTGCGTGCCAGACGATACGTGCGGCGGTACAAGAGGTCAGCTAGAAAACTCGCTACATACTCGAATGCTCCAGCGATCTGCGAATGTGCAACCATTCCACTTGCAGCCATTCTTCATTTTTGACGATAACTCGCTTTTGCTCGGGTGCTTTAATTAAAAAACAATCTATTTTCTAACACGAATCTTGCTTTATAGTCTGGCAATCTGTATAATTATAATAAAGACAAGGTACCTTATGAAGGATTATAACAATATTGTATCATTATGGGTTAGGGGGTTCACAATGGAAAAAGAAAACAAGGCAGACTTGTGTTCTGTGCTGGTAAAATTAGGATTAGCTGTTATGTCAGTTGCCTATCCACAGACTGGTTCGCAGGCAAGTCTTGCTAGTGCTGGTGTCGATGTTGTGCTGTCTGTGGTTAAATCGGTTGGCCTATTAAAAGGGGAAAAAGATGACAGTATCGATGGTCAGTTGAAAGAGTGCATAGCGAATGTGCTTGCTCGTATACAAGGCGGTAGACTATCCGATACCCACAGGAAACTGATGGAAAATTACGTGATTCCTCGATATGAGTCCTGGCGGGGGAGTTGCGTTAAGGGAGTTCCAGCGGATGACATCGAGGACCTATTCCTTGAATGGACTAACACTGGAGAGGCGAACCGTGAAATGTATCTGACGGAGTTAGATATCCGTAGTATTGATGATTTATTCATGGTGTTATTTAAAGAAGAACTTCTCAAACACCAAGGGCTTGCTGACTGGTATGAAATGCAGCAGATTGAATCTCTGGATCAGAGATTCAATGAGGTGTGCAATTTGTTTTGGGGGAGAATGGGAACACTTGAAGATCGGATATCCAAATTGGAAAAACCAATAAATCCGAAGATCGAGGAGATATTAAGGAGTAATCCCAGAGAACTGCTATGGGAAGCATCAAAGTCCGTCTATGAGATTTCAAAACAAGAAGGGCAGCGCTTTGCCTATGATATTATTGACCGCCTACTACCGAATGGATATATACCTAAGCTGACTGTGCCGATAGAAGGAAAAACAGAAGGCGGCCAGTCTGCGCCATTAGCAGAGCTATGCAAAGCCATAAATGACCATGTAGCGATAATAGGCAATGGGGGAACGGGAAAGACTACTTTCTTGCACTACTTAATTGAGCAATCATTTGCACAAAGTCCCGAGAAATTCTCCGATTTGCCTGTTTACATTTTTATTGAACTTAACCGGTGTCCTACAGATATCGTGCATTGGCACAACGATCCTTCACGGAAAACAAAATTTATTACGAGATACATTGGTGCACTTCTTGAAAATCATGCTTCTCTCGATACGGTTGATGATAGGATTTTGGAATACGTGGAAAAAGAACTTCAGAAGAGGCCTGACGGTGGAAAGCCACAATATGTATTGTTGCTGGATGGATTCAATGAGGTGAAAATTGATGAGGGATATAGTATCCGCAGTTTGCTTAGCAATGAGATATCCACAATAAAAAAATATGACAATGTCAGGATTATCACAACTAGTCGTGAGACTCAGGCAGCATACTATGCAGCGGGCTTTACCAATATTCGTGTAACCGGACTTGATGATTCGGTTATTATTGAGCATCTTCGCGGGTGTGGGAAACAAGAATATTTCATTGCAGAGGTGATGAATAATAAACATTTGGTGGAGTGCTTAAGAACCCCTCTGTATTTGTGTATGTTCGCATCTAGTGGAGAGAATACACTTCTTCCTGAAACGCAGGGAGAAATCCTTTATTTCTTCTTTCACCGTAACTCTTCTTTTTATAATATCCGAAAAAGAGCTGTAGAAACTCGAACAAACCCTTTAAATGAATTGCAGACGCAGCTGGTATTGGATTTTATTCTTCCATATATTGGAGCTTGCTTTGAAAGTGAGGATATTTTCTCTGTCAACGCTGGCAACTTCGGGCACATGATATTGAAATCAGTAGAAGCGGTTCGAGAACTTTTCTTAGATGCTGGGAGCAACCCTTTTGTGGATTTTCATTATTCCAAGAATTGCTTGCAATCCACACTGGATTCTTTAGTTGAAGGAGATATTGTCAAGACCACTGATGTTATTAAGTGTGTATTTGATTACCTTGGAATTATCTATCAGTATCAGATCAATGAAGGCAGTTACGTTGAACGAGTAAGATACGCTTTCTGTCATCACAGTTTCAGGGATTATTTCTCTGCAATATGGACTGTGCAGTTACTCAGAATGCTTCCGCAAGTGAATCCAAGCAAATTTATAATAAAATCTGAAGAATCGGATGCATCTTACGGTAAAACACTGAATACCAGCTTCTGGTCTTTGGAAAAGGTCGCACTGATTAGTGAAATCCTCATGGAGCATCGAAACAAGCCCTACTTAGAGAAACAGATTGGCAATTGGTATACACCCAAACCGGATAATGATGAGCAGGCTGTTTTGGCAGAGGCTTTAGATGCGTGCCGCAAGCTTTGCGAGAAGACAGACATTCATTATTTGCAGGAGAATTTGCTGTCGTCCATACTCTATGGAAGAAAGGAACTAACATATGTAGATTTGCATGGCCTGGATCTGTCTCATAGCAATTTCTTTAATGTGATTTGCAGCAGAAAGAGCTGCTTTGGTAAAGTAGGCACGAATTTTAGTGGGGCAGTACTGCACGAAGATTGCTTCCATCCTCAGAATCATCAGGACAATATCATCGAGTATATCTATTATGAAAAAAGTGCCTTACTCTAGATGATTCCGGACTGATTAAATGCTGGGATATTGTTTCCGGTAAATTTGAATATGAAATCTATTCAGGGGATCCGGTTGGTAACAGGGATAACTCAACCAGAGGATATATGAAAATTTCTCGAAACAAAAGATGGTTGGGGGTGAAAGTGCAGGAATCATTAAGTAGTGGAATGTCGATTAAACTAAATATATTTGATTTGGATTATCCACAGAAACCTCCCATTTGCATTATTCCTGAAGGGATACACAGCGTTCTGTCTTTTTTTGCTTTTTCCGATGATAGTAAATCTATTGCCCTAATTTGTGATGCAAACCAAGCATTTTGTTATGAGCTGTCCGGAAATTTGCTCTATAAGAAGGTTTTTCACGGTATCTATAGGAATAATGAAGTGTATTTTTCGACAGCGGGGGCACTTGCTTTTATCTTCTCCTATGAATTTGACCCATGTGCGGACTTGGATTTTGACGATGAGGAGTATGACGGAGGTGCAGACGAGGACTGCGATGACATAGCAGCTAATCTTGGGGTTCCATGTTCAATTTGGAAATGGAATATGGAAACAGGTGAACTTGCAGTACTTTATTGTTTTCTCGGTGCAGCTCATATGCATCCGACTGCTACATATCTGACCGGAAAAGGCGCTTTTTTGATACATGATGGTGACAATAATCAAATTAAATACTTGAATTGCAACACTTTAATGGAAAAAGCGGTTTTTGTGCCAATTACAAGAGAGAACCAAGATCCGCCTGCAGCATTTCATCATTATGCGGAGATGCCAGCGATGTGTATGATTATGTATTCAGATTGTTGCTACTTAGTAAACATTGAATCAGAGATCAACGGGAATAACGGTGTTCTGAAGTGTTTTACTATTAAAGGCATAGAAAAAAAGCTGAAAGAAAAGGGCGTGGATACGCAGCTTCATTTTTCAACAAATGTAGCGCCGTCTAGCACACAGTTTCTTGCGTTCGATAACAATGCAAAAACTTATGAGTGGGATTCAGAAAATGACACAATACGTGCTAAGTACAATGAAGCCTATTATGACACGGCCTATTTGTATGTAAGCTCTGACAGATCCAATGCTTTCCTCGTACACGCCTATAATGGTATTTCACAGTTTTCAAGTGAGCCGCTTAAACTGGAATATCAGTATTGCTATCAGGAGCACGACTATACTGTCAACGTTACTGCTTCTGATGAAACGAACAACCGGATAGCACTTGCGTTTGCTGACCTTGGACATGAAAAAGTTATCGTAATGAATCTGGAGACCTATGAAGAGAAAACTATTTTTTCTACAATCATGCCTTCAGAAACAGTAGTTGACTTGTCTTTTAGCCACAATGGGGATTACGTCCTTATTACAACGCAGTATAAGTGCGTAGAATTCAACCTGATTACAGGTGAAGAAATGATTGTAGCTCGGTCAGCTGGGCAGGAACGCTTTTTGTACGGTAACTACTCGGGAAAATGGATTGAAGTAACAGTTACTGAAGGATCAGAGGAAGGACTGCCAACCCGGTGTGAGTTCTATTCCAAGGTAGCGAAATATGCAGGTTTCGAGTTCAGCAAGGAATGGTACTACATTGTTCCATATTTACCGGAAGAGCTGTATACATATTATGTGCACGGAAATGGCGATATCGGTAAAGAGGGACCCCATGACGAAAATGGGATTCAGAGGTACAGACTCACGCGCGGTTTCTTTTTGGAAGACAGGCCTGAATTTGCACGGATATTGAACCCTGAATGTTATCAGGTGGACGGTGACTCCGTTACACCATTATGTTTTCACTTTGGCAAACTTGAGATGATATGTGTACGACACAAGAAGGCATTGGCTTCACAAAAAGGAATGGAGAATCTCATAACCTATATGTATCTGGATGAAAAAATGGGAGAGGCAATTCTGGCTCGTGATAGTGCTGACCTTGCATGGGTATCTAATTTGAGTAGTGCGACTTACGAAATACTATGGGGAGTGTTTGATCGTCATATTGGGAACGACAAGGGGTATTATAGTTGGAACTATGTTGCACCGTGGCAAAACAATAAGATGATTGGATGCTTTGAAACATTCCATGTCACGCTGATAGACCGGGATATAGGAGAGCTATCGGTTCCGGTTGAATATGAGCCTGGACTGGCATTGGCTGGCTGCGATTTCTCAAATATCAGAGCTAATGATAGTGTTAAAGAACTGATAAAAAATACCGGCGGTGTGATATAATTGACATAATGAGCTGATGTAGACTCAAAATTATGAACAAATAGCAGTATATTCCTGTTTGAAAATGTGCTAGCACTTAATAACTACCCATATGCAAAATAGCCAAACCCGAAATCATAGGCTTGCATGTTGGTCGAGATAGTTATGCACATTCCTTTCTAAAAATATTCTAGCTAGAACAAAACGGACTAAGGGGCAGTCTCGTTGGGAGGCTGCCTCGAAAAATACAAGACATGGTTCTTACGTGAACCGGGTCTTGGCTTATGCGTGCATGGTGAGGGTGCATTCTCAAGGGCAAAAGTTCTGAGTTGGACTGGTGACGAGAATGGGAAGGTAGGCTGAAGTTCACTTTCTTTGTTTTACTGTTCAAGCGAGTGCCTTGAAAACCTTGGATAATAATTTCTGGGGTGTCCCGTTAGCAAATCCAAAAAGATGCCATCAAATCCAAAATTATGGTATATACAAGTTAAGGACCTCTTTGATACAATATGAATGTGCAAAACGCACAAAAAATTGAAGGAGGATTTACAAAATGCATACCAGATTTACAAGGGCCCTTGTTGCAGTCATCTGCTGCATTGTACTTGTTGCAAGCTGTGCACGACTTGAAGTGTTTGCAACAAGTACATCAAACACAAAATACAGCAACTTGGACAGTTCCAAATGGAACTTGGTTTGGTCAGATGAGTTTCCTGGGGATTCCGTCGACACAAACAAATGGAGTTTTACAATTGGTGGCGGTGGATTTGGAAACAACGAGCAGCAGTACTACACAGATTCAACGGAAAATGCGTATATCGAAAATGGCTGCCTTGTCCTGAATGCGATCCAGGAATCCAACGGAGAGGAAAATTACACATCTGCAAAGCTGTCCTCTACCTCAAGTTGGACATATGGACGGTATGAATTCCGCGCAAAGCTGCCCGGTGGCACGGGCCTGTGGCCGGCAATCTGGATGCTGCCGAAGAATATCAATGTCTATGGCGGCGAGTGGCCAATTTGTGGAGAAATTGACATCATGGAGTATATGGGCAGCGATCGGGATACTGTCCTTGGAACTTTGCATTATGGAAATCCCTGGGTTTACAATACCGGATACTATGACATAAACGGATCGTTTGAGGACGATTTCCATGATTTCGTTCTGGAGTGGCTTCCGGGTGAATTCCGCTGGTATGTAGATGGAAATCTTTACCAGATTCAACAGGACTGGTACAGTGCTGATTCGAGTGGAACGTATAGTTATCCTGCACCATTTGATCAGGAATTCTATTTAATGCTGAACTTAGCCGTTGGCGGGTTCTTCCCGGGAGATCCGAATCCGGCAGATTGGACATCAACCAAATTCTACATTGACTATGTTCGGGTGTACGAGTATGGTGGCGATTTGACGCCTGATTCTGGAAGCTCTTCTACGCAAACGCCCAATGTGAATCTGCTTCAAAACTCCGACTTTACGACGGACTATGCAGGCTGGACGACATGGAGTGAAAATGGCGCTGTCTTTTCTGTTGCTGATTCTACTTTGAAGGCAGATATTTACACGACGCTTCCAAACACATGGTCTACCCAATTCTATCAAAATGTTGATGTTTACAGCTCTACGACCTACCGCATTTCTTTCCGTGCAAAGAGTTCTGTGAGTAGACCGATTACAATTGGCGTAGAGGGAGTCAACAATGCGGCTCTGTTTAATAGCACTTTTACCGCGACACCAGAATGGCAGACGTACACTTATGATTTTGCACCGTCTGTTTCCTGCGGCCCTCCAAAACTGCTCTTTTTCCTGGGCAATGTAGAAGGAAGTCAGAACGTGGAGCATACGGTATCTTTTGATGATATAACACTCATTCCGCTTCCTGATGATATTGTAACAAATGGCAATTTCGTGAACGATCTTACAAGCTGGTCTACTTGGACAGAAAACGGGAGTACATATTCCGTTGATGCTGGAGAACAGTGCTTTGTTGCCAATATTCCTACTACACTTCCCAATGCTTGGTCGGCGCAGCTTTATCAGGTGATTGATGTGCCAGCTTCTGGGAGCTATCGTGTAACATTTAAGGCAAAAGCGTCTATGAATAGAGAAATCCGGTTGGCTCTGGAAAAAGATGGCCAATCGCCCTTGATGGACGAAACTATGTCTGTGAGTGCTGATTGGACGAATTATTCCTATGATTTCACTGTTAGTTCTGCTGCTTCGGGCGTAAAGCTTGTATTTATGCTTGGAAATGTTGGCACAACAGAAAATATGGCTCATACGATATCCATTGACGACATTTCCTTGTATAAAGTTTCCTGAAAATTACCGGAGGGGATCAAGAATCCTCTCCGGTTTTTGTTCACTGATAGACCCGAATATAGTCTATTTCAAAGATGGCGGGAAATTGCGGGGTTATATTCTGCGCCGACTCCAGATCGAAAGACCCACCAATGGCGAGATTTACCAGAAGGTAAAATGGCTGGTCAAATGGGGCCGGGTATTTTATCCTCTGGTCTATTGAGTCCCACTGGTTTACTTTGGCGTAAGGGACGCCATCTATCAGCCAGGAAATGGAATCTGGTTCCCAGATCAGCTCGTAGATATGAAATTGATCGATCCCTTGCCCGTCCGGTAACTGAGCCTGGTTTTCTGTGTGGGTGTTCTGCGGACAGACACCTCCAAAGTGGATCGTGCCGAAAACGCTTTGGGGCAGACGCCCTTTTGCTTCATAGATATCGATCTCTCCGGAGGCTGCCCAGGGGCCGTAGACGCTATCCTCCGGCAGCATCCAGACTGCCGGCCAAAGCCCGTTTCCCACAGAACATCTGGCGCGGAATACGACCCTCCCGTACTGAAAGGAAAATTTCCCATGGGTATCGATTCGGGCTGAGGTATATGGACAGCGGATCCCAAACTGTTCGGGTGCCTCCTCTTGACGGGCGATGATTTTTAAGGTGCCGTCGCTGACCTCCAGATTGTGTGGCGTGTAGTATTGCTGCTCTCTGTTTCCCCAGCCCGGCACAACAGGCTGCCCATCCGAAGACAACTGCCAGTTACCTACCCGTCGATTCCAATTATGTTCATTCAGCGAACATCCGGGAAAGGTTTCTTCCCAAATGAGTGTTTCGTACATATGCTGCGAACCTCCTGATATTGCATGTGGAATTAGTGTAAATAATACAAAGGATAATGTCAACCAAATCCAAAAAATTGGGATATAATCCAAAATTGATGCGTTGTTTCTGACTGGCAGCTCTGCTATCATGTAGACAGAAGGAGGGGGAGCAACGTGAATCAGCAAAAAGCAGAGAAGAAAATGTCAAACTCCAGTCGATTCCAGCGAGGGATAAGAAGCCTCTGGAAACAGCGGGAACTGCAGGCGATGGTATGGCCCGGATTGATTTGGATGGCAGTTTTCAGCTATGTTCCGTTGGTGTTCCTGTATATTGCTTTTACGGACTACCGTATCAGCACACCGCTGTTTGAGAACAATTTCGTCGGACTGAAGCACTTTGCGGCGTTTTTATCGGATGACCGCTTTTGGCGCAGTGTGTACAACACGCTGGGAATGAGCGCGTTACGGATCACGCTGGGATTTTGTATTCCGATTTTCTTTGCGCTTATGCTCAATGAGATCAAGAATGCTAAGTTTAAGAGATTGGTTCAAACGCTGTCTTATATGCCGCATTTCATCTCCTGGGCAATTTTCGGCGGTATCCTGCTTACCTGGCTGTCCCAGTCCGGAATTATCAATCAGCTTATGATGGCTTTGGGTCTGCAGGACAAACCGATCCTGTATAACGGCGACCCAAAGAAGTTCTGGTGGATCGCGTTCCTCTCCGATACATTGAAAGAAATGGGATGGAGCGCCATTATTTATCTGGCTGCGATCTCGGGTATTGACCCGGGGCTGTACGAAGCGGCTGAATTGGACGGGGCCGGGCGCTGGAGCAAGATGTGGAATATCACCATCCAGTGTATCCGTCCGACCATTGCGCTGCTGTTCATTCTTGCCGTAAGCGGCTGCCTGACCAGCAATTTTGACCAGATCTTCTTCCTGAGCAATTCTGCCAACATGGCACGCAGCGAGACCATCGATCTCTATATTTACAATATGGGCATTGTGTCCGGTCGGTTCTCTTTTTCGACGGCCGTGCTGTTCTTCCGCAGTATCATTGCCTATGGCCTTCTCCGTCTGTGCAATTTCACCTCCGTGAAATTGACAGGAGAGAGTATCATTTAGGAGGGACAAAAAATGCGCAAGAAACTGCATTCTGTTACGGCATTCGATGTTATCCTGGCGATTATCATGGTGCTTATTTGCTTTGCCTGCGTGTATCCAATGTGGTATATTCTGGCGAATTCACTGGCAGCGCCGGAAATTGCGAACCGGGGGCCTGTTGCGTGGTGGCCAAAGGCTTTGAGCCTGGATGCCTATAAGGTTGTCTTTCAGAATGAATACATCCTCAGCGGTTTCAAAATCACAATTCTTCGTACTGTTGTTGCCACATTTACGCACGTCTTTTTCACCTCCATGGTCGCCTACGGAATGTCCCGGAAGGACCTGATCGGGAAAAAGCTCTACATGAAGATTGCAATGATCACCATGTTTTTTAACGGCGGGCTGATCCCCAACTTTATTCTGATGATCAAGCTCGAGCTGTACAACACATTCTGGGTGTATATCCTCCCCGGAATGTTTACCTTCTACAACATGGTCATTTTCATGAGCTTCTTCCGCGCTATTCCGGAATCGCTGATGGAGAGTGCCCGGTTGGATGGCGCATCGGAATTCACGGTTTATTGGAAAATTGTCATGCCAAATGCCAAGCCGGTCATTGCAACGATTGGACTGTTTACGGCGGTCTACCACTGGAACGATTATTACCAGGGCGTTGTTTATATACGGGATAAGACGTTGGAACCGTTGCAGACGATCCTCTACAAGCTTTTGGCGGAAACCAGTATGACGGCGCAGCAGCAGCAGGCAATGCTTGCGCTGGGCGGGACGACGACATCGGCTACCGTAAAGTACGCCGCAATGTTCGTGGGAGCATTACCAATCCTGTGTCTGTACCCGTTTATCCAGAAGTACCTGGTAAAAGGCGTTATGCTTGGCGCAATCAAAGGGTAACCAAAGCGGCTGGAGCTGCTTAAAATATGAAACAAGGAGTGCGAACAATGAAAAAAATAGTCAGTGTCCTATTGGCGGCAATTATGATCTTCTCACTTGCTGCCTGCGCAAAGGGAGGCGGAACGGAAACTACATCCGCAGCGCCTGCTCAGACAGAGGCCGCAAAGACCGAGAATACGGAAGCGGCAGAAACAACAGTCAGCGCAGATGCCCCCGCTTGGGAAAAGGATACCAGTCCCATCGATATGGAGTGGTTTGTAGGCGCGTCCTGGTATGGCTATACCTGGGGCGACAGCCTGTCCACCAAGCATATCACGGAGAAAACGGGCGTGAACATCAATATTGTTACACCTACCGGAGATGTGTCTGAGGAGCTGAACCTGATGATGATCAGCGGAACGCTGCCGGATCTAATCTCTCTGGGTTCCTGGGAAACCTGCTACAATACGCTCTATGAGCAGGGTTATACTTACGCGCTGAATGAATTGGCTGACCAGTACGATCCTTACTTCTGGAAGGTTGTGGATGGCAGCGTCGTCGCATGGCATACCAAGTCCGATGGCAACCTCTACTGTGTTCCCAATGATGCCTACGGTGCCGAACAGATGGCCGAAACCGGCATGACGGCAGCCGTTCAGACATTCCTGGTGCGCAAGGACCTGTATGAAGATATGGGCAGCCCGGATATGTCCACGCCGGAGGGCCTCCTGAATACGCTTCGGACGTTGAAGAATGAGTACGCAACCTATAAGGGTGTGGATATTACCCCCTTCTATGCACAGGGCGGCAGCGGCTACGGTCTGACCAGTTACTTGCAGAACTTCCTGGCTGTTCCCTATGAGGAAGACGGCAAGATCTATGACCGGATCTCTAACCCGGACTATATCGAGTGGCTGAAAACCTTCCGGCAGGCTTATCAGGAAGGCCTGATCGGGATTGATTACCTGGTTGACTCTGACGATCAGGTTACGGAAAAGAGCAACAACGGTGCTTACTTCTGCATGCTGCGTGAGTGGAGCGGAATGCAGGAAGCGAATGCGATCCTGGCCTCCAGCGAAAATCCGGACAGCTACTATATTGCAATCGATGGCCCCGCAAATTCTAACGGCGATGCTCCTCTGATTTTCCCGGGCTCTCTGGATGGCTGGATGAGCACCTTCATCAGCAAGGACTGCAAGGACCCCGCCAGAGCAATCGCTTTCCTGACCTATATGCTCAGTGAGGAGGGTCAGAAGGATATTTTCCTGGGCGTTGAGGGTGAAACCTACGAAGTTGTAGACGGCAAGCCCCAGCTGACGGATGAAATGATCGAGCTGATGAACAGTGACCCCAATACCTTTGCTACGCAGTATGGCCTGGTAGATACCTACTGGATGCTCCGCAATAGCGTCATTGTGGACCAGTGGCGTCCGGCAAGTCCCTACTACATCACGGCAATGAGCGATTGGGCAGACAAGAACGCATTTGTGAACGGCGGTATTTATAACAATCTGGAGCCGACTGGTGACAGCGAAGAGGCCATTGCGGCGACCAGAATCAATCAGCGCTGGCAGGAGGTAGTTCCTGAACTGATCACGGCTGCTAGTGACGAGGAGTTTGACAAGATTCTGTCTGACTTCCTGGCAGCACGGGACAGCTATGGCTACGAAAAGGTTGTCAGCTATGAGCAGAACCTGCTGGATGTGCGGAAGGCGCTCTTTCAGTAAGTAGAATTTTGGGCGGTGGGCACTTGCCCACCGCCTTTCCCTTGTCGAAACAAGTGTCAACATGCTATAATGATTTACGCAGGAGGTGTTGTACCGTGCCCAAAAAGAGTATGCTTCCAGGGAAAACCAGATTGGCAGCGAAAATCATTAAAATGTTGTCGCT
>OGXM01001322.1_pt1 | contig 13956 bp, 10 predicted proteins | sample 1576271 | NCBI WGS metagenome assembly OGXM01 (sample SAMEA3541579, study PRJEB24748) | human gut metagenome | biome: human gut; feature: human-associated habitat; material: faeces | place: China | collected 2012 | reverse complement strand
TTTCATTACGAGTGAAACGCTCTACCGACTGAGCTATTGCGGCGAAAACGGTGCAAAGGTAGTGCTTTTTTTCTAAAATACTACTTTTTGATGCACCAATTTTTTTCTTTTTTAGGTGCTAAAATTATATATTCCTATATATCAATATGTTTTTGTACTGTAAACCATCTCAATTTTTATATTTTTCGTATCAAGTTCGACAAATGTCGGAGCTGAGATATAAGGAGTTATTGCATTGATTATTGTTCCGTAATAATCACTGGTCGTTGTAGAAAGCATAACTGGGACAAGAATGAGATCGGAGTCGATGGGATAACCGTTTTCTATGCTTCCTCCATTGGGATTCTTTTGTATGATATTGGTAATAAATCCTCGTATGTTTCCGAAATCGTAGGTATTTGTCGTTGAATTATAAGATGCGTAGAAGTAATTCAACCCATCGGTTAATTTGCGATCGAGGAAGAACTGATTCTTGTCCATTTCTACAATATCTCCATTACTGTCGGCAACTTTTCCTCCGGCGCGCATCAGCAATAGATAGGGAGGAGGGGTAAGCCCGTAGTTTGAGAAAATATCGTTTGCTGATTTCTTAATGGGAATTGAAAAGTTTATTGCGTTTATCAATCCAGATACAGCTCCTGTATTTTCAGCTTCTTCCGGTACTACTTCCCGGTATTTTTTTATAATGTCCGTAACCGGGAAAGTTATATGGGCATCGTAACCGTCAGGAGATTTTATAATTGCACGGTCATCGGCAATGGCATTTTCTATATAAGATGCGTTTGTCGATATGATATGGTTGATTGTCGGAACTTCATTGCTTGAAACCAAAACAGAAGTTGTCGCTTTGTTTACTACAAGGGGGTGAGTTCCGTCGTCATTTGTTATATCTTCATTTTCTTCCAGACCACCACCGCCTTGGTCGTTATATACATACGTATCGTGGTATATTTTAATTACTGAAGAAAGAATATTGATCAATACGCCTTTTCCATAAGTATTTGTTACATAAACACCTGGGAAGAAGTCTGCTATATCGCTTTCTGTTAATATGCCGCCTTTGTCATTATATAGTTTGAAAAATTCTTGTGCCAATTCTTTGGATGTGTGTCCGGGACGTGCTAACTTGATTTTGATGATTCGTGAACCGTCGCTATTGATTAACGAATCAGGATAACTTTGCTGAGAAGTTGTATAAATTTGCTGTCCGAGTATTTCTTCAGGTGAGAAATAATCTGTGGGATCAAGATTGCTGTATATCGGTTTCTCAAGCACTTTATTAAGCGGATATACACTTACTTGCATCGGGGTCAGAGAATCTCCTAAAAAGCTGCTGGGCAGAAATCCGAGTTCGAGAACCAAAGAATCCAGCATATCTTCTGTAACCAGTCTGGAATCGAATTGGGCTATCGGTCTCATCTGAGTAAGAAAATCTGCACGTATAGATCCGTAATCTACCATATCGACAGCTCCGAGCATTTGAATAATGGTACGATTCGTGACAGGACCGGCAGGAATGGAATATACCGAATCGGCAGTTGTATATGCTAAAGAGTTATCTACTTTAATAGAAATAAGTGTATCGTCGATCGATGTCCCTATTTTGTTAATGTCGTCATTACAAGAGATCGTTAAGGCGATCAGGACAAATGGTAATAACCAATTTAACTTCATACTGGTTTATTATTTATGAGCGTTTTCCCATACAACGTCATAAAATTCGTTGTATGCATCGATATAGTTCTCCGGATCTTGATAAGGTAAAAACGGAATGCCGGCATTTTTAGTATATTCGAGAATGTCCGGCTGCATTGTTTCGCTTGCCTGAATGACTCCGTCCGAAAAACGTATGGCCAATTTAGTGAGTTCAGAGAAATCTATCGGTTTATCAGTAAAATTCAAGTCTTCTTTCCGTATGCCTTCCAATAGAAGTTTGTCGGAGAAAGATGCCGGGAAAGGAGAGTTGAAACTATTATTATAAGAAGAGTAGATAACTTTGGTATCTCTGAAACACGGGTCTTCGGCATAGGCTTTTTTAATATAAAGAGGAGCTAATGCTGTCATCCATCCGTGACAATGAATGATGTCCGGTACCCAACGAAGCTTTTTGACAGTTTCCATTACACCTCTCACAAAGAAAATGCTTCGTTCATCGTTATCGTCAAAACTATTTCCGTTTTCGTCTTCGGTAATGAATTTTCGCTGAAAATAATCTTCGTTATCTATAAAATATACTTGCATGCGGGCTGCCTGAATAGATGCGACCTTTATGATCAAGGGATGGTCTGTGTCATCGATAATTAGATTCATTCCCGACAGTCTTATCACTTCGTGTAATTGGTTTCTCCGTTCGTTGATATTTCCGTATTTCGGCATGAATGTCCTTATTTCACGACCTCTTTCTTGAACTCCCTGAGGAAGATAGCGGCAAACGTTCGCTATTTCCGATTCGGGCAAATAAGGAGTTATCTCTTGTGCAATAAATAATACCTTGGTGGCTTTCATTTTATAAATTCCTCTTATCTCAATATTATTTCGCAAAGATAATAAAAAAATCATCTTGAATCTCCAAATATTAGAAGTATTAACAAGCTTTCCGTTTATATCAGGTAAAAATACAGATAAAATAAGTTTTGTTAGAGCCCGTATAATTAAATCACTTTATCGGAAAATTTAGCTAAACTTTTATTGGAAAAGTCTGCTTCTTCGGTATCCTGATAGTATGTTTTTTTAATTTTCTTGTCAGAATACTTCGGGATGTGGGTTTTATTTACTTCTTTTGCACCGATTTTTAAAATTATGGCAATGGAAGTTATTACTAAAATAGCTGATTTACAGAGAAAAATAGCTGAAATACGTGCTAAAGACGGTACTGTGGGGCTTGTCCCGACTATGGGTGCATTGCATAACGGACATCTTGAATTGGTGAAACGTTGTGTAGCGGAAAACGGTATTTGTGTGGTTAGTGTATTTGTAAATCCTACTCAGTTTAATGATAAAAACGATTTATTGCATTATCCCCGTACTTTGGATGCGGATTGTAGGTTGTTGGAATCTGCAGGTTGTGCGATAGCATTTGCTCCAGAGGTTGAAGAAATGTATCCTGTTGAAGATACTCGGGTTTTTAACTTGGGAACTGTAGCGGAGGTTATGGAAGGCAAGTATCGTCCGGGACATTTTAACGGAGTCGCTCAGATTGTAAGTAAACTGTTCGATGCCGTACAGCCCGATCGGGCATATTTCGGTGAGAAAGATTTTCAACAGATTGCTGTCATACGTTCAATGGTAAAACTGTTGAATTTTCCAGTAGAAATTGTCGCATGTCCGATTGTGAGAGAAGATGATGGTATGGCATTGAGCAGCCGTAATTTGCGTCTGACCCCCCAACAGAGAAAAAATGCGGTGAGTATATCTCAGACTTTATTTAAAAGTCGTACCTTTGCCGAACAACATTCGGTTGCTGAAACGATAGATTATGTCGTGAGTACTTTGAATTCTGTGCCGGATCTAGAGGTGGAATATTTTGAAATAGTGGATGGGAATACGCTGCTTCCGGTAAATGATTGGTCAGATTCGGATTATATTGTAGGATGTATTACGGTATATTGCGGGGAGGTGAGACTGATCGATAATATTGCTTATCGTCGTTAATGGAGAACCTGAACTTTAAAATGAAATAAAAATGCTGGTAGAGGTAGTTAAATCGAAAATACATAGGGTTACGGTCACGCAAGCCGATTTGAATTATATCGGTAGTATTACGATTGATGAAGATTTGATGGATGCTGCAAATATTATTGCTAACGAGAAAGTGTATATTGTAAACAATAATAATGGTGAACGTTTTTCTACTTATGTTATTAAAGGGGAACGTGGTTCAGGAGTTATCTGTTTGAATGGAGCTGCTGCCCGTAAAGTGCAACCCGGAGATGTCGTGATTATCATGGCTTATGCGATGATGGATTTTGAAGAAGCTAAACACTTTACTCCTGCTGTAATATTTCCCGATACAAAGACAAATAAGCTGATTTAATATTGAAAATAAGAAAATTCGGAATTTGTGACTTGACATTTCCGATAGAGATAAATTAAGAAAACCCGTCATTTCGATGGGTTTTCTTTCACTTAGACAATATTGTAAATTATGTATGCAAAAAAAGATATCTGGAAAATATCTTATCCCATATTGATCAGTCTCGTTGTTCAGAATTTGATTAACATTACTGATACGGCATATTTAGGGCATGTCGGAGAAGTCGAATTAGGAGCTTCGGCTTTGGCCGGTGTTTTCTATATGGCTATCTATATGATAGGATTCGGGTTCAGTATCGGTTCTCAAATTCTTATTGGCAGGCGTAACGGGGAGAAACGTTATGAAAGTATCGGAACGATAGTTGTGCAGGGAAGCTTGTTTTTGGTTATTCTCGCATTTGTGTTGTTCGGTATTTCTCATTTTTATGCTCCTCATCTAATGCGGAGTATCATTTCCTCAGAGGTAGTTTTCAGTGCGACCATGCAATATCTCGATTATCGGATATATGGGTTATTCTTTTCTTTTGTTGCTGTCATGTTTCGTGCGTTTTATGTCGGAATAACTCGGACTAAGATATTGACGGTGAACGCATTGGTAATGGCTATTGCAAATATTGTATTCAATTATATGTTTATATTCGGGAAGTGGGGGTGTCCTCAAATGGGAATAGCCGGGGCAGCTTTAGGCTCTGTACTTGCTGAAGCACTTTCGTTATTTTTCTTTATTATTTATACAATTTGCAAAGCAGATATTCATAAATATGCTTTTTTTGAGACGATACACGTCGATGTTAAAGTAATTGCCCGTATATTGAATATCTCGGTATGGACTATGTTGCAATCTTTTCTGCCTATTATCACATGGTTCTTTTTCTTTATTTCTATAGAACATTTGGGAGAAAGACCTTTGGCTATATCGAATATCGTTCGTAGTATATCGACGTTGTTCTTTATGCCTGTAAATGCATTTGCTGTGACTGCAAGTTCGTTGGTGAGCAATGCAATCGGTGCGGGAAAATTGGAGGAGGTTATACCTATAAGCCGTCGGATAATAGGTCTTTGTTATATGATTGTTATTCCGATGATGGCGTTGGTCTATTTGATACCTGCACCTGTTTTGAGGATATATACCGATTCTGCATCTTTACTTCAAGATTGCATTCCTGCACTGTATGTGATGTTGGGATATTATTTTATTGCCGTGCCGGGAAGTGTTTGGTTCAATACGATGTCGGGGACGGGAAATACACGTTCTGCGTTGTTGGCAGAATTGGTTACGGCTGTTGCTTATACTTTGGCCATTTATTTTCTGATATTCCGTTTGCGACCTAATATTGCATCGTGTTGGATCGTAGAGTATGTTTATTGGGGAGTTTTGTTGTTGTTTTCGTTCATATATTTGAAAAAAGCCGATTGGTGGAATAAGAAGATATAGAACCTGTTTCAATTTTGTTGATGTTGGGTTTGAGAGGGTATTGTTTTGTTTTTAAAAGAGGATGCGAGTTATCTGACAAATGAGAACAGCCCGAAAAAAATGCGAAGATGATTTGATATAATCTCTTCATCGGGAAAATTTAAACAGGCTCATAGATAATCCCAACCTTTTTTGTATTTTTGCACTTTCAGAAATTAAAACAGAAATATTACCATGTTTGAGAATCTTAGTGACAGACTTGAGCGGTCATTTAAAATATTGAAAGGTGAGGGCAAAATTACGGAAATTAATGTTGCCGAAACTTTGAAAGATGTGCGGAAAGCTTTGCTCGATGCCGATGTTAACTATAAAGTTGCTAAGCAATTTACCGATACTGTTAAGGCTAAAGCCTTAGGAATGGATGTCCTTACGGCTGTGAAGCCGAGCCAGTTAATGGTTAAGATCGTTCATGATGAGTTGGCTTTGTTAATGGGGGGAGATTCTGTCGACGTCAATATTACCGGATCTCCGGCAGTGATATTGATGTCAGGTCTGCAAGGTTCGGGTAAAACGACCTTTTCCGGTAAGTTAGCTCAACTGCTTAAGGGAAAACGCGGAAAGAAGCCTTTATTGGTGGCTTGTGATGTTTATCGTCCTGCTGCAATCGAACAGTTGAAAGTGTTGGGTGAACAGATTGGCATTCCGGTTTATAGCGAACCGGATTGTAAAAACCCCGTTCAGATTGCACAGAATGCCATTAAACAAGCTCGTCAGGACGGACAGGATTTGGTCATTGTCGATACGGCCGGACGTCTCGCTGTAGATGAAGAGATGATGCGTGAGATAAAAGCAATCAAAGATGCCATAAACCCGAATGAAATACTGTTCGTTGTCGATTCTATGACAGGGCAGGATGCTGTTAATACAGCGAAAGAGTTTAATGATCGTCTTGATTTTACCGGTGTTGTTCTTACCAAATTAGATGGAGATACTCGTGGTGGTGCGGCGTTATCGATTCGGACGGTTGTCAACAAACCGATAAAATTTGTGGGAACAGGCGAGAAGATGGATGCTCTCGATGTTTTCCATCCGGCACGTATGGCAGACCGTATTCTCGGAATGGGTGATATTGTTTCTTTAGTGGAACGAGCTCAAGAACAATACGATGAAGAGGAAGCGAAGCGATTACAAAAGAAAATTGCGAAAAACCAGTTTGATTTTAACGATTTTATCAGCCAGATACAGCAGATCAAGAAGATGGGTAATCTGAAGGACCTTGCTTCGATGATACCGGGTGTCGGTAAAGCGATTAAAGATATAGATATTGATGACAACGCATTTAAAAGCGTCGAAGCCATTATTTATTCGATGACTCCGAAAGAAAGGAGTAATCCTGAATTGTTGAACGGCAGCCGTCGTCAAAGAATTGCAAAAGGTAGCGGAACATCAATACAGGAAGTAAATCGGCTGATAAAACAATTTGACCAGACACGGAAAATGATGAAAATGGTAGCGGGTGGAAAAATGGGAAAAATGATGCCCAGAATGAAACGCTGATATGAATTTTGATATAGGAGAGGAGAGAGTTTTTTACTTTCTCCTTTCTTTATTTTGTAATATGAATAGAGTCCATTATATTTGTTTTGATTGATCTAAAAAATTGAAAATTAAATAATATGCAATTAATCGACGGGAAAGCTATTGCCGATCAGGTAAAACAGGAAATTGCTCAGGAAGTTGAGCTAATTAAAGCAGCAGGAGGGAAAATTCCCCATTTAGCAGCTGTATTAGTGGGGCATGATGGAGGAAGTGAAACTTATGTCGCCCATAAAGTAAAAGCATGCGAACAATGCGGATTCAAATCTACATTAATTCGTTTTGAGAGTGATGTAACAGAGGAAGAGTTGCTTAGAGAGGTAGATAGATTGAATAAAGATGAAGATATAGACGGATTTATCGTACAACTTCCTTTACCTAAGCATATTTCGGAACAAAAGGTGATTGAGGCAATTGATTATCGGAAAGATGTGGACGGATTTCACCCGATCAATGTCGGACGTATGTCTATCGGACTGCCTTGTTTCGTTTCGGCGACTCCGGCAGGTATAATGGAACTGTTGAAGCGTTATGACATTGATACGAAAGGGAAACATTGTGTCGTATTGGGGCGTAGTAATATCGTTGGGAAACCGGTTGCGACGTTGATGATGCAAAAGTCAAATCCGGGAAATGCGACAGTTACCGTATGTCATAGTTACTCTGAAAATCTCAAGGAAATGTGTTTGCAGGCAGACATCATTATTGCAGCATTGGGAGTTCCTGAATTTTTGAAAGGGGATATGGTAAAAGAAGGAGTTACCGTTATAGATGTCGGTACGACGAGAGTTCCTTCGGATAAAACAAAATCGGGATTTAAGTTGACCGGTGATGTGAAGTTTGATGAGGTTGCTCCGAAGTGTGCATATATCACTCCTGTTCCCGGAGGTGTCGGTCCTATGACAATCGTTTCTTTAATGCGTAATACACTGTTGGCAGGAAAGAAAGCAATCTATAAAGATTGACGAATTAAAAAAGAGAATAAACTATCCTGTTTTAATATTTTGAAATTAAAGCAGGATAGTTTATTTTTATAACCGTATAAATTCTAATTTATGAAAACACGATTTTATCTCCTGTCCCTTTTCTTTTTAGTTTCAGTATATATACAAGCTCAACAACGTATTACGCTTTTGTTTGCAGGAGATGCGATGCAACATCTGGCACAAATAGAGGATGCCCGGACTCCATCGGGGTATAATTATGATTCGTGTTTCGTACAAATCAAGAATGAAATACAATCTGCAGGATTGGCTGTTGTTAATTTGGAAGCTCCTTTAGGCGGATTTCCGTATTCCGGTTATCCTCAGTTTTGTGCTCCGGATGCTTTTGCTCAGGCTCTCAAAAAGGCCGGATTCGATCTGTTTTTAACGGCAAACAATCATTGTCTTGATCGTCGGGAAAAGGGACTGGAGCGTACTATACGGCAATTGGATTCTTTAGAGGTTTTTCGTGCAGGAACGTATTGTTCTGAGAATGAACGTAAACGTTTACATCCTTTGCTTTTACGAAAAAACGGAATACGATTGGCCTTTTTGAATTATACTTATGGTACGAATGGAATACAAGTGCGTCCTCCTTATATCGTTAATTATATACAACTCGAGAATATATTACGAGATGTAGAAACTGCAAAGAAGAACGGAGCTGATGTGATTATTGTGTGTCCTCATTGGGGGGACGAGTATCGAACTCTACCGAATGTTTCACAAAAAAAATTAGCGGATACATTGGTCGATGCCGGAGTACATCTTATAGTGGGAGCGCATCCTCACGTAGTACAACCGATTGAAGCTCGTTTGGATTCTATAGGTAGAATTAAGTCTGTAGTCGCATATTCTTTAGGTAATTTTATTTCTAATATGAAAACCCGAACAACAATGGGAAGTATTGTTTTCAAAGTTGATGTTGTAAAGGATTCGTCGGATATACGTATCGAAAATCCTCGTTATGCCCTGATATTTACTCAGCGACCTGTACATGTTTCGGAACAAGGTTTTACCGTACTTCCGGCTGCTCGTTGGCTGGCCAAAGGCGATTCAATACCATCATCTTTGTCGATTCCTTTAGCCCGTTTTGTTCAAGACACAAGGAAACTTTTTTCACAACAAAATAAAGGCACGGTTACAGAGTATGAGTTTTAGAGAGGCTTAGAAAACCATTTAAATTTTCTAATATAGAAAAATTATCAGATCATTTTTCACTCATCAGATAGCCTGCTATCTTTTTTGGAAAAAACAACAAAATATCCTCGAAAGAAACGCTCAAAATTGATCTAAATATAAAATTAAACAGACTCTTAGGGTCTGTTTCTGAGTAAATAAAAGTGGGATTACAAAAATCTGATTTGGTTTTTGATAAAAAAGTATAGTTTACTATTGTATGTTTCAAAAATAAATACTATCTTTGCATCGCAATTGAAAATGGTGAATGTAGCTCAGTTGGTTAGAGCATTGGATTGTGGTTCCAAGGGTCGTGGGTTCGAGCCCCATCTTTCACCCCCTTCTTTAAATTAAATAAGAGGTCAGGTTTATCTGGCCTCTTTTGTTTTATCCCGAAATATATTTTCCGATTCTGGGTATTTTTTGAATTGTCATTGTCAATAAAAGAGATAGAAGCAGACAAGAAATTACTAATGCCGGAATGCCTATTGCCGGATGTATATAATAGGTGTATTTAATCCAATATACAGATTTTAATTGTTCTAATACATATACATGGCATAAATAAATTCCATAACTGTAAGTACATATCCATTTTCCGGGAACTTTTTCTTTTTTGAATTCGATATGTTTGAATAATAAGAAAATCCCGGAAGACATGAGAGCAACAGTCGGGGAGAGGCAATTAAAAAATAGTTCGTCGGTTTTTCCTTTATATAGAGAGAGGATGTAAGTTCCGGATAAAGTTAGAAGTATTCCGATGATAATAGCTGCAATTGAAAATCTGCGTATTGTTTGATGAGGTTTATGAAATTTGAGTATCGATAAATAATAACCGGCAATAGGATATCCCAAGTAGTAAAAAAATTCGATATTGAGACTTTTTACCAATTTACCGGTTTCGTTGGTCAGCCTTAGTAGAAGTAATATTCCCCAGAACAACAAAATAATTCGAATACTTTGGGTAGATATATTCTGTACCCATATACGTACTGCGGGAATAGCCAAATATATTCCCACAAGCATGTAAATATACCAGAGGTGATAACTGCTTCCGGAACATATTCCGTTCAATAACCGATAAAATTTTTCGGATAGAGATATGTTTACGGGGAGATTATGGAAATAGTATATTGTCAGCCATAATAAAAAAGGAATAAGTATGCGGTGCAACCTCTTTGAGTAAAAGCTTTTCATATCCTCTTTTTTAGGCAGTAGTAAAGCTCCCGAAATCATTAAAAATATCGGAACTCCAAATCTTGCTATTGTGTCGAAAAATGTAGCGATCCACCATGACTCGCTTCCTATAGGTCTATGGTAAAATAATGTACTTGATGCGTGTATGGTAATTACGGCAATTGTTGCTAATGTCCTTAGTTTATTATAATATATTGTGTCGTTTATAGACATTTGTTTGAGTAAGTTGTGGAATGCTTTTAAAATAGCAGTGATATATGATAATTCTTTACAAAACAAAATAGATTTAAATGAAAAATCCTTCAAGCAATTTTGCTCAAAGGATTTTTTGTGACTCCGACAGGATTCAAACCTGTAACCTTCTGATCCGTAGTCAGATGCTCTATTCAGTTGAGCCACGGAGCCATTTTTCGAATGCAAAGATATAAATAATTTTTGTTTTGCAAATAATAAATCAGAATCTTTTTTTGCAGAAAATAGATTCTGCAAATCAAGAGATGATAACGCTTGAAATGTCCGGGCTAAATTTAAACAATTTCTTATTCTAAGAATTTAGGATTATATAATAATAGTCCTAACCCGATACCGAAGTTCCAGTTCTTTTTGGGGTAGCTATAATGATTAGTATAAATGCTGATTGAGGCAAAAGGCAGATCGTACACTAAAGCAATTTCTCCCATATATTTAAAAGAGTTCATGAAGCGTCCGTAATAAGGCTGATTGTTTTTACCTTGTTTAATTTCAAAAAAGGGTACAAATCCATATAACTCTGTACGTAATTGTAAATTGTTAATGATTTTCCAAATAGGAAGAATCCCGGCAGCAATATATTGGTTTGCTCTAAAAGCCTCATTAAAGACCATTTTGCTGTGCGGGGTAGGAGTGAATGCCGGAGCTTGAATAATAGTAGCAGTATAATTACTGAAAAAGTTTTTGCTGGAAACAACTATTTCACTGCGTACTCCGAGTGTGAATTTGGGTGCGGTATTGAAATATTGATCGTAAGTTCCAGAAAGTTGCAACCATGAGTGAGTTGCTTTTTCAGTGTGTAAATTGGGGTCGGAGGGTCTGAACATTTCTCGTCCATAAACGGCCTCTCCGATTACGGAAACTCGATTTCCTGTTACCGGAAACATAAAACTGTTCAGAGTATTTTTTTCAAAACGTAGTGACCCCATTGCCAATCGATAAGAACTTCTATCTGCCTGAATTTGTGAATAGTCAACCGTATTTGATTGGTAATATTTGTCATATAAATATCCGTATCCTAACGTTACTTCGGTTTTTGCGTTTGTAAGGAACGGAAGACCCATACGGAGTTTTACGTAATTTTCGCTTTGAGTGATAAATGTCGGAGATTCTTCGATTTGAAAAAGTTTTTCACTTTCGTAATATTTCTTTTTGGACACTACTCCGATAAATTTCACACCGGATGCTACGAATACACCTTTGAAACCTTCTTCTTCCAACTGTTCCACACTGATAGTCTTACCTATGATACAGTCTTTAATGAAGTTAACCCCCATCTTGGCAAGATTGTCAATCTCCACATCCACCACTTTGTTCGGTAAACGGAATTCGGGGATACCATATTTCAGTACACCACCTATCTCGTGAAGCGCTTCGAAGACAGTAACATCGTAACCATATTTCGCCATATCTCCGGCAAAAGAAAGTCCGGCAGGTCCGGAGCCAATTACGGCAATCTTGATGCCATTCTTTTCTTTGATTTCCGGTACGGAGATTTGCCCGCTTTCGCGTTCATAGTCCGCGGCAAAGCGTTCCAAATAGCCGATAGCTACCGGCTTTTCTTTCATTTTCAGGTGGATACATTTTGACTCGCACTGTTTTTCCTGCGGGCAAACACGACCGCAAACAGCAGGCAGAGCACTGGTTTCTTTCAGTGTCTTGGCAGCTTCGAGTATTTCTCCGCGTTCAATGTTTTTGATGAAACGAGGAATATCAATACCTACGGGACAACCTTCCATGCAACCAGGATTTGCGCAATCGAGGCAACGCTTGGCTTCCGTCAGGGCTTGTTCCTCTGTCAGCCCCTGATTTACTTCCTCTTTGCGACTATGCGAACGGTATTCTGGATCGAGTTCGTTCATTTCAACACGCGGAATAGCGGTGCGTTCTTTGGGTTTCATTGCCTTGCGAAGCTCCAGACGCCATGCGGCATTACGACTTTTCTCGTCTACTTCCTGTGCAGATTCCGGCATAACTTTACAGGATTCACCTTCTTCAAGTTTGTGCATCTCCTCACGTTCGATGCTCTTGAAGGCACCCATACGCTTCAACATCTCGTCGAAGTCTACCTGATGACCATCAAATTCCGGTCCGTCTACACAAACGAATTTGGTCTTTCCGCCGATGGTGATGCGGCAAGCACCGCACATACCTGTACCATCCACCATGATTGTATTCAGCGAGACATCGGTCGGTATTTCATATTTTTTAGTCAGCAAACAAACAAATTTCATCATGATGGCGGGGCCGATGGCAAAACATTTGTCCACTTTCTCCCGTTTAATGACTTCCTCAACGCCTTCGGTTACCAATCCTTTGCGTCCGTATGAACCATCATCGGTCATAATGATGACCTCGTCTGCACTTTCACGCATTTCTTTTTCAAGGATAATCAGCTCTTTACTACGTCCGGCAAGTACGGCAATAACGCGGTTACCGGCAGCTTTCAAAGCCTGTACAATAGGGAGCATGGGAGCTACGCCTACACCACCACCTGCACAAACCACTGTTCCGAAGTTTTCAATATGAGTAGCTTGTCCCAACGGACCTACCACATCAGTGATATAATCGCCCTCATTCAGTTCGCAAAGGCGGGTAGAGGAGAGGCCTACTTCCTGTACTACCAAAGTGATAGTACCGCGTACGGCGTCAGCCGCCGCAATTGTCAATGGCATACGTTCACCTTTTTCGCCTACACGTACAATGACGAAGTGTCCTGCCTTACGTGAACGGGCTATTAAAGGTGCCTCAATCTCTAATTTAAAAACCTTTTCAGAAAAATGTTCTTTGCTAATGATTTTGTTCATTATCTATAAATTTTGTTGGTATAATTACGTAATTACTTTCAGATTGTTACGGATTACAAAGATACGGGTTATTTGGTAAAAACAAAGAAAGTTTCTTCTAAAAAGCTGTGTAACTGATGTGGGCGAACGATAATTCGCCCCTACCAGGCCATATCGACGTAATGGTATAAACGTCTGAGGTTACCTGTGTAAGAGCGAATTATGATTTACCCGCCAGAATAACGCAGTTATTTTTAGTCAATCATTTCAAAACCCGTATACGGCACCAGTGCCTTTGGAATACGGATGCCTTCCGGTGTCTGATTATTTTCCAGTAAAGCGGCAACGATGCGTGGTAATGCCAATGCAGATCCGTTCAATGTATGGCAAAGCTCTGTTTTCTTTTCTCCACTGCGGTAACGGCATTTCAAGCGATTAGCCTGATAAGTATCGAAGTTAGAAACGGAACTTACTTCCAGCCAACGTTTCTGTGCCTCTGAATAAACTTCGAAGTCGAAGC
>OGXM01001320.1_pt1 | contig 13965 bp, 14 predicted proteins | sample 1576271 | NCBI WGS metagenome assembly OGXM01 (sample SAMEA3541579, study PRJEB24748) | human gut metagenome | biome: human gut; feature: human-associated habitat; material: faeces | place: China | collected 2012 | reverse complement strand
ATAGGAGAGCAGGCTGCCTATCGGGAAGGACGACGCTATGTGCAGACACGCACGGCTGCGCTGCTCCTCCGGCAGGACGGTGGCTATTATATAGAGCACGGGCGTCCAGAGCATGGACTGAACTATTCCGTTGAGTCCCCAGATAATGCTCATGGTGATATAGCTCGACGAGCACAGCGGCATTATAATATTGGCGCACACCGTCCCGGCGAGCCCCGCGCCTATCATTTTATAGGGAGACACGCGGTCGCCGAGTATTCCGCTGAATATCTGACCCGCTCCGTAGCAGAAGAAATAGACCGTGCCGATAAATCCGGCATGGGGCTTTGAAAACACCCCGTCGGCGACTATGGCGGTCAGCGCGGCGGTGTAGTTTATTCTCCCGAGATAAGAGGCGCAATATGCCGTCCAGCAGGCGACAAAAAGCAGAACGCCCGCCGAAAGCTTTTTTTTGTTTTCTACCCGTTGCTCCATAATTTCCCCCAAAGCGCAGTGATGAAAAAATTATATCACCCGTTCGTTTTTTGTCAATGTCTTTTGCCTTTGTTGTTGAGTTTATAGGTATTATGTGATATACTTAGTCGGTATCGCGAAATATATTTCAAAGGCTTACAGGAGAGTCAAATGAAATCCATAAAAGAAATTTACAGGATAGGGCGCGGCCCGTCCAGCTCGCACACCATGGGACCCGAGGCGGCTGCAAAAATGTTTATCGGCGAATTCCCGTCAGCGGAGAGATTCGAGGTTGTGCTCTACGGCTCGCTCGCAAAGACAGGCAAGGGGCACGGCACCGACCGCGTGCTGCGCGAGACGTTTGCGCCGCGCACGCTCGACATCAAGTTAGACCTGACCGCTACCGATATCCCCCACCCCAACACGCTCGACTTCACGGCGTTTGACAAAAACGGAAACGTCATAGGCAAGCGCAGGGTACTCAGCGTCGGAGGCGGCGCGATAGAGGTCGAGGGGCACAAGGACGCGGAGCCGCCCGAGGTCTACCCGTTTGAAAATTTTGCGCAGATAAAAGAATACTGCAAAAAAGAGAGCATCCGTATTCCCGACCTCGTGGAAAGATTTGAGGGGGTTGAGATTTGGCAATATCTCGACCGCGTCTGGGAGGTCATGAACAGCTGCATCAAGCGCGGACTTGCCGCCGAGGGCGAGCTGCCCGGCGGGCTCGGCATAATGAGAAAGGCGCATATGCTCATAAGCCGTCACCACATGGACGAGAGCCCGGAGACGCGCGAGAACAGGCTCGTCTGCGCCTATGCCTACGCAGTCAGCGAGGAAAATGCCTCCTGCGGCGAGATAGTTACCGCGCCGACCTGCGGCGCGTGCGGAGTGCTGCCCGCGGTTCTGCGCTACACGGCGGACAGGCGCGACTTCTCCGAAAAGGATATACGCAGAGCCTTGGCGACCGCAGGAATCATCGGCAACGTCATAAAGACCAACGCCTCGATAAGCGGAGCGGAGTGCGGCTGCCAGGCGGAGATAGGCTCGGCCTGCTCCATGGCGTCCGCCGCTCTCGCGGAGCTCTACGGCATGGACACGGATCAGATAGAATACGCCGCCGAGGTTGCGATGGAGCACCACCTCGGGCTCACCTGCGACCCTGTCATGGGGCTTGTTCAGGTGCCGTGCATAGAGCGCAACGCAGTCGCCGCGATGAGGGCGATAAACGCGGTGAGCCTTGCAAACTTTTTGACCTACACGAGAAAGATTTCATTCGATCTGATAGTCGAAACCATGTATCAGACAGGCAAGGATCTTTCAAAAATATACCGCGAGACGAGCGAGGGCGGACTCGCCAAGCTCTATAAGCCCGCAAAGAAAAACGAAACTACGGAGGAAATAAAATGAGCAAGCAGTTAAGACAGCCCGCAGCGGGCGACACCGTTGCAACTATAAAGACAAACATGGGCGACATAAAGGTCGTCCTCTTCCCCGACGCCGCGCCCAAGGCAGTCGAAAACTTCACGACTCACGCGGAAAACGGCTACTACGACGGCGTTATCTTCCACCGCATTATCCCCGATTTCATGATTCAGGGCGGCGACCCGCTCGGCAAGGGCATAGGCGGAGAGAGCATCTGGGGCAAGCCGTTCAAGGACGAGTTCAGCCGCGACTACCACAATCTCAGGGGCGCGCTGTGCATGGCGAACGCAGGCCCGAACACGAACGGAAGTCAGTTCTTTATAGTTCAGGCACCGTCTGTAGACGAGCGTTTTATTCCGCAGATGGAGCGTCTGCCCGATATGTTCACGGACGAGTCCGTTGAGGACTACAAGGCGGTCGGCGGTACTCCGTGGCTCGATTTCAGACACACGGTGTTCGGTCAGGTGTTCGAGGGCATGGATGTTGTCGATGCGATAGCCTCGGTCAGCCGCGACGCTTCGGACAAGCCGCTCGAGGATGTTGTTATAAACTCCGTAGAGACACAGACTCTTTAATTTTACTCTTTACTTTCAAGTTTTAGTGTGCTAAAATATACTTGAATACGGGGACAGATAAACCCAATCAAGAAAACAAAAGGAGTAAAACTTTGATGAACGGCAAGCTGAAGGACAGCAACGTCGATTTTCTGTTCAAGGCGGTTCTCGCCCTTGAGAACATCGACGAATGCTACGATTTTTTTGAGGATCTGTGTACAGTGACAGAGCTCAAGGCGCTTTCACAGCGCATAGTTGTTGCAAAGATGCTCAGCGACAAGCAGGTCTACAGCGAGATAGTCAGCAAGACCGGCGCGAGCACCGCCACGATAAGCCGCGTCAACCGCTCTCTCAACTACGGCTGCGACGGATACGAAAAGATTTTCGAGCGCATAGATGCCGCAGAGGCAGAGAAAAAAGACTGACATGAGCGACTATTCATTCTTCGCCCGTTTTTATGACGGGCTGACGCAAAATGTTGATTACGAGAGAAGAGCAGAGCATTTTTCTGCTCTTCTGCTTTCATATGGGATCGAGAGCGGAACGGTGCTCGATCTCGCCTGCGGCACGGGTACTTTAACCTCGCTCATAGCCTCGCGCGGATATGAAATGATAGGCGTTGACTCGAGCCCCGATATGCTCACTCAGGCGCAGAACAGGGCTTTTGAGGAGGGGCAGAACATTCTGTTTCTCTGCCAGCAGATGCAAAATCTCGACCTTTTCGGAAAAATCGACGCTGCACTCTGCACGCTCGACAGCATAAATCATCTGACCGAGCCCGAGGGTGTGCGGGAGACATTTCGCCGACTCGGAACGTTTATCCGCCCGGGCGGGATGTTCATATTCGATGTGAACACGGTATACAAGCACCGCGAGATTCTTGCGGACAATTCGTTCGTCTACGAATGCCCGGAGGTTTTCTGCGTCTGGCAGAACAGCCTTGACGAAGAGACAAATACGGTAGACCTCATGCTCGACTTCTTCGAGGAGCGCGAGGACGGGACATATGAGCGCACGAGCGAGGATTTCAGCGAGCGCGCATACAGTCTTGACGAGCTCTCAAAGTGGCTCGACGACGCGGGCTTTGAGACAGAGAACATATTTGACGGCATGACGAACGAACCCGTCAGAGAAGATTCCGAGCGCGCGGTGATAGCCGCAAGGCGCAGGAGATAACAGGAGGATAAATTATGGGCAAGCTTATACGCTGCATTTCCGAGGACGGCACTTTAACCGTTATGGCTGCCGACACCACGGATATAGTAAACAGGGCGCAGGAGATTCACGGCACATCCGCCGTCATTTCAGCGGCTCTCGGCAGGCTGCTGACGGCGGCAAGCCTCATGGGCAGCGCCTTAAAGGGCGCGGACGACTCTGTCACGCTCAGGATAAACGGCAACGGCCCTGCGGGCACTGTGCTCGCCGCCGCGGACAGTCAAGGCAATGTCAGAGGCTACGCGGTGAACTCCGTTGTCGAGCTGTCGCTCAACGACAAGGGCAAATTGGATGTTTCCGGCGCAGTCGGCAAGGACGGCTTTTTGACCGTTATAAAGGACCTCGGGCTTAAAGAGCCGTATGTCGGTCAGGTGCCGATAATAAGCGGAGAAATTGCCGAGGACATCACGAATTACTTTGCGACGAGCGAACAGATACCGACCGTCTGCGCGTTGGGTGTGCTCGTCAACCCCGACCTCACGATAAGAAAGGCGGGCGGATTTATAATTCAGCTGCTCCCGACCGCCGATGATACAGTCATAGACAAGGTTGAAAAGTGCATAGGCGATATTGAGCCTGTGACAACGATGCTCGACAAGGGGCTGACCCCCGAGACTGTCTGCCGCACCGTGCTTCCCGCGTTCAAGCTCGATGTGCTCGACACGTCGGAGCCGGAATACCGCTGCAGCTGCTCGCGCGAGCGCGTCTCCCGCGCGCTGATAAGCATGGGCAGAGACGAGCTTGAAAAGCTCAAGGAGGACGAACAGACCGAGGTCTGCTGCCAATTCTGCGACAAGAAATATGTGTTCACGCCCTCGGATATCGACAGGCTGCTTGAAGCGAGCACGGCCAAAGAGGATAAGTAATGAAAACCTCCGTAAGCGACAAGGCTTGCGGAGGCTTTTTATGATTATTTTTAATATGGGTACGGCATGAGGTCTTTTAAGGTAACGGCGGTATCGGAATCAACGAGGATTTCTGTATCCTCCGGGCTGCCGAGCTGCATCATAAACTCACGGCAGGCTCCGCACGGAGGCAGTATCTCTCCCGTTTTTGTTATCGCAATGACCTTTTTCGCGGCATACTCCCCGTTGGTTATCATCGTTGACAGCGCGTTTCGCTCCGCACACATACCCAGCGAGCAATCAGTATCGATACAAACGCCCGTATACACATTTCCGTTCTCTGTCAGCACGGCGGCGCCCACCCCGCCGGAGCACATCTGCTCCGATATAACCTTCGGCACTGCGACGGCAAGCGCGGCGGCATATAATTTTTCCCATTCCGTTGTCATAGAATCACCCTTTCGTTTTACTGCGCGGTTCCCTTTGCGGTGTTGAGGGAGGAGATGAGGAGTCTTCTTATGGTACCGCATTGAGCATACAGCACCTTTGCCGTCTCGGGCTCTAAAATTCCAGATTTTATAAATAATTCAAGCCAATATTCAGTCTCATAACATTCCTTGAGCGAAATCTGAAGTTTCGCAACAAAATCGGCCTTGCTCTGCGCATAATTCGCCTCATGAATGTTTGCACCTATTGAGGTTGCGGAGCGTTCAAGCTGATTAACTAACGAATGATGACCCTTTATGCCGTCACACATTTTGACAACATTCACCGAAAAATCCACAGACAAACTGCGAAGCTTTGATTCTGCCATACAGATACCACCTTTTTATTCAGAATACTACAAAATCTCTGAATTATCAAGTGAAATCGCTCGCTTCGCTCATGGTGAAATAATTCACTTCGTGAATTGTGATATTTGATGCTTCGCGTCAAGTGAAATGAAATAAATCCCTCACCGCCGCAGCGATTTCACACGCCAAAGGCGTATTTCACGCCCGCAGGGCATTTCACAAATCCCGCAGGGATTTATTTCGTTGAAAAAAAGAGCATTGCAAAGCAATGCTCTTTTTTTCTGGAGGCACGTCTTACATTTGAACCGGATGCCTAAAAGTTTATGTCGTTCGATCCGAGACCGTCATCCTTTATTTTCATCTTTATTATATATAAAAAACAGGAGTGCGAATCGGTTCTTTTCCAACTTCGCGCTCCTTAATAAAAGAATCTTTTCTTAAACCTCAAGCGATTCTGTTACTTCAAATCCTCCCTTAAATATAATTACAATTGTTTTGTTACTCATTACTTTTATACACTCAATCGTTCTTCTCACTATCAAATCATCATACTCGCAAAGTGAGAAATCCATGTTTTTTAGCGTTTCTGTTACTCTGTCCAATTCAGAATTACTTTCTTCTTCCTGTGAACTCGTAGCCTCCAATACATCAAGTTGTTCTCGAAGAACCTTTACTTTTGCAAAGATTTTTTCAACCTCTTCAAAATACTTCTCCTTATTTCCTTCAGTAGTTGCGGCTTTCATCATATAATCCTCAGCTTCATCCTGCAACTTCTGAATGCTTAATTTCAGATTATACTTATTAAGGTTACTATCATCATTTGTCACACCATATTCAAGTGAAGCTTTCATCGCATTAAACACTTCATCTTTAGATGGTGCAATTTTAGATAACGCTCTGCATATTGCACTATGCAACTTTTCTTCTCTTACACCTGATGATTTCTTACAAAACTTTGTTCCATTTTCAGTTCGATTCAAACATCTCCAATAAACCTTTTTCCTTCCGTTATCATATTTTACGGCTCGTCTATAACTACTACCACACTCTCCACAAATCAGAACATCAGTAAGAGCATACTTTGAATTGTACTTTCCTAACTCAGTAGAACCGAGGCTTGATTTTTTTCGTTTTGAATTTCTTTTAGCAGTTTCAGCTTGAGCAAGTTTAAATATTTCTCTACTTATAATAGGTGTATGATTATTGCTTACAAGATACATTGGAAGCTCTCCGTTGTTCTTTTTCTTTTTCTTGCTTATGCAATCTACAGAATAGGTTTTCTGCATCAACAAATCACCTATGTATTTTTCATTAGCTAAAGTCCTTTGTACACCTCTGTCATTCCATTCATTCCCTCTTTTTGTGATTGCACCATATTCGTTTAAATAATCTGCTATTTTCTTTGTGCTATACCCATCAAGATAAAGGTCAAATATCTTTTTAACAAAATATGCTTCTTCAGGAACTACTTCCGGTTCACCATTTTCATCTTTCCTATATCCATAAGTATTATAATGAAAACCAAATGTCCCGTTTTTCATTCTCTGACGAACACCCCATTTAACATTAGCACTGATATTTTCGCTTTCAGACTGAGCCATAACACTATACAGTCCGATAAACATTTCACTATCGGTTGTCAATGTATCAATGTTTTGTTCTTCAAAGTACACGCCAATATTCATAGCCTTAAGCTTTCTAACATAGTTAAGACTATCAACTGTATTTCTTGCGAAACGAGATACCGATTTTGTAAGTATAAGGTCAATCTTACCTTTCTCACAATCTCTTATCATATCCTTAAAACGTTCTCGTTTTGAAACCACAGTACCTGTAATACCTTCATCGGCATAAATACCAACAAAATGCCACTTTGGATTTTTGCAAATATGGTCTGTATAATATTCAACCTGTGCTTCATAACTTTGAAGCTGGTCATCGGAATCAGTTGAAACTCTGCAATAAGCAGCAACATTTATCTGTTTATAATCATTTTTATTTGCAGATAAAAGCGGATTCGCATCTATTTTAGTCACCGTTCTAACAGGCTGCATTTATATATTCTCCTTCCTTATGGCTTAAAACAGTGTTATTTACAAATTTTATTGAAATATCACCATTTGCATTAATCATTATTGAATCCACTGTATCAAATAACAGTTGATAATCAAGTGTCTCGATACTATTTCTTTCTTCAAGATAACTTACAAATGCTTTTGTGTACTCTTTATCTGTGAAGTCTGAGCAACAATCAAACTTTAAAGAAGCAATGGATAAAATCTCATTAGCAAATGTTTTAAAATCCCTTGTATTTTGCTCTACTGCATAATCCAGCTCATTTTCCCTTTTTATTATTTCTAAGTTGGTTTTGTATGATTTGGCTTCTGTAACGCCCGGTTCAATGTTACCTGGATTAGCAATAACATAATTCAACAAAGCTAAAACACTCTTATATAATGTTTCATCATCTATGTACTTCCGAGTTTTACACAAATTCTCACAATACCATTTTTCTCGGTTTGAACGTGTAATAAATTTCCTTATGTATCTTTTACCACAGGTAGAACAGAAGGTATGAGTCTTTAAAAACTTCATTTCTTTGGAATCTTTTTCTCTCGTTCCACCTTTACTTGCTTTTTTTGATGAAGCTCTTATATATACATCTTCATCAACAATTTTGGGATACTTTTCATCACCGATATAATGAGCATTTCCGATTATTCTTGAAACCATATTTTTATTCCAAGTATTCTTTTCCTTGTAATAATTCACTTGACGTTCTGTTAAATTATCTGCTATTGCTTTAAGAGTTAATCCGGATAAATACTTTTCAAATACTTCAGTAATAATTTTTGCTTCAGTTTCATTAACAACGAATATGTTGTTTTCTACTGAATACCCATATAGGCAAAATCTTGAACTCATTAAAAATCAACTCCTAATTTAATTCCCACAAGCAATTCAAAAACCACCTTGTTGTCCGGAAACACAAACACTTTTTCAACAAGCAAATTAAATATTGCTTCATCAAAAACAAATATTGCCTTCGGTGTTTTATCAAGATTGGATTTAAGTTTCCTTATTTTTTCGATAATCATTTCATCTTCATCTGCAGCAACGAGTTTTAATCTTTTATCTCTGAGTGCGTTCAATCTATTCATAATTACCATTGTCTTCTCATAGTAGGAAACATCATCAATAATGTTTTTGGTTTTCAATTCATTATACATACTGTTTTGTTCTGACAAAATAGCAATCTCTCTATTCAATGATGAAACTTCTTCATTCATACTTGCGAGGCTTGTTCTGATTGATATTAGTTGTGATAAAGTCTTATCAACAATTTCTGTTTCGTATAAACGAAGCTTGTTGTAGGCTCGAATAAATGCCTTTTCCAATATTTCATGCTTTATGTTTGGCCCTGAACATTTTCCGGCAGACAAATCATCGTTGATACATCCCCAATACAATTCGCCTGATGAAATAATCTTTCCATAGCTCCAACCACAGTCTCCGCAAAAAATCTTCCTATCGAAAGGTGTTTCTGCAATTTTGCCTGTGTTCCGCTTAGAGACACAAGAAGTAGATATTTTTTCTTGAACTAAGTCGAAAACTTCTTTTGCAATAATACCTTGGTGTGTATTAGTTACATAGAACTTTTCTACCTGACCTTTGTTTCTTTTCTTTTTAAATGGTAATATTTGTGGCGTATAGGTTTTCTGCCACAAGCTATCACCTATGTATTTTTCATTTTTTAGCACATATTTAATGGCTGTTTTGTCCCATATTCTATTTGTCTGTTCTTCTTCATTTATTATTTCGGCAACCTTAGTCATTCCGTTACCCGATAAATATTCCTTAAAAATCCGCTGAACTATCGGAGCTTGCTCGGAATTAGGAATAAGGTTACCGTCGACCAAATCATAACCATAAGGAGCATTTGTAGTTTTAAATTCGCCCCGTTCCATTTTCATACGAAAGGCAGTAGATACTCTTTTCGAGCCTGCCATTGCTTCACTTTGAGCAAAAGCACTTTTAACATACAATATCATTTCGGAATTCATCGTTTCCGTATCAATATTATCGTTTTCAAAAAGCACTGTTGTTCCGTATGATTTTAGTATTCTGATGTTTTCAATACACTCAAGAGCATTTCTTGCAAATCTTGAAACGCTTTTTACAAGAATACGGTCTATCTTGCCTTTTTTTGCATCAGAGACCATTCGCAGAAATTCATCTCTTTTTTCTGCACAGGTTCCTGTTATGCCTTCATCAGCATAAACATCCACAAGAACCATGTTCTTATTTCTGCTTATAAACTCGTTATAATACCTGACCTGAGCAATAAAAGAGTTAATCTGGTCTTCCGAATCGGTTGAAACTCGGCAATATGCCGCAACTCTTAATAAGTCATCAGTTTTTTGCTTCAAATTCGGATTGATAACTTGTACTTCCTTCATCGCTCAGGCCTCCTTTCGTCAAATAGTTTATTTAAAAATTCACGCAAAATCCAATGTGCGATTTCTTATAAAGCAACAGCTTTGCACCCTTGACTTTCTGCGTTTTTTATGTTCAATCTATCAAAAACTTCTCTGTTGATTTCTCCGTTTTCAAGAAGTTTCTTGAGAGAGTAAAATATCATAAAATAAGTCAATTCATTTTTTTACATTAACTTCCATCAACTTCACCTCAGAATTTTTGTTCAAGAATTGGTTTTCCTTTTCCGTTGTATATTTTAAAAATCTGGTTAATGTGTCTTTTTGTGCCGGCAAGGTCAAAATCACTGATAATCGCCTGACGTATTAACTTTGGGTTTTCAGCACGAAGTTTCCATATCAATCTGTCCATATCGTACTCATTATGGTAAAGCCTGATAAATAAGCAAACAGCAATGATTATTTCTATTTTCAATGATTCAGGTTCGCCACCCCAAGCGTTAATAATGACATTTAAAGCATCCGTATACATTTGGGGACCTAGTTTTTTATACATCGCAAAAGCTGTATTAAGGCAAACCAAATGATTTTTACAAGAGGTATCAGTGAGTTCCAACACAACACCCGTACTTTCGGTTACATTTTTGAATTCAATTGCTTCTGTACTTCCTCCAAAAATCCATGCTCTCATTTTTTCGCTGGGAGTAGGTGCACTACATACACCGTTCTGTGTTGCAAAAAGGAATGCCTCGTCCCGTTCAGTAAGACCTCTGTAAACCTTACATAAGATTGGCAGATGCTCAAAGCCATTCATTGCAATTCTTGCAGCTATGGTGTGCTGACCATCAAAAACATAATATTTACCGTCTCGAAAGCTGACTTTTGGTTCATTTGCTACCGTTTCGTTAAAATTGGCTATAATTTTTGCAACTCTGTTTTCATTTATATCTCTTTGGTAATCTTCGCCCAATACCTTCAAGTTCTCGGAATTGATTTTTTTAAGAACGTAAAGAGTTTGATTTGTGCTTTCATTTGTTTTAATTGACATTTTCTTTTGCTCCTTCTTTAATCTTTAGAATATATTGATTTGCTTTCTCTAAAATTTCGAGAACCTTATTCAAGTGTTCGTCATTTAATAAGATATTGGGATGGTCCCAAAAGGTTGTTTGGCATGTTTCAATAAACATATTTATCGTTTCATCTAAAGACTCCAAAACACTTTCATCAGAAACAGGAGTTGCCGTGTTGTGCATATCTGAAACAATATTTTTTATTTCGCCAATGGTCTTTTTTTCTGTTTTTTTCTTTGGTGGTATTATCCGAAGGTTCTCGGTTAATGTTTTTCTTTCCTCAACAGGTGCTTTTGCAATTGCAGCAATTTGTTTAGCGGGCTTTTTTATTTGTCCAGAAAGAATTTCTTTTTTTATGCCTGGAACAACTTCTTCAGCCGCATCTACACCTTTTGCGAATTCGTCAGCTTTTTGAACATAACCTTCTGATACTCCACTTTCTGCGGCTATCTTCATTCTTGAGTAATGTGATGAATCTTTTTTCAACGGATACTTTTTATCCGTTGATTTATGTTCCTCGCTTTTACGGTCTCCACCTTGAGCCATTTTTTCAGCATCATATCTTTTTCCTATAAGATACTTTTTATTGTTCGGTGTGAGATTCCTTCGTCCAAGCTGGTTGTTACACATCCAAGACATCGCTTCAAATTTATTTTCAAAATGTTTTTCAACCACGCTGAATTTTATAGTCGGATGTTTTAAAAGTATTCTGCAACGATGATGACCGTCTATGATGTATCCGTTCCACACAAAAAGTGGCGTATATATCTCTCCTTCAGAAATGATGTTTTTTTCAAGCAGTTCAAATTCATCATCAACAAGTGCCGGTATTAATAGTTCAAATTCAGGATTGATTTTTATGTTTTCAAGCATTTTATTCACCTCAAATATCAAGGCTTACATACAACGCTTTTTTAATCTCGCGCATCTCCCTTTTTGAGACTCGACCTAAATATTCTTTAAGTCTTGATTTATCAATCGTTCTTACTTGTTCAAGCAAAGCTATTGATTTTTTAGGAAAACACCCATTTTTCAAAGCAACATGAACAGGTAAATCCTTTTTATACACATTACTTGAGACCGCTATTACAATAATCGTCGGACTGTATCTATTCCCAATATCATTCTGAATCACAATAACCGGTCTTTTTCCTCCCTGCTCGGAACCTACAATCGGGTTAAGGTCTGCCAAATAAATATTTCCTCTTTTTACTTCCATTATCTTACTGCCTCCGGGTTGATATAGAATGTGTGGCAATCTGCTACATCGTCGTAATAACTGAAATACTCAGGTTCAATCATTTCGCCCTCATTTACAAAATATTTAAGGTAGTAGGTAAGAAATGGAATCTTTTTCAGATTCAAATCCTCAAGTTCAAGGAAGTCTTCAACGGTTATTTTATAGAACCAATCGAGATTGTCATTGAAGTCGTATGCTTCAAATGTATCAAGAACATACTGATGACCTTTTGATAAATCGACGAAAGATGAGTCTATAAAGCATTCGTTTTTACCGTATGAGTTTAACAACAGCCTTTTAAGCAAAGGATCAATCTCGTTTTCTCCTATCCTTTCAATCAGCTCAACGACAGTCATTACTAACAAATCGTCCTCACTGAAAATGCCTTCTTTCTCAAGCAGCTCATTTTGTCTTTTGACGGTTACATTGCTAATTCTTTTCATTTGATTTAAATTCCTTTCTTATGTATTTACCGATTACACATTTTCTTCTCGATAAAGATGCATGTAAGATAGCGGACAAGCCATATAAAACTTGTCCGCTGATTTTATGTTTACATTCACCTTTATTTGTCCTCGACACCCCAAGGCTTGCGGGAAGTTATCACACGGCTGATAGCTATTCAGCTCCACAGGAATCTCACCTCCGGTCTTTACGTGCCGGCCACGACGGGTGTATCATTATTTCTTTTACTTGTCATCGCCATATCAGGAGCTACCTGATACTTGCAGCTTTGCTATATCGCTCTCTTGATAAATCAATGTCACGGCGTACACGCTACTCGGCTCGTAAGCAAAAGTAATGTATGTGATAAATGTGTATTCGGTTGTCAAGGTTCTTAAAGGAGTTTTTTGCCCCTTCACTTCTATACCGCACGAAATTTGAGAGTTTAACAACCAAAAAACTAAAAAAATTTTTTTAGTTTTCCTAAAACTATCAATTTCTTTTTATTTATTGCTTGTTGTGATACTCCTAAATAATCGGCATAAGCACTCTCTGTTAATGGTTTTTCACCTAAGTAGAGGCTATTAATAAGTTTCACTTCATCATCTGATAATTCTTTTAAAACTTCTTGCAAATGTTGCCCCATACAATGTTTACATACATCTGCTTCAACATTTGCACTTTCATCTGGAAGAACATCATGGAGTGTTATATCACTAATTTCTACGCCTTCCATTTCATCATCCATAGAAACCAATTTATAACCTTGCTTTTTTTCTTCTTCTCTTTTACGCCTTTTGCGTTCTTCTTCTCGATGCCATTCGTTATACTTTTCCCGGGTTACTTCCATAACAATCGTAGAAGTTTCACCATACTCATCTGTACATGCAATAAACTTTCTGTGTTTGTTTTCGGGCTTTCTTTTAAACTCAAGAAATTCTTTGCCTGTCATTTCAACCCATTCAGGATTGACACCATTGCAGGCTTCATCTTTCCATCTAAAATAAAGTTTTTTCATTTATGTAATCTCCGTTTCTAAATTTTTGAATTTATGTGTGGTTCAAAAATTTGGGAGATTACGGATATTCAGCTATGTAACAAAGCCATATATATAACATAAAAGTCCTTTCCTTTTAAAAGGGAAGAACTTCATTAACAAACTAACAGAGTATAGACATAAAAAAAGCACCAAATGAAATAAGACAGCTTTGTGCTTTCTGTTCTTATTTCACCTGGTGTTTTTAATTTTTTACTGTTCTGCCATTAAAACTTATTTAGATAATTTACAGTCCTACCCGGCATTTTATGTATAAAATTCCTCATTTTTAACAAATCTATAAAGCATATAACAAGTATAATAAATTATTTATTTTAACTAATCGATAGTTTTGCTAAAAAAATAAATGTATTGGGTGATTTAATCGATTTTGTGCATTTAATTAGGAATTTCTAATAATTTCAAACAATATTCTTATAATATTAGATAATTCTA
>OGXM01001318.1_pt1 | contig 13987 bp, 9 predicted proteins | sample 1576271 | NCBI WGS metagenome assembly OGXM01 (sample SAMEA3541579, study PRJEB24748) | human gut metagenome | biome: human gut; feature: human-associated habitat; material: faeces | place: China | collected 2012 | reverse complement strand
CGACCGTCCGCTCACCTTGGCAGGTAGAGTTATCGTGAAGGGCGAGAATGCGATGTCCTGGTCCGTTATGGTGAGACCACTGTGCTGGTCAATGCCACCGCCTCCGCAAAGCCCCGTGACGGCATCGATTTCCTGCCGCTTTCCGTCGATTTTGAAGAGAAGCTGTATGCCGTGGGCAAGATCCCCGGCTCCTTCCTGAAGCGGGAAGGCCGCCCCAGCGATAAGGCCGTGCTTTCCAGCCGCGTGGTAGATCGTCCCATCCGTCCGCTGTTCCCCAAGGATATGCGCAATGATGTTTCCGTTGTGATGACCGTTCTTTCCGTTGATCCCGACTGTGTGCCGGAGATTGCCGGTATGATCGGCGCTTCCATGGCACTGTCCATCTCCGATATTCCTTGGAATGGGCCCATCGCCGGCATCAATGTCGGCTTGGTAGATGGCGAGATCATCCTTACCCCCAATGCCGAGCAGCGCCAGAAGAGCGATCTTCAGCTCACCGTGGCCGGTACCGCCGAAAAGGTTTGTATGATTGAGGCCGGCGCCAATGAGGTGGATGACGATACCATGCTGGAAGCCATCATGAAGGGCTTTGCCGAGGTGCAGAAGATGGTCGCTTTCATCAAGGAAGTCCAGGCCGAGATTGGCAAGCCCAAGTTCACCTTTGAATCCCAGGAGATCGATCACGATCTCTTCGAAGCCATCAAGGATGAATTCATCGAGGATGTCCGTGCTGCCATGGATACCGATGATAAGAATATCCGTGATGAGCGTATGCGCCCCATCTATGACCGCCTGCATGCTGAGTATGATGAGAAATACCCTGAGCAGGGCGCTATGCTGGATGAGTGCATCTACAAGCTGCAAAAGTTTGTGGTGCGCCGCTGGCTGCTGGATGACGGCAAGCGCGTGGACGGCCGCGGCATCAACGAGATCCGCCCGCTGGCCGCAGAGGTGGGCATCCTGCCCCGCGTGCACGGCTCCGGTATGTTCACTCGTGGCCAGACGCAGGTGCTTACCACCTGCACGCTGGGCGGCACCAAGGACAACCAGCTGATGGACGATCTGACCGACGAGCAGACCAAGCGCTATATCCACCACTATAACTTCCCGCCGTATTCCGTGGGCGAGGCACGCGCACCGCGCAGCCCCGGCCGCCGCGAGATCGGTCACGGTGCACTGGCCGAGCGTGCTCTGGTGCCGGTGCTGCCCTCTCTGGAGGAGTTCCCCTACACCATCCGCTGCGTGTCCGAGGTGCTCAGCTCTAACGGCTCCACCTCTCAGGCTTCCATCTGCGGCTCTACGCTGGCACTGATGGACGCAGGCGTGCCCATCAAGGCTCCGGTTGCGGGTATTTCCTGCGGCCTGATCACCGAGGGCGAGCGCTGGATGACCATGCTGGACATTCAGGGCGTGGAGGACTTCCACGGCGATATGGACTTTAAGGTCGGCGGCACCCGCAAGGGCATTACCGCCATCCAGATGGACATCAAGATCGACGGCCTGACCTACGACATCATTGCCGAGGCCTTCGAGAAGTGCCGCAAGGGTCGGCTGTATATTCTGGACGAGATCATCAAGCCCGTGATCGCCCAGCCCCGTCAGGAGCTGAGCCGCTGGGCACCCAAGATGTTCAGCATGATGATCCCCACCGACAAGATCAAGGACGTCATCGGTAAGGGCGGCAAGGTCATTCAGGACATCTGCGCCACCTGCAACTGCAAGATCGACGTGCAGGAGGACGGCCATGTGTTCGTCTCCGCCGTGGATCAGGAGGACGCAAAGCGCGCCATCTTTACCATCAAGACCATTGTGGAGGACCCCGAGATCGGTGCCATCTACAAGGGCAAGGTGACCCGCCTGATGAACTTTGGTGCCTTTGTGGAGATCGCTCCGGGCAAGGAAGGCCTTGTGCACATCTCCAAGCTGGACACCAAGCGCGTGGAGCGGGTAGAGGACGTGGTTGCCGTGGGCGATGCCATCGTGGTCAAGGTGACCGACATCGACCAGCAGGGCCGCATCAACCTGAGCCGCCGCGATGCCATTCTGGCACTGGAAGCCAAAAAGGCTGCCCAGCAGCAGTAAAACATAATACGGACTGCATAAATCAAGAGCCGCTGTACTTTTTGTACAGCGGCTCTTTTGCATGTGTAACTCCCTCAGTCAAACCCTGCGGGTTTGCCAGCTCCCTCGGGGAGGGAGCCTCTGGCGCTGCCGGACACTTTGCGGTTGCACCGGAAGCTTTGCCGCCATGCCAAAGGCCCCATCTCAGAGGGGGCTGTCGAGCGAACGCGAGACTGGGGGAGTTTTCCCCCAACAAAAAAACTCCCCCTTGCGGGGGAGAGGGCACGGCGCGCCGTGCTGGAAGGGAGTAGGGTTCAGTGTTCCTTTTTGCCCTGACGGTTCAGAACCCAGCCGACGGCAAACAGCAGCACACCGCTGCAGGCCAGCACCGGCACAGGCCAGTTCAGCTGACCAGTCTGGGGCAGAACGGGCTTATCCGGGTTAGAAGGGGAGACCGGGTTATCCGGGTTCTCGGGGCTTACGGGATTGTCCGGGTTGCCGGGACTTACCGGGTTATCCGGTGTGCCGGGGCTCACCGGCGTATCCGGGGTGTCCGGCTGCTCCGGAAGATCGGGGGTGTCCGGCGGCGTGTCCGGCGTATCCGGGGGAGTGTCAGGGGTGTCTGGGGGCGTTTCGGGGGTGTCCGGCGGGGTCTCCGGCGTATCCGGGATGGTAGCGCCTACCTTGGGAGTGGCGTCCACATCGTAGATCCAGCTGTCGCCATCCGGCAGGGGAATGGACACAAGGAAGGGCTTGATGGCTTCGTAGCCGTGGGAAGCCTCGGTCTGCATGACCAGATACAGCCCCTGCGGCAGCTTGGTAAAGTCGGCGTAGCCTTCCTCGTCAACGTTCTGCTGGGCGGCAACGGCGGGCACGGTGGGCAGATACTTTGCCAGCTGGTCAGCCAGCGTGCTGTCGGAAAGATCGCCCAGCGGCACGCCGCAGCCCGTAAAATCGCCGGTATAGGCGTAGGACAGGTCGCCGCCGGTGCGCTTGACGGAGGCCACCTGATACAGGGTAAGTTCGCCGCCGCGCAGGGGCACATCGTTGTGGGTGTCGTACAGACGGACATGGAGCGAGCCCAGACGCCCCAGCTCAATGTTGGCACTGGTGGCAAACGCCGGCAGGGCGCAGCATACCACAAGGCACATAGCCAGCAGCACAGCCGCCAGACGATGACGCAGATCAATGCTTTTCATGTTCTTCACCTCTCGTTTTCTTGGGTTTGCGTGTGGAAATCAGCATACCGATCAGCAAGATCAGCAGCATGGGCAGCGCCATAATGGGCGCAACAATAATGGGTTCAATTTTAAGCGCTTCGGCGGTAACGCGGAGGTGCTTGTACTGATCCGGGGTCTCTACGCGGCGGCCGCGTACCAGCAGGCGGTGGGTGTTGATGCCGTAGGGGGTGCAGGTCATCAGGGTGACGTAGTCCTTGCCTTCGGCGATCTTCAGCTCATCGGTCTCGGTGGGGAGCACGATGGAGATTTTGTCCACCTCGTAGGTGAGCACCCGGTCCAGCACGGTGATGGTAAAGGTATCGCCCACTTCCAGCTGGTCGAGGTTGGTAAACAGCTTTGCGCTGGGCAGGCCGCGGTGCGCCGAGATGACCGCGTGGGTGGACGCGCCGCCCACCGGCAGGCTGGTGCCCTCCAAGTGGCCTGCGGCGATCTGCAGCACGCTGTCGCTGGTGCCGTGGTAGATGGGCAGCTCCACGCCGATTTTGGAAATGGTGATGTAACCCATAATGCCGGTGCCGGTAATATCCAGCGTTTCGTTGTAGCCGGAAAGCTGATCCGGGCGGAAGAGGGCGGTTTCGTTGGCGGCCACCTGTGCGTTAAAGGCATCGGCGGCGTCAAAGTAGGCGCTGTAATCCGCATCGGTCATGGTGTCCACGTCCTGCGCGTAGTTTGCCACCGCGCGGGACTGGTTGCGCTGGTTGACGTAATCGCTGATAGTGGGGTATAACATCACGGATAGACCCACGAAAAAGACGAGGATCAATATAATGGTGCTTTTGTTCTTTTTCATGGGCTACTCCCTAACGTTATAGTTTCAGGATCAGAGCAGGGGGCCTTGCGGCCCCGCTCTGTGCCGGGGGAAAGGAGAGCTTAGTGGTTCTCCATGCGCTTTTTGGTAATGAGCAGGATCGCTGCTGCAGCCATCAGGCCGCCGCCGATCACATAGAAGATGGTGGTGCCGATGCCGCCGGTGCCGGGCAGGGTAGTGCCGGCGTTGTTCACAACTGCGACACCGCCGATGGAACTGGCGATTGACTCGTCATATGTGCCATCGGTGCCATCGGTGAAATACCCGGTAGTTACCTTCTTAGAACCGGTGCTCAGATCAACCGTAACACGCTCGGTCAGGCCGTTGTAACCGGCAGGGGGAACAATCTCATCCAGATAGTAGACCTTTTTGTCCAGACCGGAGATCTTAACAGTCTTACCCGCAACCGTTTCAATATGGTCAACAGGGGTTTCAGTTGCGGTTGCCACGCGGTAAGTGCCATCCTCATTCTTTACCAGCGGGATCTCTTTGCCGTTAGTCTTTGCATCGTACAGCTTGAACTGAGCGCCGCCCAGCAGTTTTTTAGTAGAACCGCTGAACTTGATCAGGTCGAACTCGTACAGATAAGTCTTGGTTTCCTCGTGCCTGGTCTCGTGCTTGTTGCCGTAAACCAGATGTGCTTCGTTCGTATTCGCATCAGGATCGACCTTAGCCTTCGCGTTCACAACTGCACTGTAGGTAACTACAATGTTAGTGCCTGCGTCCAGAGTAGCAATGTAGCTGTCCTCAAACTTGATGTTGAAGGTCTCACCATCACTAAGGCCTTCAGTAACTAGTGTATAGTGGTTAGTTGCATCGACCACAGTATTATTAACGGTAACCTTGACGGAACCCGGGACAAAGGTCAGACCCTCGCTCATGGTATCGTGCAGGACGTAGCGGTTGTTTGCAGTCTGCACGGTAATGGTGACCTTATAGTTGACAGTATCGCCGATCTTAGCGGTGTTTTCGGTAACCCAGTTGCCCTCGGAGGCCTCTACCTTTTTATCAATGTCGGGCACTTCGTTCTTCTCGTTGATGGTAACATCGGGGTCGGTAGTATTCAGACCACAGAGAACACCCAGAGAAGTATCTACCAGATAGTAGCCAAGGTCGAGATTGTCAAACTTAACAGTATTGCTGTTCGCTTTCTTGGTTTTCGTAGCGGTAATAGGTTTTTGGGTTGCATAATCAAGTGCTGCCTTGGCAAACTGTTTGTAAGTTTCAGCATCCTTGAGGCCCACCCAAGTGGGATGACCATTCTCAAGCGTAATGTAGCTGTTACCAGCTGCGCCGTCCTTGAAGAAATCTTCCCAAGCGGAGACTACAGTGTAGGAGTAGGTGCCAGCGGTGGGATCATAGCTGTTCAGGTCGAACATCTTATAAATGGTATAAGTTTCACCGCTAACAGCTTTGTCAATGGTAATGCTACCAGTACCGGCAGTAGTACCACCAGCCGCCCACACCGGAATCGCCATGGCGCAAACCATAGCAACTGCCAGCAGCGCAGCCATGAGTTTCTTCATTGCTTTCTTCATGGAAAAAGCCCCTTTCTTTTCTGCCCCTTGCCGCCCCCTGCGTTTTGCACAGGGGGGAGGGGTGTAGTTTTGTTTGGTCTATCGCGTAAACTTTGCGCTGGGCGGGCGGGGGCTCAGCCTCGGGCGTCCGGCAGGGAAGTGCAGTTTAGTCATCTGCCCTCCCTTCGTGTCTGCGCTTGCGGTGGATAATGGTATATGCCAGCGCAGACAGCATCATAGTGCCGCCCACGGCTGTGTACGGGAGTGTACCGGTGCCGCCGGTAGAGGGGAGCTCGTAGTCGGGGGTGTCTGGCTTCTCCTTATTGGTAAGGGTAAGCACACCACCGTTTTCTACGCCGGTTTCGTTGCTGCTGCTGTAAGTCACCTCGTACTTGTTGCCGGTAGAAGCTTCCTTAATGTAATAGAGGTAGCCTTCCGTCAAGTTACTGTAAGTGGCTGTCCAGTGGTTGCTGTTGTTCAAGGTGATGGACGTTACCTTTATACCAGTTGCACGATCAGTATCCTTTTTGTACTTGTACAGATCAACAGTAACAGATTCTTCCTTGGGTGCAGTTGCTTCGTTGTACTGGTTCGTCCAGAACTTCTGAATGATCAGCTTGCTGCGCTCGTTGGAGATATAAAGGTCGCTCTGCTCATTGAAAATGCAGATCATCAGGTTGTTGTCTTTCAGTAGAGGCAGTGTATTTCCGCTAGCATCAGTGGTTCTACCGTTCACCGCCTTGTTGTAGGCGTCAGCATCCGGTTCATCTTTAGCAGTGAAGATGAAGTAATACGTCTTGCTGGTCTTGCGATAGCCATCGGGAGCCGCTTCCTCTACAAGCTTGTAAAGGGTGTCGACATCCGCATTAAGTTCTTTATGACCGAGCCAAATGGTAAACTGACCGTTTTCGTCACTTGTATAGTTTTGCTTCTCGGTAGTTTCCCATTCTCCGGTTGTTTTGTCAAGCCAATACAAGCTGAACTTTGCACCCTCCAGACCGTTGGCCTGATTAGAGCTGTCTACCTTGTGCACAACCAGCTTGGTCTGCGAGACATAGCCACCGGCCTCTATATCTCGCAAGGTCTGGTTTTCGTTTGCATCCCATTTTCCGTTCAAAAGTGCCTTGTTATCCAGCTTTACTTCGTTTCCAACACCGGCGTTGGTTTTGTAGGTGTACTTCAACACCAGTGCGCGCTGGTCGGGAACAGTAAGCTCCATGGTGTAGGTGTTGACGCTGGCTGCATCCACATGGCTGGTATAATGGAAGGTGTATTCGTTGCGGGACAGGGGATTGCTAAAGGTAGTGTCTGCGGCATCATAGAGCTGAACAGAATTTAAATCCAATTCAGCGGTATAGCCCTGCTGAACGGTAAGGATATCCGTCAGGGTAACGGTGTCACTGTTCGGGACAAGGTCTTTTGCGCCGGGGTTGATCTTAATGGTGTATGCGGCGCTGCCGATCTTGTGGCCATTGCTGTCTGTCAACTGATCAACATCTTTTTTCAGGTTTTCAGTCCTGCGCTTTAGGGTCACCTCGGCTTTGGCGTCAAGTTTTCCCCAGTGGGCGGTGTTGATGTAGGTGCGCTCGTCCTTAGAGTCGTTTTCTATACCGGTACCATTCCAGTTTTTCCACAGATCGGTGTCGACCTCTACCGCGTACCGGATATAGAAACCGCTCATTTGCTGGAAGAAATTATTTTTTGTATTATGGTTCAGGGACTGCAGATTCTTGATTTTGAACGTAAGGGTCTGTCCCTCGGTACTGGAGTAGGTGGTCGCGTTGACCTCAAAGAACTTATCAAGATGGGTGGCATTATCGAACGAAAACTCCGCTATGCCGTCGTTCTTAAACCATGGGTCGTGGTCACGATAAAAATTATAGCAAGCGACACTATTAGACGCTAGGCGGAATGCGCCCTGTGCAGAGCCTTCCACATACTTCAGACCGGCAGGCAGCTTATCGGTAACAGTGTATTCATTCTCTGTAAATTCAGTCAGGTCAGAGGTATCAAGGGTGAGCTGATAGTAGAGAGTCCGTCCGCTCTCCTTATAGTCAACATCCTCAAGTTTGTCTGTGAAATTACCAGCATCCCATTGATAAGCTTCACGCTTAGACACGCCCTTTTCAAAGTTGGTATGTTCCTTGGGCTTGGTATAGGTGTATTTCGCCTCTGCATTATTGGCCTTATTTCTAATAGTGATCTCGTTTCCGGGCTCGACCTTGCTCACATCTACATAGGTAGAGTAGCTGTCAATGGTCAGCTTTTTGATGTTTTGTCCCTTGTAACTGTCTGTTTTGGTCAGCTTGATGTAGAACGAACGAACAGGAGTAGTACTGTCGGTGGACGAGATCTCTTTTGCTTTACTTAACATTTCGCCGTTTTTTTTATCAAAACCGTCCTGAATGTCGGCGTACTTGATCTCGATCTGAATGCCTGCCGCAATAGCTTGAGCATAGGTCATTGTGGTATTATCTACCAGTGTGAAGGTGAGATGATTCTCAAGATCAGACTGAAGCTCGGATGCTATGCCGTAGTGGATGCCATCAAGGTCTTTAGGAGAGTAGATTTTGTCCAGAATACCGTAGCTTTCCCACTTGTTCGGCACAACAACTTCGATCTTCCACGGTGCTTTAAGCAGATTAGGAGTGGAGGTTTCGGTCAGAGAACCGGCGGTGGATTTAGAAGTACTCCAACTGCGGTCTGTAATGCCGGGCTCTGCGGTTGCCTCATACTTTTCTTTGCCGGTATCAACGGTGGATTTGTTTTTAACCGTTTTAACGCCATCCGGAACAGTGGTCTTATAGTAGAAGGTGTATTCAGTGCCAGTGGCATCCTTGGTAAACGTATAGTCGAATTTATCCTTGCCATCAACACCATTAATGGTACCAAACGGAGAAACAGTGCCGTCTTTGCTCTTTTCGGTAATGGTAACGTCTCCCACAATGGTTGCGCCATTGGTTTGGAGAGCGTCCTCGACCTTATAGTTTTTCAGGTTGCCGCCATAGTAGTTAGACAGGGTGACGGTCCAGTACATATAACCGTCCTCGTTATTATAGCTGCCGTGTTTTTCAATGTAGTTACTGTGCCATGTCCACGGGTCGGTCTTTTGTTCGTTGTTTGTCTCTGCATAGTTATGGAAACTGCCGGAACCAGAGCCACCATACGAACCGGACAACTCAACATCATAGGTCAGGATGTATTTGTCCTTTTTATTCATTTCGGGAAGGTTTTTGATGGAAAAACTCTGCTCGGTTTCGCTCCATGTCAGATGCCCATCAAGAGAGATTTCTTTCTTGTTTTTGTCGGTAAGCTTAATGGAGCTACGCACATACGTACCGGTGACCTTACCGGTGTTGTCCAGTTTGTCGTTAATGTCGACCTTTTGGTTCCAACCGTCAGTGGAACTTACCGTGACCGTATAATGAAGGATGCGTTTACCGTCTTTTTCATCATAGGTGCCTTTTTTATCAATGCTGATGTTAGTAGGATTTTTAACGGTAATAGAGGCAGAGCTGCCGGGGAAGGTGATCGTGCCGCCATCTCCGATTTTGTCGGTTTTTACCTTGGCGCTCAGGGTGAAATGACCGGTAAAAGGCTGGTGCGGCGCAAAGTTATTATTGAACTTCAAGGTGATCGTGCCGTCTTTCGCAACGGTCATCGTGCCCACACCATCATCAAGATCATAAGTGGCACTGTCTTCAGGCACTACTCCGTCAGGAAGGTGATAGGTCAAAGTGTCTTTTCCGGTTGTAAGATCCAGCACATCAGCGGGAATATAGAAGTCATAGTCCAGCTTGATCTTATCGTTGTTTTGCAAGTTATATTCACCGGTAACAATTTTGTTGTTTACAGTAACAGTAGTTCCGGTAATGCCGCCTTTATTCGAACCCTCAGGCGTTTCATCAAAGTAGGCCACATATTGAACGGATGTAAGGGTGCCGGAGCCCTCACCCGCCAGCATAAGCATACCGGGAGCCTGCAGGGCACCGGTAACAGCAGTGGTAAGCATCTCGTCTGCGTACTGGGCGGCGGCAACATCCACCACGGCCAGAACCTCGGCGTTGGAAAGGGTGACCTCAGCCACCTTGCCGTCCACGTCGCCGGAGATGACGGTCAGGGTGTCGGCATCGCTGTCCACACTGCTCACGATGCCCACGGTCTCCACGGGCTGAGCGTCAGTCACGGTGGTGGTCTGCGGCTCGGCAGCGGGGGAATCCACGCTGGGGATAAGGGTGTCCGCGCCGGATGCAGAGGTGCCGGTGCTGTCCACCGGCTTTGCGGCGGGCTGCTCCGGGTTGGCAGTGTCGGGGAGATCGGGGGTGATCACGCTGTCGGCGGCAGGGGTGTCCTCGGCAGCAGGGGCTGCATCCAACGCAGAAGCGCCGGAAGTTTCAAGCTCTGCGCCGTTCTCGAAATCGGTGTCCATGCTGAACTGGTCGTCCAGATCGTCCGCTGCGCCATCGGCGCTGCTGTCCACAGCCACGGTGCGGGTGACGTACTTATTATAAATAACGATGTCGCCCACATTGGCGGCGCTGCCGTCCTCGCCGTCCAGCAGCCAGTCCATGTCGCTCATGGAGCTGCGCAGGGAAAGCACGCTGGCCTCCTGCGGGATGGCGCTCTGGGGGATACCGGCGTACTTCAGGCAGTAGGAGAGGAACATCACGTCCCACTCGCCGTAGGGGTTGCCGTAAGACTGGCCGTAGCGGGAGTAGTAGCGCAGGGTCACGCCGTCTGCGGGGTCGATCTCGAAGTTTTTCTCGCTCTGCTCGTAGCCCAGCTGGGTCTTTGCCACGCTGAGCAGGTCCTCGTCCCAGTTGCCGGTCATCACGGCCTCGTCGTTGACGGCCTGCCACTCTTCGGGGGTCTCAACGTCGGCGGAGGTGTCGCTCAGGCAGGCTACGGTGTGGTGATGCTCCGGCAGGGGGCAGGTAAGCACTTCCTCGTAGCAGGCGTCAGTGTGGTGGTGGTAGATGGGCTCCACGGTGTCCACCGTCGGCTCCAGTGCCACAGGCTCGGCCACAGCCATAGCCGCCAGCTCGGCGCTCTGGGTGGGCTCCACCACTTGCTCCACAAGCTCGCCCTCTTCCAGTCCACAGGTCAGCTCGTACTCGGTGGTATAGCAGCTTTCGTCGTGGGTATGCTCAAATTTGTCGCAGATCAGGCTGCCATCCTCGGGGTCGAAGCAGTCGTCACCGTGGACGTGCTCTTCCTCCATGCAGGTCAGGGTCTGCACCTCGGTGTAGCAGTCCTCGGTGTGCTCGTGGGGCACAAACTCGATCTGCGGCTCCAGCGACAGCGGCGCGGGCTCAGCCTCAACGGTGGGCTGGCTGGTCGCAGCAGCGGCGGCCACCTCGTCCGCATTTTCAAGCTCGCCTTCCTCGTAACCGCAGGTGAGCACCTTGGTGTAGCAATCCGCGGTGTGGGTGTGCTCCTCCTCGCCGCACTGGTACTGCGCGGTCATCGAGATGCCCACGCCATGCAGCTGCCAGTTGACGAACAGGGTGGTGATCATGGCAAGCGCCAGCACAAATGCGGTGTAGCGCCGCAGGGTGTGCCGGTTCTCACGGAACCGCTCCATGTACGTTTTAAGAATGTCGTTCATAACGAAATACCTCCTCCCGGGGTCAATGGATCAACGAGAAACTGGACAAGGGCCATATCCGCAGGAAAACCCTGCCCACGATCTGGCTTTTTTCAACGCAGCCTATCACGCTGCTGCGGCTGTCGATAGAGGTGGCACGGTGGTCGCCCAGCACGAAGTAGCGGTTTTCCGGCACCTGATAGGGGAACCGGATGTCGCATTCGCCCACGGTCAGCGCGTCCACATAGGGTTCGTCCAGCGCCACGCCGTTTACCGAGACTACGCCGTTCACGTCCATATCGATCACATCACCGGGCTGCCCGATGATGCGCTTGAGCAGCAGCTTGTTCTGCCAGTAAAACCCGCATAACTCACCGTTTTCAATGTGGTTGGATTTTACCAGCAGGATAATGTCTTTATCATTTAATGTAGGGTACATGCTGTCGCCGGAGACCTGAAGCACCGGCAGAAACAGCGTAGCCAGCAGCACGGCTGCTGCGGCCACCACCACCAGAATATAGATCGTACTGCGCAGCACCCGCTGGTAGCGGCTCTGGTACGCAAGACGCTCACGTTCTGCGGCCACTTCCTCGGTGGAAGGGATGGAAGCGAACCGGATATCGCGTTTTTTCATGTTTCCTCCGAAGGCAGGCCGTCTGTGCTGCGGTATTGATCCAGCAGCTCGTTGGCCTTGTGGTCAAATGCCTGCCAGCGCTGCTGCACCTCCTGCTCGGCGCGCTCTACCATGGCCTTGCAGTCGGCCTCGGTCTGGGTGCGCTTTTGCGCGGCGGCGGCGGTCATGGCGTCGCATTCCTGCTGCGCCTGCGCTTTCAGGCTGTCGGCGTCTGCCTGTGCCTGCTCCAGAATGCGCTTGGCCTCGCTGCGCGCCTGCGAAAGGGTATTGGCGGCGGTGGCGTTGGTGTCCGCAAGACTGGCCTGCACCGAGTGCAGATAGTCATCGGCGGCGGCCTGCGCGGCGGCGAACACGTTGTTCAGCTCCAGCGCGGCCTGCGCGATGGAACCGGCGCTTTCCAGCCGCAGCTGCCGGTCCTGCAGCTGCGCGGTAAGCGCGGCGTTCTGCGCCTTGAGCTGGTCCTCGCTCTGCTTCAGCGCATAGATGATCTCTATCAGTTCAGCGCGGTGCATCCGCCGCAGTTCACGATCTGCCATTTGCGTACAAACTCCCGAATGTAAAGATAACGAAATTTTTTTCGAAAAAACCGAAACAACTTAAAGGAAATGCCTGATAATTCACTTGTTGCCACGCAATTTGCGCAGCTGGAGAGACCTTTTATAAACTATCTTATTTTAGCACATTCCATGTAACAACAATATAACAAATCAGACACAAAATCAAGAGATAAAGCCCAAAAAATATCGCATTTTTTTGCTTTTTATATAGAAAAAGCCCAAAAAACGGCCACTGACCCCCCAAAAGCTTAAAAAGTTTGTTCACAATTCTGGAACGTGAAGTGCTGCGCAGTAATGCACTGAATTACAGCGTGTACGAAAAACGGGAGCCGCACTTTTCGAAAAAAGCGCGGCTCCCGGATCTGAACTTTGGGGTGATGCTTTTACTTGCCGAAGCTGCCCAGCAGGCTGTTCAGCGATACAAAGGACTGGTAGATGACGTTAACGTTGTTGATGATGGAGCTTGCACCGGAGAAGATGCGGGCAATGTAGTTGAACACCTTGCCGATGTCCAGGAAGGACTGATAAGCGTTGCTGGCGCCGCCGTCCAGATAGGTCATCTCCTCGGCTTCGATAGCGGAATAGCTGGCGGGCATTTTCATGGTAGAAGTAGTCATGGTAAGATCCCTTTCTTCAATGGTGTCATTGCGTTTACAGCAGTGTTCAGAACATGGTGGAGACCAGCAGGGTAGTAAGCAGGGCACCGGCCACAAGTGCAGGCCCTACATACTTCTGCCACTGGGCGGCAGGCTGGGTGGTGGGCTGCGGCACGGTAGAAGTACCGACCTTGGCAGTCCAGTGGGCGTAGATGGTGGCGTCGGAGGTGAACACGGTGGAGGTGGTCACCTTGCTGCCGCCCACCGGCTCGGTGTACCAGCCGTCAAAGGTGTAGCCCGTCATGGTAGGCTGCTCGGGCGTGCTCTCCAGTTTGCCGGACAGGTTCGTGTAGGTTACCACGGTGGAGCAGATGCCGCCTTGGGCATCCATACCAATGGCGTACACGTTCTCTTCCTTTTTGCTCCCTGAAGTTTTGTCGGCGGCAAATGCAGCCGGCAGTGCGCAGCACAGCAGCGTGAACAGGCAAAGCCCGACCACCAGCGTTTTCAGGAATTTTTTCATGAGATCCCTCGCTTTCCTTCACAAAGATGGAGACACTGCCCCGCCCGGGGACAGCCCGGACATCGGCGTAGTTTCTTCAACTTATTTTTATCACATCCAGTGTACCAGAACCGCAACAAAAAATACAGTCTTTTGAGAAAATAATAAGAAAAATCAGGAAAAAAATAAATTTCACCTTTGCAATATGAATCTTGTGCCCCCTGCGGACTGTGTTTTTTGAAAAACGCGTCCCGCAAAACTTGCCTTTCGTAAAAACATGGAAGAATATGGAAAACGCAGGGGCCCGGCCGCAAAGCCCAAAAACCGACCCAAACCGCCGCAAGTGCGGCAGACAGCGCACAGAAAAAGCTGCAAAAATGCGGCGCACCTCTTGTGGAACAGCGGAAAATATGCTATACTGTTTTGCATGATGCGCCATCGCCAAGCGGTAAGGCAGGGGACTTTGACTCCCCCATCGTAGGTT
>OGXM01001311.1_pt1 | contig 14019 bp, 12 predicted proteins | sample 1576271 | NCBI WGS metagenome assembly OGXM01 (sample SAMEA3541579, study PRJEB24748) | human gut metagenome | biome: human gut; feature: human-associated habitat; material: faeces | place: China | collected 2012 | reverse complement strand
TCAATTTGGAACAAAATCCCTCGCTGACCGCTCTTGCAATTTAATCAGAGGTTCCCTTGGTTTTCGTCGATGAGGCAGTAAATCAAATTATCACCTAAGCTGAATCAGCAACGGGAGAAAAATCGAACTGCAGCACAAGGTTGATTTTTGTGTGAGAGAAGCAACTAAGGGCAAGGGATACTGTCAAGAACTGCAAGAAAAATGATGACGGCTGGCAGCAAAAACGCTGCCAGCCGCCGCATTTCATTGCGAGGATTACTTCAGGACATTACGATACAGGAATGTCACGACCTGCGCTCTGGTACAGGTATCATCCGGGCTGAACGTGGTATTGCTCGTGCCGTTTGTAATACCGTTTTTGACCGCCCAAAGAACCGCATTTCCGAAGTATGCGCTCGTCTTCACATCAGTAAATGGGTTATCGATGCTGGTCGGTGCAGGTTCTCCTTCGTAACGCCAAAGGAACGTGACGATTTGCGCACGGGTGCAGGTGTCGTCCGTGCTGAAGGTCGTGCCGGACGTGCCGTTGGTGATGCCCTTTTCGACTGCCCAAAGGACGGCATTGTAATAATACGCGCCCTCCCTCACGTCACTGAACGGGTTTTCGCTGCTTACGGGGTCGGGCTGTCCGGCCGCGCGCCAGAGGAAGGTCACGACCTGCGCTCTCGTGCAGCCCTCCTCGGGGCTGAACGTGCTTGCACTCGTGCCGTTGGTGATCTCATTCGAGACTGCCCAGTCGATTGGGTCATGCGCCCAGTTGCCCTTCGCCGGCATATCGGAAAAGGCCTTGCCGGGGCAGGTGGCACCGTCGCAAGGTATGTAACCTCCGGTCGCGGGAATTACTTCTGTCCGTGTGGAACCGCAGCGCGTACAGGTATAAGTTTTCTCGCCGGCATTTTCATCCGTCGGTTGAACTGTGATTACGCCATCATCCCAAGCGTGTCCCAGTGCATCAACATAGGTGTCTGTATAGCTGTCACCGCAGAAGCACATATGCAGCGTGTAGCCTTGCTCGGTGCATGTCGGAGCCGTAATCGCATCGGTATAAGTATGTGTATGGGAAATGTCCGTACCAGCGAAATGCACAGTATCTCTATTAAGTGAAATACTGTTTCCGGTTTCTGTATAGGCGCTGCTTTCCATTAAACCGACTTATTTCCTTCCGGCTCCAATTTTGCAGAGGTGATGTTTGCATAAACCGGCAGTTCATCGTTGGCCCAACGAACCACAGCCTGCAATTTCAGGTTTGCATCCACGCAGGTATAGTCACATGCGCTGTCATTCTCCGATGCCTCAATGACCGTCCACCCGGCGAACGCATACCCCTCCGGAACCTTTGAAGAGTAGTCCGGGGCGATGGCGCTCTTTTGGTACGGAACCTTCTGCGTATCACCGAATTTTGTGCCGCTAACATCATAGAACGTCACGTCGTATTCGATTGGCGTGTAGGTTGCCCGGTAGGTAATGTCTTCCGTTACTGGAATCTCATAATAATTATTGCTTGGATACCAACCACTAAAGTAGTATCCTCTGTGGGAAGGCTGGTTCTGCTTGGATACGCAATCTCCGTAGTCAACGGTGTATTTGGCCAGAACAGAACCATCATCATCCACAAATTGTACGGTAGACGGTGCCATTGCGATTACGGAGACCCTGTCGCTGCTCTCGCTGTTCCCAATTGGACTGATTGCTTTTACGGACAATTCATATGTTCCCGCTTTTTCCAGAACGACGCTGTAAATATTTGATTCCTGCGTTTCAGTTTTTACAAGAGCACCATCCTTGAAGAGCGAAACCTCATACTCCTTCGCCTTTGCATCTGCGTTCCAGCGGAAGCCGGCAGTTTTGCCGACGGCCATCTTGGCTTGCGAATCAAAAAGCTGCACAGACGGCGTGTTTGGCTTGGTTGCCTCAATCTTGAAACTCGTTGTTTCGCTGTCACGCATGCCCTCCTTCATTGCGTAGGCATAGACCGTACGTTCTTCCGTCACCATAAAGGGACCGCAGTATTCCCCGTGCAGAGTACCATCAAAATAGTAGTAGATCTGTGCCCCGGGAGTTGACGTAATTGTAACCTGTGTCCCTCTGTAGCTCTCTACCGTGCTGAACTGAGGCGCAAGAGTCTGCGGAACCTCGATGGTTCTTTCAATGACGCGGTCTGAATATCCGTTCTTTGCGGTTGTAATCGTAAAGGTCGTCGTGTCTTTGATGTACGCTTTTACCACATTGGTACCGCTTCCGGAGTCGCCATGATTTGTTGTATAGCGAATATTGGCGCCGGAGCATTCGATGATGACGGTTTTGCAGCCCCAACTTTCGTCCAGCGTCCGGACCGATGCCGCTTCACAGGGAGACGACTCGGTGTAGAAGGTACGGGTCAAGGATTGCGAGCCTCCTGCCGTGTCAGTTGCGACAATTTTAATCGTATGGCGTCCGGCCGGAAATTCATTGAACTTGATTTTGTAATCAATGGCTGGAGATGACAAGTCATATCCTATAACTGTTGGAGATAATGTCTGGATCGGTGCAGGCGTACAAGTGATGCCAGGAGTAAACATTGGAAGCAATGTGGTAATTGGCGGCGGCAGCGTTGTTGTGAAAGATATCCCGAGCAACTCCGTAGCTGTCGGTAATCCGTGCAAAGTTATCCGTCCCATTACAGAGGATGATAAAAAAACTTACTGGGATCGGTAGCTTCTGACTGATCGGGTAGTTGAACAGCGAGGAAAACATGATTTTCCATCACGCTATTAAGCAGGGAAGCCGCATGATGAACGCCTTTGAGCACAATGGAAATCATAAGATCCAACTTCTATTTCGACAAGGTTTTGCGTAGAGACGCGTAGAGACGCGCCTCTCTGCGGATTGACAAGCGAGCCTTTACTATGGTACAATATAGTTCCAAAATTTGTGTGGATTTTTCTGGAACATCGCATCCATTTTTCGCCACGCGCCCTTGCTGGGTGTGTGGCTTTTTTCATGGGAGGACAGACGAATGAATGTGCTTTATCAGCTGATCGGCTTTGGTGCATTAATTACTATGGGACTCAGCTACTGGCAGAAGGACAAGCGCATGATCTTGCTGTGGCAGGTAGTTGCCAATTTGATTTTTGCCATCCATTATGCACTACTTCACGCCCAGTCTGGTGCAGTATGTAGCTTTTTTCAAATTATCGTGTTGATACTTTTCCTATTACAGGAGCGGTTTCGTTGGAACAAGGTCGCCACGGCGATGCCTATCGCAGCGGTGTTCCTGCTGATTGCTGTGTTAACCTACGAAACGCCAGTGACGCTGCTACCTATTTTGGCATCGTTGGTGGCCCTGCTGCCCTTCTTCCAGTCCAACAAGCGGGTGATACAGGGCGCGGGCATTGTCAGCGGCCTTTCGTGGCTGGTGTATGTCATTGCAGTGCGTTCCTATTCCGGCATGGTGACGGAGTCCGTGCTGACGGTGATCACGGCGGCGTCCCTGATGAAAAAAGAGCCGAAAGGCGGCGCGGAGCAGGAAGACGCCCGGATAATGGGAAGGGAAAAATAATATGTCTCGCAAAAAGATGATATTAAAACTTTTGACTGTCATTGTAGGAACAGTAATTGCTGCATTCGGATTGGATATAGCAATTTATGCCGGTTTTGGTTCCGCAACACTTGCGGTATTATGGCAGGGGATGGCAAAGACGATCCGTATAACCATTGGGCAGGCATCGTTGATCATTGCCTCGGCAATGGTGGTCTTTTGCTGGTTTTATGACAGAAAGCAAATCCATATAGGGACGATACTGTATCAAGTAATCTATAGCTTTTGCATCGATTTATTTGCCCCGTTTTTGCATTATAGCAGCTCAAAACTGGCGAATTTCCTTATAATGATATGCGGACTTGTTATATTCAGTTTTGGTTCAGCGCTTTATTCCCTTGCGGACTTTGGAAAAGGACCCTATGAAGCTTTAACATTTGCTTTTGTACATAAAAATCAATGGCCCATTCAAAATGTTAGAATCATATTAGATGTGATGTGTGTTTTGCTTGGATGGATTTTGGGAGGTACTGTTGGAATTTGCACGATTGCAACAATTATGCTGTCAGGCGCGTTGTTACAGAAGTTTGTAAAAATCCTAAAGCCTGCTATAGACACAATTGTTTTGGGAAAAGCAATCCATTAAGACTGCTTTTGAACTAAAGTTGCACTAAACTTGAACTGTTTTCGAATTGCATCTGTATTCTATCTCCCTCTGAAAGTTGCCGATTTTGAAGGGCGGCATATATCGTCAGGTGGGCGATTATTTCATCCCTAACCTTATTTTGCCGGATGACAGCGATTATCAGATCGGCAAATACGGACGTTTGCGCCGTAACTATCTGAAAGAACACCGTAAAATCCTTTACACCAACTATGTGGTGGAGGGTACATTGTTCAAGCACCTGTCCGAAATCGACCAAGCCTGCAACGAGCGTATGGAAATCATCGTTCCCGCTATGGCGAAGCAGGAGGGCGTGACCGAAGCACTCAAAGCGGCTGACCAAATGGAATGAGTGCGCCGTAAAAACAGCATCCACAGCCGTGCGGAGGAAATCGTCCTACACGAATTGGTATATGACCAGTAACAACATAATCAAAGCCCACGCTGCCGACAAGAAAAATCGGAGGCGTGGGCTTTTTACGTCATGTAGGTAATGTCTACTGAATAAACCGCTTTGCGGTTTATTCCTGCGGCTGTTGCCGCAGAATTTCATCAAAAGGACAACTTTTTTCCCTTTTGATGAAATTCAGACATTGTTACAATGCGTATTTCCGCTGGAACGCTGGAGCGTTCCAGCGGAAGGTGCAAGGATTTCGGGCGGTTTTACCCGAAATCCTTGCACTTGAACAAAGCCATTTGGCCTTGAAAGCTATGGCTTTCAAGGCTTGTGGCTTTGTTCAGTACGCATTATTTAAGGTTGTGTTTGAGGTTTTTTTACTTTTTTATTGAGCGGAGAAGTTGTTCAAAATAGCTTCGATGACAGCATCAGAATTATCAATATCAAGTGTCTCGACAATATTGATGACACGCTCTAATATTTTCTTCTCTGTGTTTGTCAGCGAATCAATCGTATTAAGAGCTTTGTATTTTGTGGTGCCTTTGAGTTTGCCAATTAGCATATCCAATTCAGCAAAAGCAATATCCTGATAATACTGCTCAGAATCGCCGTTGATCGTTGAATTAGAGACAGCAGCATGAGCTTCTTTCAGCTTTTTGGTTATAAGTCCTTTTTGAACTCCTGAGACACCTTGGTCTATTGCTGAGACTGCTTGTTGTGCTGTTTCATTAAGCTGGCTTATTGCATTCGATAGAAGCGAATTTCTCTCTAGTGACGCAGTTCTAATATCCCGTGTAATTCCTGCCGCAAGGGTCATCAACTGCTCAAAAAGAGCGAAATAAGCATGATTTTTTTCAAAATTGTCTCTCCGGGCATTAGGGATAAGCAGCTTGTCTATAGCAAAGATCTCGCCAATAGACCATCCATTAAAACGCGCATCTTTGAAAACAACATTCAATGTTTGGTGATCTCCAATAAGAATGTTTCCTTTACGCAGTCGTATGCCCTTAACAGCTTTCTCGTAGATACTACCTTTGTAGCTTGTCTTAGCTAACCATCCAATAGCAGTTAATGTTTCTCGGTCATTTGGGATCTTGACAACTTGAATATCTTGAACTACATCTGTCAGAAGTCTTTTCTGCACAAAGATGGGCAAATGGTTTGTGATGATTGAGTTGCTTTCTTCGTCGTAGATTACAGAGCAATTATTTCCTACTGCTTGCTGGCTGCTATTGTACTTATAGTCATCAGCAAAAAAGTCTAACTCTATAGGCAAAAATGAAGCCCCGTCAAGGTGGATCTTCATACCTGAATTAAACAAAGTCTCAATAGTCGGCTTGTCATTTGATTTTTTGTTAGACTTATCTGCGTACCGATTCAATCTTTTATCGTTTGGCGGCAAGCTGGATGAACGAAAGCTTTCGCACTCCCGAAAGCTACAACACACTGCTCTATGCAATGGCGGACGGCTATAACCGTATCGGTGAGATAGCGAAATTCTCAGGCTTTCCGAAAAACAAATGCGACAAATACATAAAAGCGCTGATAGAACACGGGTTAGTTATAAAAGTTCCCGGCGAAAACGGACACACAAAATATCTTCCCGCTAACAGTTATTTAACCCTGTGGTATAAGTGCTTGCTGACTGCTGTCCCTAACCCTGACGGAAGCTTCGGAAAGGATATTTTCAATCGGTTTATGCAAGTTTTCAATGACGAGCTGATGGCGGATTTTTATAAAGGTATGTGCGACTATTGGCTGGAGAAAAACATTAACTCCATTTCAACCGAGTACATCGACACCAAAAATTCAAGCTATCATAACGTCAAGGTAGGCAATGTAACCTTTGACTTTACCTGCGAAGAAAAGCAGGCTGTATATGCCTATTACGATATAACTCCCGGGGAAAGCTTACACAAAAGCTCTGGAATGAGATTGAAAACAGCACCACAAAGAATCGACCGTTTTACGAGAATGAATATGTTATCTGCACCGTAAACCGTGTGCCGGACAGCTTTTGGACTTTAAGTAAGCGTTATGATAACGTGCATATCGTCTCTCAGAAAATGTTATTTGCAACATACAAGAAGGAATATAACAAAATAGCGCATCCGCGTTTCGTACCATCGTTCGTAAAATAATAGTATCAATTTCTGATCAAATTTCAATTTTACTGTATTTCTAACTCAGTTTTCGAACAAAATTCATTGACATAGAGTATAACATTAGATATAATATTAGATAGAAATAATGTTATATTTAAGAGGTGGCATTATGCAGAAACTTATAAAACAGATAAGGGCATATTTGAATATGAGTCAAACCGAGTTCGCCGAACAACTTAATGTTACCTTCCAAACCGTGAATCGTTGGGAGAACGGTCGTGCTGTGCCTAACAAATTGGCACAATCAAAAATGTTTGATTTTTGCAAGGAAAAGCACATCCCTGTTTATGATATGACTCTGAAAAGGATTGCTGAGGAATCAGAAGCAATTAAGTTGGATGCAGACCGGGTGCTTCTTTATCATGGCTCAAAGTCGGGTATTGAGGGTCCTATTGAGCCCAAGAGCCGAAAGCAATGTGACTTTGGCAAAGGCTTCTATATGGGAACCGATCCCGGTCAGGCACTTACTTTGATCTGTGACTATGATAAGTCTAAGTTCTACATTGTTTCTGTAAGCGTGGATAAGCTCGCTCACATTGAAGTTACCGCTGATATTGACTGGGCAATGCTTGTCGCATATCACAGAGGAAAAATGGAAAAAATAAACGGTACGCCTTTCTACAACAAGTATCGTGCTTTGACATTAAACAAGGATCTTATTATCGGAAGCATTGCGAACGACCGCATGTTTTTCGTTATCGATAACTTTTTTGTCGGCAATGTAACCGATATGGCACTTATCAATAGTCTTTCTGCCCTTCAGCTTGGTAAGCAGTATGTGGCTGTTTCACAGAAAGGTTGTGATTCTGTTCATATCGAAGCAGAAGTTGAGCTTTCTTATCTTGAAAGACTGTTTATGAAAGAAGTGGCCGAAGAAAACCGGGCGAGAGGGATTTCCCTTGCCAACGATATTTGCAAGAATTATCGTCGTGAGGGTATGTTCTTTGATGAAATACTCGACGAGGCCAAGAGTGGAGGAAAACAATGAACGAACTTCAGTTAAAGCTTTGTGATATTCAAGGTAGATTATTTGAACTATCTGCCGAAAAGAAATATAACAGCGCCGCTTTTATCAAGGCGTTTATGATGTCTGATACCGCAAAGGAGCTTGATTCAAAGTATAACCGTATGCAGTGGGCAGGAGAAGAATACCTGCTCGAGGAAGTCGCCTCTGTTGCAGGTGAATCGCTTACAAGAAACGGAGAGATATTTTCTGCTGATGTGCTGTACTGGATAGGCTATATCTACCGTTATTGGCATTATTACAATGGCGAGGACAGTGCAAAGATTTATAAGCAAGCCCCCGCCCAGACAATGAAACGGAATTATATGATATTCCATACAATGGATCCCGTTCTTGCTATTGAGGACTTGAAGGAGATTCATAATCAGAAACAGTAATCAGAATTCGGAGATCTGTATTATGAACGAAGAACGATTATACGCTTTTGAAAAAATGCTTTCCGACATTCTTGCGCAGTATGACTCGGTTACAGAGAAATTAGCGGCACTCAAGGCTGAAGGAAAAGAGAAAACTGTTACCTATCGTCAGCTTTTTACAAACAAACTGCAATATCAAACGATATTGTCGTACTACCGGACATACGGTCTTTTGGATAATGATAAGGAATAACGGAGGTGCAAATATGCCCGACAAGAATTGGCAATTTGAACTTGAAGAATATATAAAACAGGGCGAGCCTGAAAGAGCCGAAAAAAGTGAAGCTTGGCAAACTGCTATCGGCTTGCAGGCGGTTGATGGGCTGAAAACCTCTGATTATTTGCTGGATACTGCAAAGGAACACATTGAGGGTAAAATAACCATCGATGAAGCGCAGAAGCGTATCCACAGCTATTACGAACAGAGAACCACCCACACCGAAACCGAAAACGAAACCAAAGAGGCAGATATTGTATCTGCAAGAATAACGAAGCTTTTGGGCGAAAAGGCGTTTCAGTTTTCCCCTGCCGAGTGGATTACCATTCACCGCAGATTGTTTGAGGGTGTATTTGACCACGCCGGACAAATCCGCAAGTATAACATTTCCAAAAAAGAATGGATACTGAACGGCGAAACAGTTATCTATGCTGATTTTAATAGCATAAAAGATACGTTGGATTATGATTTTGCCACCGAAAAACAGTTTTCCTATGAGGGACTGTCGGTTGAAGCATCGGTGAAGCACCTTGCAAAGTTTGCATCGGATATTTGGCAGATTCATCCCTTCGGCGAGGGTAACACAAGAGCCACCGCCGTGTTTATGATTAAGTACATGAAAACCTTTGGGTTCCGTGTCAATAACGATGCGTTCCGTGAAAACTCTTGGTATTTCCGTAACGCACTGGTTCGAGCAAACTATAACGATTTGCAAAAAGGTATTCATTCCACCACAAAGTTTTTGGAATTGTTTTTCTCAAACCTTCTGCTCGGTACAAACTACGAATTAAAAAATCGCTATATGCACGTTGATTTTGTGAATAAAAACGCTCCCCAAAGTGCCAAAAGCGAAGCACCAAAGTGCCAAATTGACACTTTGGAATGTACTTTAGAAGAGTTGGCAGTATTAGATTTAATAAAAAAGAACCCGTCTGTTAAGCAAACCGAACTTGCAGAACAAACAGGAAAGTCCGTCAGAAGTATAAAGCGCATTATAGACTCTCTGAAAGAGAAACAATATATCTGTAGAGTAGACGGCAAACGCTACGGCAAATGGGATGTATTGGTTTGAATCTCAAGAACTTAAATCGTATTATTCAACATATATCTTTTTCTCAAGCCTATGTTTATTAGCATCATCATGCGAAATTTGTAGATATGTGTGTAAAACTAAAACATTGATTCCTGGAGGAACAGTATGTTCTATAAAATGATCGAGAACAAGTGCAAAGAATGGTATAGCTCAGACCAATGCACTGTTCGTAACTTAATTGAATACATAGAGAAAACCGGGCAAATGCGAGATGCTCAGATTGAAGCTATCAAGGTTTATCTGTTCCTCAAAATCGGTTGTGAATGCAAGCCATTGGAGTTCCTTTTTAGATATGGCTGCTTTAACTCTATTAATTTGAATGATATAGAGCTGTCTACAGCAACTCGTGAATATTTAGAAGAAAACCCGGCAGCAACAGCATTGTTCGAGTATTCTCGCTTAACCAACGATAAAGGCGAACAGGTTTCTGAAAAACTCGAAAAGCAAATCAAGAAAGATCCGTCAAGCATTGACTATGACGCTTTCTTCCGCACTGCCTTTTACGGTGTTTCCTATACCGATTATCTTTTTAGCCTTCCGATGGGCGCAGGAAAAACATATTTGATGGCAGCATTTATCTATATTGATTTATATTTCGCTCTGAACGAGCCTACCAACCCTGCTTTCGCCCACAACTTTATCATTTTTGCACCATCGGGTTTGAAATCCTCTGTTGTGCCGAGTCTTAAGACGATTCAAAACTTTAACCCTGCGTGGATCATTCCCGAACCGGCGGCAACAGATATTAAGCGTATGATTTCCTTTGAAGTATTGGACCAGGGAAAGACTGCCAATAAATCAAACAAAACCAAGAACCCGAATGTTCAGAAAATTGCTAATCATCAGCCGCTTTCCGAACTTTTCGGATTGGTTGCAGTTACAAATGCCGAAAAAGTAATTCTTGACCGTATCCAAGAGAAGAGCGGACAAATCAATATGTTTGAAGAAAGTGACGATGAAAAAGACAGACAGGCTAACGAGCTCCGCAATCTCATCGGTAAGTTACCATCGCTCTCTATCTTCATTGATGAAGTACATCACGCTGTCAGCGATGAGATAAAACTACGTGCTGTTGTTACCAAGTGGGCGCAAAATCATACCGTAAACTCCGTCATCGGTTTTTCCGGAACACCTTATCTTGAAAAAGCAGAAAAGTTCAAGGTTTTAGATTCTCTTTCGGTAGGTACGGCTGAGATTACAAATATCGTTTACTACTATCCACTTATTGATGGCGTAGGCAACTTCTTGAAACGCCCCGTTGTTAAGATTGCGGATATTGCTGACAGCAGCTTGATTATCGAAAAAGGTGTACGCGAATTTCTTAATACATACAGGGATACTGTCTATGCTGACGGATTGACCGCCAAACTCGGTATTTACTGCGGTACTATCGAAAAATTAGAGGAAGTGGTCTATCCTTTGGTATCCCGTATTGTTGCAGAGTATGGACTCGGCACGGACACAATACTCAAATTCCATAAAGGAAATAAGCAGTATAAAATGCCTACTGACAGCCAAATGCAGTTTGATATTTTGGACAAGTCTATTTCCAAAATTCGCATTGTCCTGCTTGTACAAATCGGTAAAGAAGGATGGGACTGCCGTAGTCTTACAGGTATTATCCTTTCTCAAGAAGGCGACTGTCCCACAAATATGGTTCTGCAAACCTCCTGCCGTTGCTTGCGTCAGGTGATTAAAGGCAATCCCGAAACTGCTCTTATTTATTTGAATGAAAGCAATGCTAACAAGTTAAACGTACAGCTCGAACAGCAGCATCATATCTCGCTCAAGGAGTTTTCGTCTGCTGATAATAGCAAAACACCGCTGAAGCGTTATAACCGTACAGCACATTTGAAACTTCCCAAAGTTGATTTTTATCAGCTTAAAATCAATTATGATACCCTGACTGTAGAGAAAGCTGATCCTGCAAACACTATTGCGGTTTCGGCTGATTCAGCACGCCTTGCAGACAGTATTATCAAAACTACCGATCTTTCAATGGATGAAAGCAAGACCAGTATCACCGTTGACGATACAGAATATGGCACCGAACCTGCCACCTTTAATTCTTGGATATACGGAATTATGAAAGGCGGATTTGGCTCTCCCACAGTTGCAGAGCTGATGAAATATGCAGAACAGTTGAAAACTGTGTATCAAAAAATAACTTTTGAAAAAGACGGTTCTCGTTATTACAGTTCTCACTATAACCGCCAGTTGGTAGAAGCAAATATCCGCAAATCCTTCTCCGATAGGCTGGATTTTAATACTACCGAAGAGTTGATACCCGAAGAAGCAAATCTTTTGAACATCGCAAACTTCACTCCCGAAGTGTATACCGACAAGCCCACAGACTATTATCCTACGCAGGGCGTGGTAGAAAACATTATCAAGGATGATAAAGGCAAGCTAAAGCTTGATCCCAAAATGGAAGAAACCATTCGCTTTCTTGAAGAAAACGGAAATGCGGCTATGGCAGCAACACTCCGAGCGCAGAGCAGTTCTCACACAAACAAAGACCGTTCGTTCCATTATCTGCCCTATCGTACCGATAGCGGATTTGAACAGACTTTCTTAAAAGAAGTATTGTCTTTTGATGAGATCGAAAATCTTGGTTTGGAAGTCTATTATAACGGTGATAGAGCTATGACCGAGTTTAAGATTAAGTGCTATAAAAAAACCGGAAACAAATGGAGTTATGTTGGCATTTACACACCCGACTTCCTTATCATCAAGCGTAAAGACGGTAAGATACACAAGATTATTGTTGTAGAAACTAAGGGTGAGATTTACGCTAAAGATCCTACATTCAAGGAAAAGAAAACCTTTATGGAAACTGAGTTTTCAAAACAGAATAACACAGCATTCGGCTACGAACGCTTTGACTATCTGTATTTAGAAGATACACTACCCGAAAAGGATAGAATGACACTGACTCGCCGGAAGATCTGTGAGTTTTTTAAGGAGGATTAACATGGATTTCATCGATTATAGAGAAAAGCTCGGAATAGGGTTCTGCGACAAGGAACAGGTGAATTATTTCTTCACAAAGGCGTTTAATCTTTTTGACGGAATGAATCACGATTATATGCACGATCAAATTGACAATTCCGAATATTTTGAGTTTTGTGATACAACCGGAACTCCAATGGTACACGGAGGAATCTATACAGGAGGATATAATTTAATATTAAAGACATTGCACGACCACACTTCCAGTATAGAAGATTTTCTCGCTTACTACATGGCTTTTGTGAACTGTCAAAAGGATAAACCAAATAAAAATTGGACTAAAGAAAAATTCCAAAAGGTTATTTGCGGGATGTTAGATAAATCTCATATTCCATATGAAGTTCTTAAAGATCAAGATGGATATTTTATTTTCCCCAAGGGTGCAAAAGAACTTGATGCTGCTCTGGTATCGCAACCACTTGAATGGTTATCAAAATATCCTAATGCACATAAGACCTTCTGCATCGCATTAAAACAGTATTCTGAAGGGATATATATCCGTGATGTTGCGGATAATCTTAGAAAAACTTTGGAAGCATTTCTTCAGGACTTCCTCGGCAATACAAAAAATCTCGAAACGAATAAAAACGAAATTTGCAAACACCTTGGAGCACAAGGGATAGATGCAGGGATTGCAGGTCTATTTCAACCTTTGATTAACGCATACAAAAACATCAATGATCGTATTGCTAAGCACAATGATGCTGTCGATGCGAAATTATTAGAATTTTTACTTTACCAAACCGGAGTTCTTATAAGAATGGTTATTACAACTAATAACGGAGGTCAAGCATAATGCCGATTAAATATGTACCGTTTATACCGGAGCCGGTGGAAGGACAAGCTGTGCTCGGCAACTTTAACAGAATACTCAAATACAAGGGTGCCGACGATGTTTCGATGACACTCCAGCGTGGTATGCCTTTGTATGAGATGGAAAAGCAGGAAACCGTAGGAGAAAATGCCGACGGCAATATGGTTATTCGTGGCGAATGCGTTTCCGCTTGCGCTTATCTTAAAGAGCGGGGCATTCAGGTTGACCTTGTTTATATTGATCCGCCCTTTGCCAGCGGTGCCGATTATGCCAAGAAAGTATATATCCGCCGTAATCCCAAGGTGGCAGAAGCCATTGCTCAAGCTGAGCAGGAACTCGATATTGATCAACTCAAAGCTTTTGAGGAAAAAATGTACGGCGATGTTTGGGATAAAGAAAAGTATCTCAGTTGGATGTATGAAAATCTTATGGCAATTAAATCCATAATGAGCGAAACAGCATCTATTTATGTACATTTGGATTATCATATCGGTCACTATGTGAAAATTTTATTGGATGAAATTTTCGGGGAAGATAATTTCAAAAATGAAATTGTATGGAAAAGAAAGCAAGGAAACTTAGGGCAGACAAACCAATATGGTATTGTAACGGATTCTATATTCTATTACACAATGTCTGATAGTTATTATTTCAAAACTCCATTAACTAAAGAACCCTATCACCTACTCTTTCGAGGTTC
>OGXM01001307.1_pt1 | contig 14028 bp, 8 predicted proteins | sample 1576271 | NCBI WGS metagenome assembly OGXM01 (sample SAMEA3541579, study PRJEB24748) | human gut metagenome | biome: human gut; feature: human-associated habitat; material: faeces | place: China | collected 2012 | reverse complement strand
GCAGTATATGGAACCAGATCCGTTTTGTGTTGATGGAAAAGAGTATGGCATCTATCCGCCACGGTTATAACCGTAGCCGTGCGCGAGATTGCATAAGAGCCTGCGCACACGCCAAAGAAGGTAAAGGCACATATCAGTGCCGCCGCACGCAGGGCGCTGCGCTTACGGAATCTGTAAATCAGCGCGACCGCCGCAAGGACGATAAAGGCGAACACGAGCCACAGCGGGAAGAGAAACGACGTTGTGTTTAAAGACGAATGCGGAACCGCCGCGAGCGCTTTTGAAAGATTTATCAGAAAAGACGCACATACTCCGGTTATATCCGCGAGTCCCGCCGTAATCACGCGAAGAAACGAAAGCTTTGCCGTCAGGGCGGTAAGTCCCGCGAGTATCATGCAGGCGGATGCGGGGAGGTCGGCGATGATATTGGCGGGTATCGAAATCAAGGACACCTTGCCTAAATCAAGTATCATAACGGGCAGAGTGAACGCACAGGCTAAAACGGTGCTTCTGACCGAACCGAAAATAAACTCGCAACTACGCCTTGCATATTTATTTTTGACGCGCTCGATATACGGATTCAAAGGAAAGTCTATATTGCCGTAACCGACAATTATGCCGAGCGTCGAGAGAAAAGACAGCCGAAGTCCGAGGCTCATCACGCAATACGGATTAATAAAGCAGAGTATAACAAGCGCGGCTCCGAGAGAATTGAGCGAATCCGACTGCCTGGAAATCAGCGTTCCGAGGAGCATGACGAGCATCATAAGCCCTGCGCGCATAACCGAATAAGTAAAGCCCGAGACCGCCATAAAAATAACGACAAACACGGCCGAGATAACCGCTCCTATCCTGCTCTTTAGCCTGAAAATATCGAAAATTTTCAGAATAAAGAGACACCAAACAGAGAGGTGCAGACCCGACACAGCGATAAGATGCGATATGCCGGCGGAGGAAAACGCGGCAGAGACACTCTTTGGAAGCTCCGACTTGTCGCCTATCAAAAGCGCGGTTGCAAGTGCGCCGCGCTCACCCGGAACAAGGCGCGAGACTGTATCTTTGATATAGGCGCGCAGCGAAAGGAAGTAATAGCCGGGTGACCTGCTCTCCGGCCGGGATACGGTTATATCTCCCCTCGCGTATCCGCCCGTAAAGATATTTTCGGACAGGTAGTAATTCCTCGCACTGCGGGTCTTGCCGAGGTCGTAGAGCTGAAGCTCGCCCTCGACTGTGTCATAGGGCTTAAAGCCGAGGCGCGTTTTTGAAGAGAGACGGATATTGAGCTTATATTCCTCGCCGTCTATCTCGGAGGTTTTTATCTGCGTATAGTATCTTTCGCCGCGGCGCTCCTCGAGCGAGACAACGCTCGCCTTGACGGTATGGGCGCTTTCGCAGAAGCGCTCCGACGCTTCAACGGGAACCGACGAAGCGGCAAAAGAAAGAAGAACCGCAACAGCCGCCGCAATACACGCGGTCGGGATAACAAAATCACGCCGAACACTCTCAAAGAACAGAGAAAAGACAAAGGCGGCAGCTGCTGCCGAAAGGATAACGACTGCCGCCTTCTGACCGAGTTCAAAAATAAGAGTCAGCGTAAAAAATATTGTGAAACCGATAACCGTGAAGGGGCGCGCCATTTCTCGAGTTCTCCGATTATTTGAAGAAAAGAGGAAGCTTCTCGAGGAACACGATATCGTCGCGCTCTGCCGCGTCGCCCTCTGCGAGGACTGCCGCCTTGGCGACTATGTTCGCTTCGAACTTATCGGCGAGGGCAACGACTGCTGCGAGGGATTCGCCGGTGCTGATAACATCGTCAACGATAAGTACTTTCTTGCCGCGAAGCTGGTCTCCGTCCTCTCTGCCGAGAAGAAGGGTCTGCTCTGCGTCGGTGGTTATCGAGCGCACATTAACGCTGGCGGGGTCGGTCATATAGACCTTCGGCTTCTTGCGGGCGACAAAATATTTCTTGCCGCTCTGTCTGGACATCTCATAGGCAAGCGGAATGCTCTTTGCCTCGGGAGTAAGTATGTAATCGAACTCCGGGCACTTCTTGAGCAGCTCCTCCGCCGCTCTTACGGTGATTTCGACATCGCCGAAAAGGATAAATGCCGCGATATCAAGCTTGTCGCTGACCGCGCAGAGAGGAAGCTCTCTCTTTACGCCTGCGATCTCCATGGTGTAGGTTTTTGCCAAGATAAACATCTCCTGAAAATTAATATGTTCTTTATTAATCAGCCCGCCGGCCAGCCGAAATCTCTGCCGCCGAGCATATGAAAGTGCAGGTGCTTCACGGTCTGTCCCGCGCATTCGCCGCAGTTATTCACTATCCTGAAGCCGTCCTTGAGGTCAAACTGCTTTGCTATCTTCGCCGCCGCCTCAAAAATCTTGGAAACTACCGCGCTGTTTTCGTCGGTTATCTCCGCCGCGCTCTTTATATGCTGCTTCGGGATAATAAGTATATGAAACGGAGCCTGCGGCTCAAGGTCATAGAACGCGAGAACACTGTCATCCTCGTAAACTTTTTTTGAGGGAATTTCGCCCCTTATTATTTTGCAAAAAATACAGTCATCCATTTAAAAAACCTCCGCACTGTAATTCGCCCGTCCCGCCGACCGCGAGGGTCGGCGGAGCTGCGATTTTATTTTAACATGGCGCCGACTATAGAGTCAACCGCCGCGAGAGCCTCGTCGGCCTTGGAGGCGTCCTTGGCGCCCGCCATTGCGCTGTCGGGCTTGCCGCCGCCGGAACCGCCCGCTATCTTGGCGGTCTCACGAACTATATTGCCGGCATGAGCACCGAGCTTTATTGCATCCGCACCGCAGGCGCAGGCGAAGTTCAGAGTACCTTTCTCTTTATTGACACCCGCAAAGACCGCGACGATATCCGCGCCGTTGTCGCGCGCGGTGTCGCACATCGAGCGGAGCTCTCCGGGATTGGAGACCTCTACCTCGGCGGTAATGAGTCTTACGCCGCCGACCTGTCTTTCGCTGTCCATAAGGCTGCCCGCCTTGAGAGCGGATATCTCGCCGCGAAGCTCCGCAAGCTCTCTGTCCTTGGCCTTGACCTCGGCCGAGAGAGTCGCCGCACGCTTATCGAGCTCAGCGACGTTACCGAGCTTCATCGCCGCCGCTGCGGACTGCATGATGCGCTCGTCGTTTTCTATATGCTTGAGCACGCCGAAGCCCGTAACTGCCGTTATACGTCTGATGCCGGCGGCAACGGAGGACTCGGACACTATCTTGAACAGACCGAGCTTTGCGGTATTGTCCGCATGGGTGCCGCCGCACAGCTCAACGGAGAAATCGCCCGCGCTGACAACGCGCACGACGTCGCCGTACTTCTCGCCGAACAGCGCCATTGCGCCGAGCTTCTTTGCCTCTTCAATGGGCATCTCGCGTGTCTCAACGGGGATACCCTTGAGTATAGTCTCGTTCACCTCGCGCTCTATTGCCTTGAGCTCATCGCCCGTGAGCGCCGAAAAATGGGTGAAGTCAAAGCGCATTTCCTCGCTGTTGACAAGCTGTCCCGCCTGCTCAACGTGGCTGCCGAGGTGCTTTCTGAGAGCTGCCTGGAGCAGATGAGCCGCGGTGTGGTTGCGGCGGGTCGCTTCGCGCTTTTCGATATCTATCTGAGCGCAGACCTTATCGCCGAGAGCGATACTGTCTCCGCTTATGAATTTTGCGACATGGAGTATGACTCCGTCGGGGGTCTTGCCCGCAGCGGTGACCTCGAGCGCCGCGTTTTCGGTTCTGATAACGCCCGTGTCGCCCGCCTGTCCGCCGCTCTCGCCGTAGAACGGGGTCTTGTCGAGCACAACAACCACCTCGGAGTCCGCGGTTGCGAACTCGGCGCGCTCGCCGTTTGTGACTATTGCCTTTATCTCGGCGTCGCAGGAATAATCGGTATAGCCGACAAACTCGGTGGCTCCGACATCCTTGAACGAAACGTTGCTGTCCTTCCACGCCTGAGCTCCGGCATCCTTGCGCGCCGCACGCGCCGCCGCTCTGCTCTGAGCGTAGAGGCGGTCGTACTCGTCGATATCGACGCTCATGCCGCGCTCCTCGAGCAGCTCCTTTGTAAGGTCGATCGGGAAACCGAAGGTGTCCTGAAGCTTGAATGCATCGGCGCCGCCGAGCATCTTGGAATCGCTCCGGGCGATTATATTTTCGAGCAGGTTGAGACCTGTGTCGATTGTCTTATTGAAGCTCTCCTCCTCGGCCTTTATGACCTTTACGATAAGGTCATGCTTCTCGACGAGGTTCGGATACGCGGCAGCATTCTCCTTGATAACGGTCTCGCACACCTTATAGAGGAAGGTGCCGTCTATACCCAAGAGTCTGCCGTGGCGCGCCGCTCTTCTGAGCAGGCGGCGAAGGACATAGCCCCTGCCCTCGTTTGAGGGCATAACGCCGTCGCCTATCATGAACGTCGTGCTTCTGATATGGTCGGTAATAACACGCAGGGAGACGTCCTTTTTCTCGTCCTCATGATACTTGACGCCGGCTATCTCCATGATGTGCTTCATGATGTTCTGAACCGTATCGACCTCAAAGAGGTTGTCCACGCCCTGCATTATGCAGGCGAGGCGCTCAAGACCCATACCGGTGTCGATATTGCAGCTCTTGAGGCGGGAATAGTTATTGTTTCCGTCATTGTCGAACTGAGTGAAAACGAGGTTCCAGAACTCAACATATCTGTCGCAGTCGCAGCCGACCCCGCAGGTCGGAGAGCCGCAGCCGTACTTCTCGCCGCGGTCGAAATATAGCTCCGAGCAGGGGCCGCAGGGACCTGCGCCGTGCTCCCAGAAGTTATCCTCTTTACCGAGACGAACCATATGGTCGGGCGCAATGCCGAGCTCCTTCGTCCAGATGTCGTACGCCTCGTCGTCCTCCTCATAGACGCTGATATATATCTTATCCGCGGGCATCTCGAGCACCTTGGTGCAGAACTCCCATGCCCAAGCGGTGGCCTCACGCTTGAAGTAATCGCCGAACGAGAAGTTGCCGAGCATCTCAAAATACGTTCCGTGACGCGCGGTTTTGCCGACATTTTCTATATCGGGCGTTCTTATACACTTTTGGCAAGTTGTTACGCGCTTACGCGGAGGCGTTTCCTCGCCCGTAAACCACTTTTTCATGGGAGCCATACCGGAGTTTATAAGCAAAAGGCTCTTATCGTGCTGCGGTACGAGCGAAAAGCTCGGCAGTCTCAAATGGCCCTTGCTTTCGAAAAAGCTGAGGTATTTTTCTCTTAATTCGTTAAGACCTGTCCATTCCATACTGTAAAAATCTCCTTAACGTGTCGCGGGTCTTATCCGTTTAAGCGAAACGGCTTAAACCTTACGGCACACTTATCAACATAATAAAAAATTATACATTCAATAGCCGTTCTTGTCAACCTTGACGCGGCTGTGCCGGTTAAAAAATAAGGCTTGTTTTACTGTGTGTTTTCATTTATAATTTAATATATGTGCTATCGAATATTATCATTTGGAGGGTTTTAATTGTTAACTGATATCGAAATAGCAAAACAGGCCGACATTAAGCCTATATCCGACATTGCCGAAAAGCTCGGCATCAGTGCCGACGAGCTTGAATTTTACGGCAAATACAAAGCGAAGCTTCCGCTGTCGCTGCTCAAAAAATATGAAAACAAAGAGGACGGCAAGCTCATACTTGTAACAGCCATAAATCCGACGCCTGCAGGCGAAGGAAAAACCACCGTCACGGTAGGTCTCGGCGAAGCGATGAACCGCATAGGCAAAAAAGCCGTAATAGCCTTGCGTGAGCCGTCTATGGGCCCTGTTTTCGGAATAAAGGGCGGTGCTGCCGGCGGCGGTTACGCTCAGGTAATACCGATGGAGGACATAAATCTTCATTTCACGGGCGATATGCACGCTATAACGGCCGCAAACAATCTTTTGTGCGCGATAATCGACAATCATATTCAGCAGGGAAACGAGCTTCGCATCGACCCGAGAAGGATTCTCTTCAAGCGCTGCCTTGATATGAATGACAGAGCGCTGAGAAATGTTGTGATAGGTCTCGGAGGCAAGGTAAACGGCGTACCGCGTGAGGACGGCTTTATGATAACGGTGGCAAGCGAGATTATGGCTATACTCTGCCTCTCTTCCGGAATCAAAGATTTAAAAGATCGCCTCGGCTCAATACTCACCGCATACACATACGACGGTACTCCCGTATACGCAAGGGATTTGAATGCAGTCGGTTCAATGGCGGCTCTCTTAAAAGACGCAATAAAGCCGAATCTTGTACAAACACTCGAAAACACTCCCGCTTTAATGCACGGCGGACCGTTTGCCAACATAGCACACGGCTGTAACTCGGTAACCGCCACACGTCTCGCGCTGAAGCTCGGCGACTACTGCATAACCGAGGCCGGCTTCGGGGCAGACCTCGGTGCCGAAAAGTTTCTCGATATCAAGTGCCGCTGTGCAGGCCTCAAGCCCTCCTGCGTTGTAATAGTAGCCACAATCCGCGCGCTGAAATACAACGGCGGCGTACCGAAAACCGAGCTGTCAAAGGAAAATATCGTCGCTCTGAAAAATGGTATCGTAAACCTTGAAACTCATATTGAAAACATGAAAAAATACGGCTTACCCGTTGTGGTTGCGATAAACCGTTTTGCGACGGATACCGAAGCGGAAATCGAAACGATAGAAGCTTTTTGCAAGGAAAAAGACGTCCCGGTTTCGCTTACGGAGGTATTTGCCCGCGGCGGAGAAGGCGGAAAGGAGCTTGCCGAAAAGGTCGTTAAAACGATTGAGACAAAAGAAGCTCACTTTAAGCCCATATATGACGAAAAGCTTTCGATAAAGGAAAAGCTGAATGTTCTTGCAAAGGAGATTTACCGCGCCGGAGATGTTGTATTCACCTCGAATGCGGAAAAAGCAATTTCCGAAATTGAAAAGCTCGGCAAAGACAAGCTCCCGATTTGTGTTGCGAAAACGCAGTATTCTCTGTCGGACGACCCGCAAAAGCTCGGCAGTCCGAAGGGCTTCACACTCACGGTACGCGATGTCCGCCTGTCGGCAGGCGCCGGATTTATAGTGGCTCTCACAGGAGACATAATGACAATGCCGGGACTCCCGAAGCAGCCTGCGGCGTATAAAATAGACGTTGACGACGACGGGAATGTGTCGGGGCTTTTCTGATAACCCACATAGCCAATCGGAATTCGTATTTATAACAAAAAGACGGCTGTAAGAGCTTCGGTTCTTACGGCCCTTTTGTTTTTATGGGCAACAAAAAAAGGTCCGCTTACGCGAACCTTTTTCATCGGTTGAATTATGCCTTAGCTTCCTCTTTTTTGTCAGCGTCCGCGTCATCTTCGCCGTCTTTCTTCTTTTCTTTAAGAAGAACGAATTTCTCCATCGGGAAGAGAACTACCATCTGAACAAAGCCTGCCGCAAGACTCGCAATAGTTCTTGCGAGAGCCTGTAACCAGCCCCATGAGGATCTGCCGATAACGCCGACGAGCCAGCCCTGGAACCAGGTTGAGAAGAGTATAAGTGCAATCATAAGGAATATGTAAATTGCGAAGTTATACCAGGGAGCGTCAGATTTAAATGTCGTCTTTTTATTCTGATAGAAGCCGTAGATATTGGCTACAAGGTTTGAAAGGAAGAACGGAAGAAGATAGCCCCAAGTAACTACGCCGCCTATGACGGTTCCGTTTTCGATAACACCGCCGACAACATATTTACCTATCTGCTCAACGCCCTTTGCGGTAGCTGCGTCAAAGATTGTGTTCGGTGCGAAGATTCCCTGAAGGAAAGCGGGAAGAGTGGCTGTCACGCTGTCGAAGATAAGCGGAAGAACGTTTGCAAGCACCAGCTGAATGATGGTGACAAGTCCGCTTACTACAAGGAACTTAATGAACTGCCAAAGAGCCTTCATAAAAGAGCCCTTTTCCTCTGCGGCGTTGTCTATACCGCCGAGGCTTATTTTTTTCTTATCTGCCATAGTTTTACTCCTCTTAATGAGATTTCGGAAGCGATAAAACACTCCCACGGTTTTTAAATAGCCCTTTTAGTATAACAAATAATGTATAAATATGCAATACAAAACTTCACAATTTATTCATAATCACAATTAAAAGGCTCCTGTGAACCACAAGAGCCTTTCAAAGAAAAGTCAAGTAAAGCCTCGGTGTCTTTTTAAGTGACAACCGAATTGTCAGTTTACGTTCGGAGTTATTTTGAGCGTCGCAATATCGGTGAGCGACATTTTATCGCTCGGAACTATAAACGTACTCTCCATAAGAGCCTTTGCCGCATCAAGCGAGGTAAGGCAGGAAGTGCCGCTCTCAACCGCAATTCGGCGAAGCTTAAAGCCGTCTCTGTCGGGGCGTCTGCCGTGAGTAGGCGTATTGATGATAAGCGAAACGTCGCCGGAATGGAGCATATCCATAATATTGGGACTCTCTCCGGTGAGCTTATTTACGGGCTTCGCATCTATGCCTGCCTCAAGCAAAGCCTTACGCGTTCCCGGAGTAGCATAGAACTTAAACTGCGAATCCTTAAATGCCTTAAGCATCTCACAGACCTCAGCCTTGTCCTTATCGCGGACGGTGACAATAATCTTGCCGTCCTTAGGAAGCGAAACTCCGCCGCCGTCGAATGCCTTTAAAAGTGCCTCGTTGTAATCCTGCGAAATACCGAGCACCTCGCCCGTAGATTTCATTTCGGGTCCGAGAGATGTATCGGCACCGATTATCTTTTCAAATGAGAATACGGGAAGCTTGATTGCATAATATCCGCTGTTTCTGAAAAGGCCTGTGCCGTAACCCATATCTGAGAGCTTTTCGCCGAGCATAGCTCTTGTAGCGAGTGCAATAGCCGGAATGCCGGTTACCTTGCTTATATACGGTACGGTTCTTGAAGAACGCGGATTTACCTCGATGATGTAAACTTCTTCCTTGAGCACGATGAACTGTATATTCATCATACCGATAACGTGAAGCGCGGAAGCGAGACGCTTTGTATAATCAACTATGGTCTTTTGAACCTTTTCGGAGAGTGTGACTGCTGGATAGACGGAAATCGAGTCGCCCGAATGGATACCGGCACGGTCAATGTGCTCCATAATACCGGGAATCAGTATGTTTTTGCCGTCGCATATAGCGTCGACCTCAACCTCCTGACCCATAAGATATTTATCTACAAGCACGGGGTGCTCGGACAAATCGGGAATGGTACGGGTTATGATACCCATAAACTCTCTTATGTCATCGTCGCTTGCGGCAATTTGCATGCCCTGACCGCCGAGAACGTAGCTCGGTCTTACCAATACGGGATAACCGAGCGAATGTGCCGCCGAGAGAGCCTCGTTTACGGTAAACACAGTATGTCCCTTAGGTCTTTGAATGTCGCAGTATTCGAGTATCTCGTCAAAACGCTCTCTGTCCTCTGCGGCGTCAACGTGGTCGGCGTCGGTACCGAGAATCGTGACTCCGAGGTCGTTAAGCGTTTTTGTGAGCTTTATAGCGGTCTGACCGCCGAACTGAACTATTGCGCCGTCTGGTTTTTCCGCCTCGACTATATTGGTAACGTATTCGGGAGTCAAAGGCTCAAAATAAAGCTTATCGGAAACGTCGAAATCGGTTGATACGGTTTCGGGGTTGTTATTTACGATTATGGCTTCGCAGCCGGCTTTTTTAAGCGCCCAAATAGAGTGCACCGAGCAATAGTCAAATTCTACGCCCTGTCCTATTCTAATAGGTCCCGAGCCGAGAACGATAATCTTCTTTTTCTTCGGAGTTGTATCGACCTCGTTTTCAACGCAGTAATCCGAATAATAATACGGCGTTTCGGCCTTGAACTCCGCGGCGCAGGTATCAACTATCGAGAATGACGGAGTGATATGCCACATTCTGCGGAGATTTTTGATTGACGCCTCGGAAACGCCGACATCATTTGCTATAACGTCGTCCGTAAAGCCGAGACGCTTTGCCTCAAGCAGAGTGTCGCGGTCACACGCGCCGGTCATAAGCGTTTTTTCCATATTGACGATATTTTCAATTCTCGTCAGGAACCACATATCAATCTTTGTGATGTCATGTATTTTGCCGAGAGAAATGCCGTTATAAATCGACGCCGCCACAACATAAAGACGCGTGTTATCGATATTTTTAAGAAGCTCGAGCAGCTCGTCGCAGCTTTTTTCGGTATATTCGGACATCAAAAGGCTTGTCTTGTTTTCTTCAAGCGAATGAAGAGCCTTTTTCAGCGCACATTCAAATGAACGTGAAATCGCCATAACCTCGCCGGTCGCCTTCATCTGTGTGCCGAGTGTACGTTTTGCATTTACGAACTTGTCAAACGGCCACTTCGGAATTTTAACGACGCAGTAGTCGAGAGCCGGCTCAAACGAAGCATATGTTTTTTTTGTAATCGCGTTCGGTATCTCGTCAAGCCCGAGTCCGAGAGCTATTTTTGCGGCAATACGCGCTATGGGGTAGCCGGTTGCCTTTGAAGCAAGTGCCGAGGAACGTGAAACACGCGGGTTAACCTCGATTACGGCATAGCGGAATGAATCGGGATGAAGTGCAAACTGAACATTGCAGCCGCCCTCTATGCCAAGCTCCGTTATGATGTTAAGAGCCGCGGAGCGCAGCATCTGATATTCCTTATCCATAAGGGTCTGAGACGGTGCGACAACTATCGAGTCTCCGGTATGAACGCCTACGGGGTCAAGGTTTTCCATATTACATACGGTAATGCAGTTGCCCTTGCCGTCACGCATTACCTCATACTCTATCTCTTTCCAGCCGGCAATACATTTCTCGATAAGGACCTCGTTTACGCGCGACAGGCGAAGTCCGTTTGAACATATCTCGCGAAGCTCCTCCTCATCGTCGGCAATTCCGCCGCCCGTACCGCCGAGCGTATATGCCGGGCGGACTATTACGGGATAGCCTATCTTATCGGAAAATTCAACCGCAGCCTCAACGTCGTGTACAACGAGCGACTCGATACACGGCTCGCCGATTTTTTCCATGGTATCCTTAAATTCCTGCCTGTCCTCAGCCTTTTTGATAGAGGACGCCTTGATACCGATAAGGCGCACGCCGTTGGCCTTTAAAACGCCTTTTTCGTCAAGCTCCATAGCAAGGTTGAGTCCTGTCTGACCGCCGAGCGTTGGAAGAATCGAATCGGGTTTTTCTTTTTCTATTATCTTGGTGAGCGTGGGAACATTCAACGGCTCGATATACACCTTATCCGCTATATCGCCGTCGGTCATTATTGTAGCGGGGTTTGAGTTTACAAGTACAACCTCTATCCCCTCTTCCTTCAGAGAGCGGCACGCCTGAGTTCCGGCGTAGTCAAATTCGGCAGCCTGACCTATGATAATAGGACCGGAGCCGATAACAAGTACCTTTTTTATCGTCTTATCAATCATCGTATCTGCCCTCCGCTGCCATCTTCAAAAATCTGTCAAACAAAAACGCCGTATCGCGCGGACCTGCGTTGGCCTCCGGGTGGAACTGCACGGTGAACACGGGCTTTCCGTGATAAACTATTCCCTCAACGGTCTTATCGTTTACGTTTACGCAGTTGATTTCGGCGTTATCCGGCAGCCCCTTGCCGTTTACCATATAGCCGTGGTTCTGTGACGAGAGGTAGGTCCTGTCTTCATTAAGAAATTTGACCGGGTGATTTGCGCCCCTGTGACCGTACTTCATTCTTTCGGTCTCGCCGCCGTTGGCAAGTGCCATAAGCTGATGACCGAGGCAGATTGCAAAGGTCGGTATACCGTAATCGTAAAGCTTCTTTATCTCTTTGATTATATCGACGCATTCCGACGGATCGCCGGGGCCGTTTGAAAGCATAATGCCGTCGGGCGATGTCTTTATTATTTCATCTGCCGACGTAAATGACGGATAAACCGTTACAATGCAGTTTCTCTTCACGAGATTATTTATTATATTCCGCTTTGTTCCGAAATCCATAAGTGCTATTTCAGCACCGGTGTTTTCTTCGCCGTATACCTTTGTCTGCTTTGCGGTAACGCTGCCGACAAGGTCAATTTGGCGGAAGGACTTAATGACATCCATAAGCCTTTCCCTGTCGCCGATATCCGAAGTGAGTACGCCGCGCATGGTTCCGCTCTCGCGCAGTTTCTTTACAACGGCACGCGTATCAACGCCCGATATGCACGGGATGTTGTATTCCTTTAAAAGATTCTCTATTGTATCGGTGCATCTGAAATTTGACGGGTCGGAGCTGAGCTCATGGACTATAAAGGCACTCGGCTGAAGCCTTTCGCTCTCAAAATCCTCTCGGCTTATACCGTAATTGCCTATCATGGGATAGGTCATAACAACTCCCTGCCCCGCATACGACGGGTCAGTAAGGATTTCAACATATCCGGTCATGGAAGTGTTAAACACTATTTCGCAGGCAGTTTCTTTAAAATCGCCCCTTGCGGTTCCCTCATATACGGAACCGTCTTCAAGCATCAAATACGCTTTCAAACAATACACCGACCTTTCAAACAAATGCTTTTACTTAATTGAAAATTTTATCATATTTCGGGTTCTATTTCAATACAAATATTAAACATAAAAATAAAAACGGCCTTTAAAAATTTCAAAAAAAAGGAGCTGTAAAAAATACAGCCCCTATCATTTAAAACGGAAGATAATGCATGGACGAATTCGTGACAAGCACCGCCACATAGCCGATATAAATACAAACCATCAAAGCGCCCTGCCAACGGCTGAGCTTTTTGAAAATCAACGTAGGTATTATGGCTATCGCTATGACGAGCAAACAAACCGGCATATCAAGAAACGCCGACTGCTTGCCGACCGTAAGAGTTCCGCCCGATAAAAACGCGCATATCGGAAGAATGAGAGTCAAATCAATGATATTTGCGCCAATAATGTTGCCTATGGAAAGCTCCGACTGCTTTTTGGCAACGGCGGTAAGAGTTGTTACAAGCTCGGGCAAGGATGTGCCTATCGCTATTATGGTAACGCCGATTATCGCCTCGGACACGCCTAAATGGCGAGCTATCACGGTACCGTCGTCAACGAGCAAATCGGCTCCCACAACAACGGCCGCGGCACCTATCAAGAACTTAACTATATTGAGTGCCATCTGCTTCCCGGTGTGTTCCGTTTTCTCAACCTCGCCGGAATCGGCGGAGAGAGATTTTTTGCCGGAAATGATATTTTCTATCATAAAGACGGCAAATATCGCTATCATTATAATGCTCTGCCAAAGATTTAAATCAAGGTCATAAGAAAATGCAAAAAGCGCGGCAACCGCGAGAATCATAAGCGAGCCCTTTATTGCAACGGAGCTGCGTTTAATGACGGCCGGCATACACAAAACGGAAATGCTCATTATAAGTCCGATATTGGCGGTTACCGAGCCTACGGCATTGCCTATTGCCATATCGTTTTGCCCCTTTGCCGCCGCTATTGACGAAACAAGAAGTTCCGGAAGCGTCGTGGCAAAGCTGACTACCGTAGCGCCGATTATGAATTTCGGAATTCCCGTAGCTTCGGCTATCCATGTAGCGGCGTCAACAAAAACATCGCCGCCCTTAACTATAAGCACAAGGCCTATAACAAACAAGATAACGGCATATATAATATTATCCGACGGCACACTTATAAGCGATGCAAGTGAGCTTGAAATATTCATAAAATTCCCTCCTGCGGATTGGCATATCCTTGTTATGTTAACACCAAAGCGTATTAAAGTCAATAAAAAAGAGCGAAAAGCCGAATTTTGCTTAACACAAACAGGGGTTATACGGAACGAAAAATATTTTATTTACAATTTGAATTAAAAATGTTATAATCAATAATAATTTGTGTATAAAATGCACAAAGCTTGGAGGAGTAAAAAAATGAAAAGGTTTTTAGCGGTACTTTTGTCGCTGATACTGGCAGCAGGCTCGCTCTTTGTGACGGCCTTTGCGGCAGACGGCAAAAAAGAAAAAGTTTATCCGGTCATTCTCTTGCAGGGATACAGCGGTCCGAAGCTCTTTA
>OGXM01001302.1_pt1 | contig 14097 bp, 10 predicted proteins | sample 1576271 | NCBI WGS metagenome assembly OGXM01 (sample SAMEA3541579, study PRJEB24748) | human gut metagenome | biome: human gut; feature: human-associated habitat; material: faeces | place: China | collected 2012 | reverse complement strand
CCGAGCCAGCTCCTCCACGCTTTTCCCAAGCAAGCCATACATTTGGTACATCCAGCGTACAATGGCAGATTCCGTCAGATGCGGTTTGAAATAAGCACGTGCTCCGCTTCCCTCTTTCTGAAAGCCATACGGCGCATAGCCGCCCAGGTATTGCTGTGTTTCCCCTCTTGCATAATAATTATCCCGCACTCTTGCTGCAATGGTTTTCTGCTCCATCTCTGCAAACATCATCAATAGCTTCAGCATCATGTTGCCCAGTTCGGTTGTCGTATCAAACGCCTCACAACAGGAAAGCAGGGTCACATGATGTGCCTGAAACAGCTGCATCATCCCCAGGAAGTCCGAAAGCGAACGGGAAATCCGATCCAACTTATAGACAATGACACGCGAAAGCCGATCTGCTTGAATTGCCTGCAACAAATTTTGAAAGCCCGGGCGCTGTGTATTTTTCCCGCTAAAGCCTTGATCCTGGAAGACCTCATAGGCTTCTTCTGCGGCATACATTGCTTTACAGCGGGCAATTTGATAGGCAATGGAGATGGAGTCCTTTTTTTCTACGGATTGCCGTGCGTAAATTCCAATCATTCTGTCATTCACCCCCTGCCATTCTATGCCGCATTTGCCGCAAACAGCACAAAAAAGGCGCCCTCCAAAATGGAGAGCGCCTTCTTATTTCCAATCAAATCTTATTGCGTCGAGTGATTCGAGCGTTTTCTCTTACTTTCTCTTCTTGGAAGCCAGAGCAACACCGCCAACAACAGCGATAGCAGCAGCTACGCCAGCGATCGGCAGAACGTCACCGGTCTTCGGAGAGCTCTTAGAGTTGGTTGCACCGTTGCTCTTGCTCGGAGTTGCAGCCTTAGCGGTTGTAGTAGCAGCCTTCTTACCAGTTGTGGTAGCCGGAGCTGCGGTTGTAGTAGCCTTCTTACCAGTTGTGGTAGCCGGAGCTGCAGTTGTAGTAGCCGGAGCTGCGGTTGTTGTGGTTGTAGTTGTTGTGGTGGTTGTAGTTGTAGTAGTTGTGGTTTCTTCTTCCTTGATCTTGATGTAACCATCAACCAGAGCATAGTCGATCTTACCAGTACCATCCAGTGTATCAATACCACCAGCTACGCCACCATTAGAAGTAGCAGCCATGGTAATCGGATATACATCGCCAGGCTGTGCGCTAGACGGAACTGTGAAAGTAAAGGTAAACAGGTTACCATTCTTGGACAGACCCTTCTTTGCAGTCTTGGAGAATGTATTCGGTACCCAAACGAACTTGTCACTAGTGCTGTGTGCAACTGCAGAAATCATACCAGTAACAGCCTGTGCAGTATCATAGTTATCATCATAAGACAGATCGCCATAGTAGAAACCGAATGCGTTTGCACCAACGGTATCATCACTGCCAGATACATAGTAATTTACCGGTACTTCATAGTTAGCAGCCTTCAGTTCGTCCAGAGTCAGTTCAACCTGTTCCATACCAAATGTTACAGTACCAGCAGCACTTGCCGGAGCAGCAAACATAGCAACAGCAGAAGTAGCAACAACTGCGCTAGCAGAAATAGCTGCCAATGCCTTTTTAAATGTAGTTTTCATTTTCCATATTCCTTTCACTCGTAAAAGTTTATATTTATTTTATGTACTGGAGCATGTATGCACCCATGCTCCATACATATTAACAAATGTTTGTTTATAATTAGCCAATCTGTGCGCCCCAAATCGGATGATTTGCAAGTTCGTCACAAATTGCTGCCCACTTCGGCTCATTCTTTACAGCATCTTCTGCATAGTAAGTCAGAATGTTGGTTGCATCTGCCAGTTCAATTACAAAATCAGCAGAATCTGCACCAGCAGTAGATTCTGTATTAATATCTGCCAAGAAGTAAGCCAGTGTTTCCAGCTCTACATTTTCCGGAGCAGTTGCACTAGAAGTGGTGAAGTAGTATGCATTGCTAACTGCATGTTCAGAATAGTAAGTCAATGCCAGTGTTGCATCTTCCAAACCAACTGTACCATCCAGATCAGCATCACCCTTTACACCAATGTAAACAGTCGGAGCTGCATCCAGCTTTACACCCTTGTAGTAAGCATCTACAGTACCTACATAATAGGTTTCTGTATCAGCATATACACTCTTCGGTGTTGCTGCGCCATCTTCGCCAAATGTAACATCTGCTGTGATGTCAGTTTCGTTGCCTTTTTCGTCAACAGAAACAACCTTCAGCAAAGCAGTCGGATCAAATGTCCGAGTGTCTTCAGAGAAGTAGTAACCAGTTTTGGTTTCTACAACAGAAATCTTGGTAACTGCCGGTGTGGTTGTAGTTGTGCCACCTGCCGGTGTAGTTGTAGTTGTACCACCTGCCGGTGTTGTGGTAGTTGTACCACCTGCCGGTGTTGTGGTTGTTGTACCGCCTGCCGGTGTTGTGGTAGTTGTGCCACCTGCCGGTGTTGTGGTAGTTGTGCCACCTGCCGGTGTGGTTGTGGTTGCAGCAGTGGTAGTGGTTGTCAGAGACTTATCGATCAGATCGTTTGTAAAGGTTCTTGTTACATCAAAGAACAGGGTACCATCCTTTGTAGCCTTTACTTCTACTTTCTTTTCGGAAGTTACATTTACAACAGCCTTTGTCGGATCTACCTTATCCTGTTCTTCCTGCAGAGCAGCAGTCAGTTCATCAATTTGGTCATCCGGAATGTTGAAGGTCAGGTCATAAACGCCAGCTTCTGCATCAGCAGTTGCAACAACGTTGTAGCCCTGGCTCAGAACATCAATTACATCCTGTGCTGTGATATCAATTGCAACATCAGTCTGATTGATGATGCCATTGATCTGGCTCATTGCAGCATCAGCAGCAGCATTGTATGCGGCAGCTTCACTCAAAGAAGCCGGAACGTGGCTGTTCTTCTTGTTTGCAGCAGCCAGCAAATCATTGATGCTGTCGTACTTCTTTTCGCCTTCCTTGCCGAGCAGATTCTCAATCTTGTTGGTCCAGTTGTCTGCACGAACGGTCAGCAGATCATCCAATTCAGCTGCTTCTTCAGCAGTCAGGGTGATGTCATTTGCAGCCAGCTGCTGTGCAATAGAAGCCTTCAGCTGATCTACAACAGTCTGCAGGTAAGCTGCATAATCTGTGTACTTGTAAGATGTGCCATCAGAAGTTACGATAGTTGCTTCCCCATTTGTAAAGGTCTTGGTGGTGCTGATATCGTTTGCATCGATGGAAGCACTGTATGTACCGCTCAGGTTTGCTGCATCCAGTGTAACTGTAATATCAGATGCATCGTGGCCCATTTCCTTCAGCTTATCCTTTACAGCCGGAATCAGCTTATCGGATACCCAGCTGGAAGCATCAAAGCTTCCGGTAACAGTCAGCTTGCTGTCAGCTGTTACGGTTGCGGTTGCGTTGCCGGAATCTGCCAGAATGTTGTTCAGAACGCCTACATAATAGTTATCCTGATTCGGCAGAGCAGCAGAGATTGCGCTGAAATCAATCGTTCCAGTAGCGCCAGCAGCAGCAACAATTGCTGTTTCTACATCTACACCCCAGTCGGAAGATGTTTTGCATCCTTCGATGGTCAAGAAGTCAGCAGTTGTCAGTTTGGTAGAGGAAGCTGCTTCATCCGCATTGGTGAACAGCAAGCCCTGAGAAATGGCAACCGGTACTGCAACAGCAGCGGCTAGAACTCTGTTGAATATCTTCTTCATTTTCTTTGCCTCTCTTTTCAAAAGTTTACAGGCTGCCTGAGCATGTGCGACGTGATTGCTTTTGCACCCTTTATCCCCTGTCATATCCTGCCTTATGACCCCAATCTGTCTCTTACGAATCTCTTCCGCCAAATTGAGTTAGAATAAAATATTGCATTCGACATCCTGCTTATTATTTATCATGCAGCGATTTTCAAGGCATCATAAATAATTTACATTCGTATTTTAACACATTCTTGCCTGGATGTCAAGCGAATCCGGGCTTTTTTTTCAAAATTCTTGAACGAATATCGCTCTGTTTTTTGTTTGTTTTTCACAATCCGCGCCATTTTTCTCTATTTAAAATCACTTTTTTCCTCTTTCTTCAAAAAAATTGGGGATTTTGCTGCCATGGAGCAGAAAATGTGTCAACCAGTTCCGCTTGGCGGAAGGGACAGTGCCCACACGACCTGTTTTCCGAGCGCTTCTGCAGCTGCAAAGTCCACACCGCCGGGACGGGATGCCAGATCAATTACCAAGGCATCCTCCCGCACAGTTTGCAGAACTTCCCGATCCAAAAGCAAAACCGGCGCGGTATTCAAAATGACATCATAGGCACTTAAATTTGCCAATGCCGATTGCATGCATTTCGCAGAACATCCCGCCAGCTCCGCCCAGACCCGATCTGTTTCCCGCCGTGCGGAAACGGTAACCGCTGCACCCAAAGCATGCAGTTGTGCAGCCAGTACCTTCCCGATTCTGCCGTAACCCAAAATCAAGACTCGGCTTCCAGCAATGGTCTGCACCGTTTTTTCCATGATCATTTGCAGTGCGCCTTCCGCAGTCGGAACCGCATTGGCAATGCTCAGTGTCTCCTGCCGAAGGTAATTGCAATATTCCAGCCGCTTTTCCTGTATCAGACGCAAGGGCGGAATGGCACCGCCGCCCAATATCAAACCGCCTACCCGCATATGCCGAAGCAGTTCTTCCAACTCCAAAGAAGAAGCGCTGAGCGGTGCCGGCACGTTACCGGCTGCGTCTACCGCCGGGATCGGCAGCACCAGTACATCTGCTTCCAATGCATCCGGGAGTTCCGCGTGCGCAGTCTGCAAGGGAGACAGCATTTTCTGCGGAACTCCAATTATTTCAATTCGATGCTCTGTCTGCTGGGCAAGCGCCTGTGCCGCATAAACCTGCCGCAAGTCTCCGCCGGCAATGACAATGGTTTGTGGTTGTTTCATGACATCCTCCGTTTCCTTCTGCGCAGCAACTGCAAACTGCGTACTCGATCTGCATGCGTTCCATGTGTCGTTTTTGATTCGGGGATGCATACCGGAAGGTTTCGTTCCTATTTCCGACATGCTTCTTCCCTTATCAACAATATATGCATCTTACTGCATTTGGTGCGCCAGCCGCAAACCACGTAAAAAGACCGGATGGCATTTCTGCCCTCCGGTCCCTTTACAAAAGTATATAAGGAGAATGTATGAAAAAATGAAACTGTCAAGAATTCTTAAGAGGCAGTTTTCCAGAGTTCATTAGTTCTGGTTCGTTACCTCTTGCAGTTCAACCTTTACATCCATAGTCTTTCCATCCCGAACGATGGTCAATGTAACGGTATCGCCTGCATTGTATTCATTTTTGATATTGTTCAATTCTTCTGTCGTTTTGATGTCCTGTCCTTCAATGCCTGTGATGACATCACCAGTCTTCAAGCCAGCCTTAGCTGCTGCACCGCCTTCGGAAACACTAATAATATAGGCACCGATCGGCATATTATACGCTTGAGAAACGGATTCCGAAACATCCTGACAAGTGATGCCCAGCTGCGGACGACCGGTTACATAACCATAGTTGATCAAGTCGTTGATGATTTCCTTGGCTTCTGTAATCGGGATTGCAAATCCAATTCCTTCAATGGAAGCACTGTTGGAAGAATAGCTGGAGGACATTTTTGCGGAGTTGATACCAACTACCTGTCCGGCACTGTTGATCAACGGGCCACCAGAGTTACCGGAGTTAATCGCTGTATCCGTCTGAATCAGGGTCATGGTCTTATCATTGATGGTAACCTGACGGTTCAGTGCGGAAACAATTCCGCAGGTAACGGTGTCGAACAATTCAAAGCCAAGTGGGTTGCCGATTGCAACAACCAGTTCGCCAACCTGTAAGTTGTCACTGTCGCCAAATTCTGCCGGCTGCAAGCCAGTCAGATCTGTTTTCAGAACGGCAATATCCGATTCCTGATCGTAAGCAACAACTTTTGCATCGTAGTACGTTTCCTGATCTTCCAGAACGATCTCTACTTTGGTTGCAACACCGCAGCCATACTCATCATCATAAATCACGTGGCTGTTGGTGACGATATAGCCATCTTCACTCATAATAATACCAGTACCGGTTCCCGTCATGGTCTGGGAGCTGCTGTTGTCGCTGCCGCCGTTTCCGAATCCATAGCCAAATCCATATCCAAATCCGCTGTTGCTGTTATTCGTTGCACCATTATACGTAAAGGTAGATTGTACACCAACAACGGAAGGCATCACTTTGGAGACAATATCCGTTACCGACTTTGCTTCTCCGCCGGAAGCCAGTTCAATCCAGCTCTTGGAATCGGACTTGCTCTGTGTCGTTTCAGCTGTTGCACCGTTGCTGGAAGCACTGCTGTCCTTCTTGCTGCTTGCCTGATAATCGGAGCTGCTGCTGTCCTTATCAAAGAACGGTGTTACATACCGATAAGCCTGAATGGATCCTGCGGATACAATTGCCAACGCAGCCACCAATGCAACAACCTTTAAGCCGGTATGCTTCTTTTTCTTCTTGGTCTGCTTGCCGCTCGTCTCAGTTGGATTGGAGCAGTAATTGGCGTAGCTGTAGCTGCCATCCTTGCTTTGTGTTTGATTTTGGTAAGAGGCTTGATTGGAATAAATCGGTTCATCCTGATGCGGAACGCTGCGGTAATAACCCGTCTGATAGGCATTCTCCGCTGTATTCGCAGCACCTGTTGCAGAAGTCTGTGTTGTTTGTGTGGTCTGCTGCTGCGCTGCTGCCTCCACCTTTTTCTTGTTTTCCTTATCATGTCCAAACATACTCGTTCATTCCTTTCTATGAAACGCATGCCCTTGGGGGAATGCGGGGTTTTGTTTTACTTTCTGTATCTTATTATACTTTCCTATGTGATCGTTTTATGATAAGTGCTGGAAAAGAGCGTAAAAGCGTTTCCTTTTTTCTCACACAAAGCGTACATTGGCTTTCACACATCCCGATTTCCTGCCAAACGCAGCAAAAAGCAGCTGTGCAAGCACGGCACAGCTGCTTTTTGAATGCTAAAACTTCCCTATTAGGAATTCTGCTTGACAAATTCGTCAAAGTCCTCTTCTGTCACATTGCCCACGGCCTTTTCTGCATAGAAGGTCAAAAGCAAGGTGGCATCGCCCAGGTCTACGCCCGGCGTCTGATTGACATCTGCCGCCTTTCGGCTGACTACATTGAGGGGATTGCAATTGGCAACCGACTGTTCTGCATACTGTGTCAGCGCCATGGTGGCATCTGCCAGCTCAATTTCACCACTGTGATCGACGTCACCCTTGCGGTAAACTTCTATTGTAGAGCGGCTCAGAGTCTGCAAGTTCTGGTCAACGGTGGCATCCACACCGGATAAGGATTCTGCTGCACCGCTGTTCTGGTAGGCAGCGGATAATTCCGTTCCATTCCCGCCCGGCAAATTCAGCGTCTGAATGGTTGCCTGCGCAATGGCAAGCTGCCCAATTCCATTCGGCTGCAAGCCCAATGTTCCAACACTGGTGTAATACCAGCCATGGTTTAAAAAGAGCGTATGCGCTTCTGCACATCTTGCCTGCCGCAGAGCTTGAATCCCAGTATTGATTCCAGTGGTAATCAAACCACCGCCCTGCAAATACTCCTCTACTTCACTGCTGATCATGGAGATCTTTGCCGGTGCACCGCCCGTCAGTCCCGTGGTATCCTTGCTGACAGAGAGCGGATTATAGACATCCTGAAAAACAATATCCGCACCAGAATTCACGGCATAAACCGCTTTTGTAATTTCCTGAATATTGCTTACTGCCTGCTCCACAACCGGCGGCATAGCATTGCGCAAATACTTGGAAAGATTCAATCGTGTATTGCTGTCCAAGCTGTTCAATACCGCCTGCATACTGTTGTAGTCGGAAATATTGATGTATTCATTCTGCAAAACCGTTTGGTAAATGTCATTGGCACCGACCGAAATCAAAATGATATCCGCCTCTGCAATGCTCGCCTGTACAATGTCATCTGTTTGAATCAAATTCAGCAGGGAATCGGTGGTAGCGCCTTCCTGTGCATAATTCTGCACGTTTTCCGTTCCCAGATAGGAAGCGACCAGTTCACCATATGCCTGCTCGCCCTCCTGCAATCCAACTCCGGCTGAAACATCATCTCCTAAGATTAAAACAGAAAGATCGTTTCGATTGATCTCCTCCGCATGTACCGCCGGAAGCGCTGCATGACTCATCAGCATGGTTGCCGTCATAGCTGCCGCCAGCCAAGCTTGTACTTTCTTTTTCATGCTTCCAATCCTTTCTACTATCCAAATTGCTTCTGTATTCCGGGACGTTTCGTGCAACACCATACAACATCGGAATGCAGCATGCCCGGATATCTCTATTATACGAATATTTCGACACCCTGTCAAGCGCCGTTGTGCCAATCCCGTGCATCCATTTTTTCCAAGCGATAAAAAGCCGAGGGGTTCCATGACCGCCTCGGCTTTTTCTCAGAGCGCAGCTTGCTGCTTCTGTTGCTTTTTTTGTTCCCGCAGTGCACGGAAAAAATCACGCAGAATCTGACTGCATGCATCGGTACACATACCCGTTACAATACGGGGGTGATAGTGATAGGGCAATTCAAACATCTGCTCCACGGAACAAACTGCACCGCCCTTCGGATCTGATGCCCCGAAAATCAGATCCTCGATTCTGGCATGCAGAATCGCACCGCAGCACATCGGACACGGTTCCAATGTCACATAAATGGCACTGTCAATTACACGCCAGCCGCCCAATGTCCGGCTGGCCTGATCGATTGCCAGAATCTCCGCATGCGCAAGCGGCGATTTGTCACATTCCCGGCGATTGTAGCCTTCTCCGATGATTCTGCCGGTCGGTTTATGCACCACAACAGCACCAACCGGAACTTCTCCCAAGTCTGCTGCCTGCTGCGCCAATTCCAGCGCCCGTTCCATAAACCGCTGCTCCGGCTGATAGCATTCCTGCATGCTGCTTCCTCCTAAAATCTGCCCGGCCACTTTTCCGGAACGCACCCTAAAAAATGAAACTGATGACCGCCAGCACCAGGCACAACAAGGTGACCACCATCAGGGAACCATCCTGTAAGATGACCTGCCACTTCTCCTTCTCTTTCAACGAAGTGGGGGAAGAACGCGGCAGTTTTCGAATCCACCGATGCGCCAATGCAATTCCCGTCCAAGCCAAACCGATTGCCAAGAGAATCAGCAGATAGATCAGTCTCCCTTTCTCCCAAATACCGCCAAGATACTCAAAATGAAACAGACTAAACAACAGCAGCCGATAAACAAACAAATTTAAAATACCGGCCCACAGCGATCCGCTCTGTAAGGTTGCACAGCCACAAATCACATAGACCAAAAACAAAGTCGGTGCCGCTGGTGCATCATGAAACATGACCACACCCAGTAAAGAAGTCACCAGCACAGCAAACTCATCGCCGAATTGCCGCAGCGCCTGTAAAATTTCTGCCCGAAACAGCAGATTCACCAGAGCCGTCACCAAAATCAGATCAAAAAAGAAATAAATGACCTGATACGGGCGGCTGGCATATGTCAGCATCTGCAACGCTGTTCCAATGGAACTGTATCGTATCGTATTGTGCGCATTGATACCTCGCCATAAGTTCATGACTGCAAACGCAACCATCACCAATGGAATCCCCTGTACCATCGCCATGGGCTGCACAGGCTTTAGAGGCACTGCAACCTTTTTTGGCATTCGAAAAGATCGATGCAAGATCCAAATTGGCACCAGATACTTGACCACTTTTACAATAAACAGCATCAGCAAAACAGCCCACACATTGCCGCAAATGTAACCACTGTCGTAGTAGTACGTTACATCCACATGAAGCAGCTGCAACACTTGAACCACTGCAAAACTCAGCACATATTCTATGCCCAGGTATGCCAGCATGGCCTTTCCAATCACCGCAAAGATGCGCCCCAACGCTTTCTTTTCTTCCACAGCCGGCGGTGTGACCGCATGAAAGCCTTTGCCCTCCACAAAGGTTGTCGGCCTTTTTTCCTGCACGACCTGCGGCAGGGAAAAAGCAGCACCATCCTGCTTCTGCCATTCTGACAGCAACCGATCATACGTGCTCGTTTGTGTTTGTTTGACTTGTTGTTCTACTGCTTCACAGTCGTTGATGGTTTTTTCAACCACTTCTCGCATATGAAACACCCAATTCCCATCTTTTTTATTCCTAAACCCGGCCCCCTGGCCTTCCATATCCATTTCTCCTATATACAAGTATCATTGTATCATGATTCGTATACAGCTTACACCGAAAAAAGGAAATAAATCCTTGGGATATCCTAAATTTTCTAAGGCAGTTCTGTACCTAAGTGTGAATTTTTAACTATTTGAGAAAACCGCCCTATTTCTACCGCTTTTTTCTTGTTCCATCCTGTCCAATTGTACAGAAACAGCTCGGATTTTCATTTTTTATTCATACTTGACAAATTCCAAAAAATAGCGTATGATTAAAGTATTCTCGCAGAAAATCGACAATTCGATTCCATCTGCCTATTGGAAAGGAGGGCGTCGCCCCAATGCCGACCCCAGCATCTGCTTCTTCTGCCCAGCAACAGGATCCGCTGCAACAAATTTCGACTGACGATGCGCTGCTGTATGATGTGGCAGAATTGTTTAAAGTATTCGGCGACCCGACTCGCACCCGAATTTTATTTGCCCTGTTTCAAAAGGAACAATGCGTCTGCGATATCGCAAACCTACTACAAATGACGCAGTCTGCCATTTCCCACCAGCTTCGCATCCTGAAACAGGCTCGCCTGGTCAGCAGCCGGCGAGATGGAAAGTCCATCATCTACTCCCTGGCGGACAACCATATCTACTCCATTTTCCATCAGGCGATGGAGCATATTTTGGAATAACCTTTTTGCGGAAACCAAAAAATAGCTCTTGCATTTTATCCGGCAATCTGTTATAATAAGAGCAACAGGAAGAATTAGGGCGCATCGGAAAGCGGCACTGCGAAACCAATGCATCTGCTTTCCGATGTGCCCTAGCGACATCCCTGTGGGAGGTGAGTACTCATGGCATATAAAATCGACGCTGATACCTGTCTTTCCTGCGGTTCTTGTGAATCTGCCTGTCCGGTTGGCGCAATCGCTTCTGGCGACGCTGCTTACGTAATCGATGCAGATAGCTGCATTTCCTGCGGTTCCTGTGCAGACTCATGTCCAGTTTCTGCAATTGCAGAAGACTAAGGAATTGTCACATAACCACTTATGACACGAAAACAGTCCCGGCAGGCATATGATATGTTCTATGCACTGCCGGGACTGCTTTTTTTCGCTCATCTTCCGATCCAAACAGATTGTTTTCGATAGAAAGGATTGCACTTATGAAAAAATATCCCGCATGGCTTGCCGGCGCACTTGCTCTGCTGACAGCTGGCACACTGCTCACCGGATGCAGCAAAGGCACCGGACAGAAAGAACTGAAAGACTTCCGTGCAACAGAACCCATTCAAACCGTTTTGCATGAAGGCAGCATGGGAGAACCTGTTGAAATTGATGACGTTTCTGTCACATTGGACGCTGTTTATTCTTCCGATCTGCTCTATAAAGATCTGGACGAAGATACCACCATCGTATTTTTCAAGCTAACCATTACCAACAACACCAGTGATTCCATGTCCTTCCAGTACATCACCAACTACAGCATTCTGGTCGATGGCGAAGTGGCGCCCAGCATTTCTGCCCGGGCATTGATGAGCATTTCCAAGCAGTTCGGGGAAGATGCAGAGCGATTTGAAACACCATTTGAACCCGGCGAAACCAGAACCGGTTACGTTGCAATGGAAATCCGCACCAACTTCAAGGAAATCTCGTTCCGCACCACACCGCTTGCCGGATCCGGCAACCAGGAGGATGTCATTGACTACACCTATCAGCGAAACGAGCTGACACCCGCACCGGATTCAGCTGCCGAGTAAACAATGCTTTTTCTGACATCTGCTATCCAAAAAGCCCTTGCGTTCCGTTTGGAGCGCAAGGGCTTTTTCCTGCATCTTATTTCGGTGCTGTAGGCGCATGCCATCTCCAAAAGGTTGACGAATCAGGTTGATCTTAATCTGACCCGGATAATCCATCTCGGTTTCAATCTGTTTGGCAATCTGCCGTGCAATCAGTACCATCTTTTCGTCGTTGACTGCTTCCGGTACAACCATAACACGAATTTCACGACCTGCCTGTAAAGCATAGCTCTTCTCGACACCGTCATAGGAAGAACAAATGCTCTCCAGCTTCTGAAGCCGCTTGATGTAGTTTTCGTAGTTCTCACTTCTTGCAGCAGGACGAGCCGCAGAAATTGCATCAGCCGCCTGTACAATACATGCAATTGCCGTACGAGGTTCCACATCATTATGGTGCGCTTCCACAGCATGAATGACTTCTGGATTCTCATTGTACTTCTTGCAGACATCCACGCCGATCTGTACATGAGAGCCTTCGATTTCGGCAGTCAGTGCCTTTCCGATATCGTGCAGCAAACCAGCACGACGTGCCAGATTGGCATCCAATCCCAGCTCAGAAGCCAGAATACCAGACAGCTTTGCCACTTCGATGGAGTGCGCCAAGACATTCTGCCGGTAGCTGGTACGATAATACAACCGACCCAGCAGCTTAATCATTTCATTGTTGACACCATGCACATTGGTTTCCAGAACGGCACGTTCGCCCTCCTGCCGAATGCGGTGTTCGACTTCCCGCTTTGCCTTTTCCACCATTTCTTCAATCTTAGTGGGATGGATTCTGCCGTCTGCAATCAGCTTTTCCAAGGCAATCCGTGCTACCTCTCGGCGCACGTGGTCAAAGCAGGAAAGGGTAATGGCTTCCGGTGTATCATCAATGATGATATCCACTCCGGTCAGTGTTTCCAATGTCCGGATGTTTCTGCCTTCCCGTCCAATGATTCTGCCCTTCATTTCATCGTTGGGCAGCGCTACAACAGATACTGCCGTTTCAGAAACCTGATCGGCTGCACACTTGGCAATGGCCAAGGAGATGTAGTTGCGGGCCTTTTCCTCACACTCATCCTTAATCTGCTGCTCGTAGCTGGAAACCTTCATGACTTTCTCATGCACCAATTCCTCATCCAGTGTCTGGAGGATGTATTCCTTGGCTTGTTCCCGGGTAAATTCAGAGATTCGCTCCAGTACATCCATCTGACTCTTCTTGATGGATTCCGCTTCCTGTAGCTTTTCATCCGCATGTTTCAGTTTCTTTTGCAGCGCATCTTCTTTACGCTCCAGGTTATCTGTCTTTTTGTCCAGACTTTCTTCTTTTTGCTGGATACGGCGTTCCTGCCGGCCAATTTCCGAACGTCTGTCTTTTAATTCTTTTTCTGCTTCTGTACGCAGCTTGTGGATTTCATCCTTTGCTTCGATCAGAGCAGATTTTCTTTTGTTTTCTGCGTCTTTGTCTGCATCTTCCAAAATGCGTTCTGCTTCTTTTTCTGCAGAACCAATGGCAGCTTCCGCATGCTGCTTGCGCTGTTCAATTCCAGATGCAACGCCTTTTTTGTAAAACATCCATCCGGCAACAACCGCACCAATGATGAGGAAGACCAGGCACAACGCAATGGTAATTCCAATTTGAGTCCCTGTCATCTTTTATGCACTACCTCCTTATTGATTTTTGCACTATATCTGTACTACAAGATCTCACACAAGGCGGTACATGCGCATCTACGTTATTCCCTTTTCTCTGCGCACTGCGCAGACCGATATGTTCTGTTTAAAAACGCCAAAATGCTGCGCCACAACCGTGCGCCGCATCATCACTTCACAAATAAAGAATATCTCAATACCAATTTGGAACGTGCCCTTAAACTTACCAATACGGCGCTTTCTCCTACACAAACACAATGCACGTTACCAGTAGGAAAAAAGCATTGCCGGCGAATCCCGGAGCCGCACATACTGCATGGTAATTCCCTTCACCGCCAAGATTTCTCCGACAGCGGCGAATTCTTTTGTAATTTTTATACAGTATTTTTATTTTACACCATTTCAAGCGAATTGTCAAGCAGTTAGCGGAAATTTACCCCCGACAGCAGGGCAACCTGCACCAGCTGCAAGGATGAAAA
>OGXM01001300.1_pt1 | contig 14113 bp, 10 predicted proteins | sample 1576271 | NCBI WGS metagenome assembly OGXM01 (sample SAMEA3541579, study PRJEB24748) | human gut metagenome | biome: human gut; feature: human-associated habitat; material: faeces | place: China | collected 2012 | reverse complement strand
CAAAATTTCCAAATACCATTTTGGATGAGGAGTGGTCAACACCCAATCAGGTTACGCTTACCGTAAAAACGAATATGTTGCCTGATGTGGTGGAATATCTCTATTACCAGCATTACGGTTGGTTGCCTTTAGTGTTCGGGAATGATGAACGCTCAATCCACGGCAATTATGCAGTGTACTATGTGCTTTCTATGGAAGGGGAGGTCAAAACCTTTATCACCATTAAAGCCTTAGTCGATCCAGTTAGCTTGGAATTCCCGTCAGTAACACCAAAAGTCAAAGCGGCTGTTTGGGGCGAACGTGAATTATTCGATATGTATGGCTTAAAAGCGGTTGGTTTGCCTGACCAACGCCGCTTAGTGTTGCCAGATGATTGGCCGGATGATCTGTATCCATTACGTAAAGACTCAATGGACTCGGAAATGGCTGCCTTTTGTTCCTCCTTGTTCTTGCTGTCGATTTGCGTCGCCAGTAACATCAGGGAGGTAAAGGCGGTCATGGCCATTTCCACGACAGGATCACTGCACCCCGACAATCCCACGCCGCTATCCTCCGAGGAGAGCAGTTTTTTCATCCACGCATCGGGCGAAAGGCTTTTGCCGGTGGCATTCTCTTCTGTTCCCTTATATCGGGCGAGCAGGTCGTTGCCGTTATGTAGTACCTGCTGTTTGATGTGGCCCTTTTGTGCGATTTCAGCCAGATACGCTGCCGGATCGACGTCCCGCTGCGTGCCGTCCGCATAAATCTGCCGGACACCGAAGTGCAGGTGCTTCCCGGTCGTCCGTGTCCCCGTGTTACCGGAACGGCCGAGCTTCTGGCCTGCCTGTACCGTATCGCCTGCCTTTACGGAAACTTCGCCGAGGTGCATGTAGGTACACTGTACCTTGCTGCCGTCCGGACGGGTGTATTCCACGGTCAGCGATTTGTTACCGGGTGCATGGCCTTTGTCTTTGACAGCGACGACCTTGCCGTCTTTTTCCGTGGCCAGGACCGTATCGCCGTCGCACCGGATGTCGATACCCGTGTGCATACGTTCCTTGCCGTCTGCCGGATCTTGCCGCATACCGAATGGCGAGGTGACGAAAAGAAACTCTTTCCGCTCCACCGGAAACGAATAGTCCACTGTATTTCCGACCTCACGGAGCGGGTTCTCTTCCACGCCGAACCGCTTTCCCTGCGTCTCCATTTCCTGCATGACCTGCCGGTCGTACTTTTGCAGCCCGTTCTGTTCGATGATACGTTGCAGGCTGTCGGCATAATGCCCGCCCGTGGCATAGCCCGCCTTTTCGAGGCCCTGTGTCCAGCCCTTGTAGTCATCGGGCGAGAGCGAGAAACAGCGGGCATAGCGGCTGTTCTCTTTCAGGAAGCGTGAGTGGTGCTCATACGAATCGCCCACGCTGTCGTAGCTGCAAAACTTCTCGTTCGGCTTGTCATCGGAATACAGACCGTACCGGCCACCTTCGGCAATCCATTCGGGCGTGGCCTTGATGCCGAAATGGTTGTTCTCATTCACGGCCAAACGGCTCTGCCCGTTGGAACTTTCCAGTATGCCCTGTGCCAGCGTCACGGAGGCCGGAATGCCGTACCTCCGCATCTGTGCCATCGCATAATCTGCGTATTGTTCCGTATATTCTTGATTCTTGTTTGCCATATCTTTACCTCCTCATGGTTGGACGTTGTTCGTTCTCGTTCTGTTCGTCAGTTGCCTCTGCAGGCTCGTTTTGCTGCGCCTTGGACATACCGTCACAATCCATCACGTATGCCCGCAGCGCATGGATTTGCTGCCTTGTTTCCTCATTGCTGTGTTCAAATACCAATATGATTTTGTCCGCATCATACGGAATGCGTTCTTTGGCCGGAGGCATGTCCAGCTCGTTCGCTATGGTCTCCGCATCATACATGGAAGCGTAATACTTGTTCTCATGTTTGAAAAGGACGACCGCTTCCGGTTGTTCCTCTTTGATTTTCTTGTATTTGTCATACAGTTGTTCCGGTATATCTTTTATGGGCAACTCTTTCAAGGATGAAGCAGTTTTGGGGGATTCCTCATTGGCTTGCTTGGGGTGCTTGTCCTTATCCTGCTGTAGGGTATCCTCTTCTCCTTGTTTCTTTCCGGCAGTCTCTTCCTGCGTCTGTCCTTTACGCAGCACATCGGCAAAAAGCGTGGCCGCCAGATGGCGTTTATATTCTGCACGGTCCTCAGCCAGCCACATGCGCTGCCACTGTTGCCGCGTGACGCTCCGGGGCTGCAGTTTCTTCCCGTCGATGGTCGCCACGCACAGAGTTCCTTCTTGTTTGGTCTTGAATACGGACACACGCTGAATCCGGTTCAGGTCGATGTCCTGCGCCCCGCTGCTGAACAGGTCCACTTTCAGGTCTGGCTGTGTTTCCGCCAGTACATAATACTTGTGCGCCAGTTCCATGCGTACCTTGTCGATGTTGTCCATCGCCTGTTTGAGCGTGGAGAAAAAACGGTTCACGTCCTCCTTGTCTGGATAGATACTGTACCCGTTCTGATGTTCGGGCTTCAGATACAGCGCCCAGCGGTTCTTGTCGTCCTGGATCATCTGTATCTGGTCGAAACCGATTTCGTCCGCCCGTTTGACCGCAGGCGTCACGTCCAGTGTGGAAAGCATCTCCAGTGCCCAGTTCTTCAGTCGGGCCAGTGATACCTGTTTCTTGGCGAAATAGGCATCATCGGGCCTGTACCCCCATGCGCCGTCGGGATTGAAGAAACGCACGTTTTCAATACCTTCCCTTCGCAAAGCCCTGCCGATACGGGCCTTGTTCATGCCCGGCACTTCGTTGTCCACCTCCGGCGACGCACCGGCAGGGAGTATCACATCCGCCGATTTCGAGGACGGATCGATGACGATGACAATGGTCTTGTCCTCCTTGTTCGGGTGTTTCCGGATTTCATCGGCCACGTAGAAATGCTTGGGTAACTGCTCCTGCATATCCGAAGTCTGCCGGCGGTTACGCATCGTGGCATATTCGATTTTCTCGCCCCGTTCCGCCTTGTGGATTACTTCGAGGGCGTTGTTCACGTCGCTTTCGAGGGCATCCATCAGGTTGGGGTTCTCTTTAAGTTCCCGGTTCCAGTAGTCTACCAATTCAAGGCTTTTGTCGGACAGACGGGCAGGCAGTCCCAGTTCCAGCATTTTGATGCCCGAAGCCACCTCCACGATCAGCCGTTCCTGTTTGAGGGCATCTTCCGAAGGACCCATGCCGTTTTTCATCACCATGCCTTCACGGGCCAGCCGTTGTTGGTGCCCCGTGGCGCTCACGATTTGCCGCAAGGCTTCCTGAACGTAGTCGTTATAATGCTCGAAGTTCCGTTGGCGCGGCATATAGACCGCATCGCGGTCCGTCTCGTAATGGGGCATTCCGCTGCCGTCCGAACGCACGGGCACGAGATTGTCCCGCATTTTCAGCAGGAAGTCGTTGAAGCGGATATGCAGTCTCCGTTCATCGGTTTCGGAGTAGCCACGCTCCACGGCACTACCGTCTTTCTGCAATACCGCATCGTAAGTCTCCTTATCCACGTAGGGCAGTGTCGTCTGGTCGATGTTGAAAAGTGTGCGGATCTCCCTGTTATGTATGCCCTTGTACTGTTTCTGCACCTCCTCGTCCAGTTTCAGATAAGCGTCCCGGCTGATGATGTCCTCCGGATTGTTGCGGTGGACGTACTTGTTCCAGTTGTAGAACAGGAACGGAACGCCTTGCTCGTGCTCGCGTACCGATGTGCCGCGTGCCTTGGCATCGCTGTAAAGGGTGAACAGGTTGGTCTTGCACCCGTTCCGGTCCGAATGCAAGGCCATGAACAGGCCGTTGAACGGGCTGACGGCAACACCTTTCGGATAAAATTTCGGAAAGCCCTTGCCCGTAGCGTTGAGCCAGTGTCCCCCGGCATTCGACGCTTCGTTCAAAGCCGTGGAGAGCAGCTCTATCTGACGCTCCTCGGCATTCTTTTCTATTTGCGATTTTTCTTTCATATTCCCATATTTTTTCGGTTACAGGATTATTGAATGCCCCGTGTCCGCACGATGGTTTCCTGCTGTCCGTTGTCATAGTTCTGCGAAGCCATCTGGCGGAGCTTGTCGCTTTGGGCGAGCACGGCATTGGCCAGCGTGTTCAGCGGCAAGGCTCCTGCACGGTAAGCGTCGGCCATAGCGGGGGTGAGCTGCACCGTACAGGGCACACGGTCTATCGTGGCAACCAGCGTGCAGCCTTGTAGTGCCGGGTTCACGATACGCGGATTCAGCGGCTCGTCGGGATAGCGTCTGTACTGTACCTCTCTACCGGTCGTGGCTGCATTTCTGTTTCCCTCCGTCCGTTCTTTTCCCAGCACCTCGTGTCCCGCCTTGTTCAGCAGGTTCGCGCCACCCAAGCCGATAAGCAGCATCTTCAACATCGGATTCTTGACGAACATACCTGCCACTATACTCGCTATCGGCAGCAGGTTGTCTTTCAGGCCCAGCGATTGTGTCCTACCTGTAAACACGCCCAGCAGGATGTCGGGCAGCATGGCCAGTATATAGCCCAGATTACCCGCGACATCGCCTATGCCGTCCAGTCCGAGCGAGCGGACCAGCTCGTCCCAGCCGTTCTCGTTGGTCTGTATGGTCTGTGTTCCCTGACCTGCCTGTTCCTGCCGCATCCCTTCCCCCGCAGAGACGGCGGAAGTCGACACTTCCTTTTCCTCTTTTTCCCTTTGTTTGGGTTTCGATTCCGTCTGTTCCTCCGTTTCGGCTTTCCGTCTTTCCATATCTTGCAGGTAGGCTTCCTCTTGTCCGGGAGCGACAACCATCGGCACGTCTTTATACCGTTCCACCCGTTTCCGTTCCTCCTCGGCGGTTTCTTCCCGCCACGGCATATTTCTATTGTCTGTTTTCCACCAGTCCATAAAATCGAATGTTACAATCGGTATCTTCTTTTGCAACTTTCCGTTGGCTGCGGCAAGAGCCGTGTTTTCTTTGCCCGGTATGCTTGCCGCCTCTTTGCGGAAGCTGTCGAACACGTTGCTGTCGCTGCCGAACACGCCCTTGCTGATACACTCCTCTGCAGAGAGCGGCTGCGTTTCCTCCTTCCCGAAATGGTCGGCAACGGCTGAGATTGCCGTATCCGCACCGATGAACCGTGCAACGGCCGTCCACGAACCCGTACCGCCCAACATGACCGTATCGGCCGAAGCCCCCAACACCCAGCCCGCACCTTTCTCCAACTTGCTCGGCCGGTAGGCAACCTCTCCGCGTTTTTCTATCTCTTCGGCCAGCGGCGAGCGCCCCAAAGCCTGTGGCAATCCCAGCAGGCTCGATTCTGCCGCCTTACGGATGATGTAGTCCGCCGAGGATTTGGGCATACGTTCCTTGACCAGTTGGTCTATCATCAGTTGCTCTACACGATAGTCCACGAAGGCATAGGCGAGGTCGCAGCCCAATTCCTGCGACAGTTTATCGTAACGCTCGCGTCCGACTTCCTTCACAACGACATCGCGCCACTGTCCGGCCATGTAGGCGAGGTCGTGCTGCATCTCCTCCGACGAGAGAATCCTGTCCTTGCACATCCCGATGTAGTCCTCGGTCGTCTTGGAGTTCCACTCTCCCGTAACCTTGAGAGTCTGGTACGGGTCGGCGAGCGGTTGCCCCGCTGACGCCATCATGCCGAGTATGCCGCCCAGGGAGGTCGAATACGCTTTCATTTCCTCGCCCTGTTTTTCGGTCAGGTAGGATTGCGTCTGCGTCATGACGGGGACAAGATGATGGCGGAAATAACTGCCCATCAGGGCCTCCAACTCCGCAAACCTTCTGCTATGTTTGATTCCGTCCATATAATCAATGTCTTTCTATATCATGTTTATTTGTTTCAACAGTTGTTCCTTCGTCTGCTCGATAGCGTTATGGTACACCTCCATTTGCTTGGGGAAAAACTCTTCGAGCCACGTGTCCTTTTCGATATTGTCGTGAATGAAACGTATCGCCTGTTCCCGCTCGATTTCTACCGAGGCTTCCCCTTCCTCCCGGTTGTTGAACCATGCCTTCGTCCACCAGCGGACTCCGGCACGGTCGGGATAGACGGAGACGATTCTCGGTATGTCGAAGCTCTGGATGTCGATGTCCAGTTCCGCCAACAGATCAATGAGTCCGCTGCCCGCTACGGCTTCGTCATGAAGTTTTTTTTTACCTCGCCGCCTGTTGCGGAAAGGTACACATCATGCCGCAGGGCAAGGTAGTTCAGGAAATCCGCTATCAGCAGGTTCTGTACCTTGCAGGCCAGCGGCATGGCTTTGCGCCCCAGTCCCAGCGGGTTGTACATGCTCGGCATCTTCTCATAGAAATACTCCTTCGCAGCTCCCATTGTAAAGATGTGGCGCAGCGACTGCTCCGTATGTGCGGGCACCGTGTACGCTCCCCGCTGTAAATCCTCCATGTAAAGTGGCAGAAAGCGGAGCATCAGCTCTTCTATTTCCCTTTGATCCTTCTCGTAGTCGTTTTTTACTCTTGTTTCCGCATCGTAAAAAGACGCCGCACCATTGCCGTCGGCTTCCTGCAAAGCCTTGATGTTGCCGTACAACATGGTCAGGAACTCTATTGGGTTCAGTTCCTCGCCCTTGAATTTGACTTCTATATGCAGCAGTTCGCCGCTCAAAGCCACCGTTTGTCCGGCTTTCACCCGCTGTCCGAATTGGGCGAATACATTCGACAGATGACCGTATGTCACCTCGTACCCGCCGTAACGGACCGTCTGGCAAATGCCATGTACCGGGTCGTTGCCCACACCTGACACGATGCCGCTGGCCACGGCTGACAGCATGTAACACCTCACGTTGAAGTCTATTCCGTGATGAAAGAACTTTTCTCCCGTTGCCGGGTGTACCTGTTCGCCGTAGCCGAGCGACATCTCCACATCTTTCCCCTGCGGCTCCTCGAACGGCATACAATAGCCGCTGTCGGAGTGCAGAATCATTTCTTCCGTATATTTCATTGTGATATATATTTTCGTGTTTCTATCTTCTCATTCCTCCGCTTTGCGTTTGTTCCTCCGGAGAGAGTGTCGGCGTCTGTGTCCTCGATACCGTTTCCGAGGGAACCGTGCGGACAACGCCCGCATTGTTGCCGATAAGCATCATGCCCAGAAACAGACCGGCGATTTTACCCAGCCAGCCGAAACGTCCGAACACGAGGTACGCTGCTGCGATAAGTCCTGCAATGTTCAATCCCGACACATTGCCCCCTCCGAGGTTTCGCAAAAAGCCGCTGAGCATGTTGAACAACCCACCGCCGGAGGCTTCCCGCAGGAAGTTCGATACCCCGTTCAGTTTCGAGTCCGCGCCTCCCACAGCCTCACCTATGGCAGAGACCGTCTCTCCGGCTTTGTCTTTCAGTTCCTTCATGTCTTCGGTCGTACCTGCAAGGGCATCCGTGGCGGATTTGCCGACTACGGCCTCACTGACGATCCGTGCGACACTTTTGTCGGTGGTCAGTTTTTCCCAACCCACATAACCGACGGCAGCTCCGGCGGTAGCCGTTTTGACCGCCTGCCCGGCTCCCCGAAGGGTCTGCGAGGGATGCAGTACCGCATGACCGGCACTTTTCCCCGTCGCATTGGCGGCCTTGCCCATGCCTTTCATGGCCTTTCCGCCGTATTTCAATATCGTATCCCAAGCTCCCATATTTTTATTCTTTTTTTTAGGGTCTTACATTTCTTCCAATTTGCCGCCAGCGTCTTTGGGCGGCTTTCACGATGTCGTACTTGTCCGCGACAGGGCGTGCGCCCTCGTCGATTTCCCGCCAGATGTCGCCCATCGTGGTGTATTTCACTGCCTTGGTCAGTCGCTGCAGCGTCCGGTTCATCGACCGGAGTTTCGGACGTATGCCGAACACGATCTCCATACGTTCCCTTTCCGTCATCTTGTTGTCCGAGAGGCAGGCCGTGCGTATATCGTTCACGATTTCCACGCTGTTCAATATCATCTCCCGGTAAATCTGGTTGCGCCGCGTGGAGAGGGCGACGGCCAATGCACCCGTCGAATGTCTGCTCAATTGTTTGGTGAAGTCGCCCATGTTGTCTGTAAGCTGCGATATTTCATGGTAAAAACCGTAAATCTGAGCCGCATAGCAGACAATCGAGCGGAACGAGTTCAGGTAATTGTTGAACTCCCGTTGCAAGTCCGTCGTGCCTTCCACTTCTTCCTTCGTCCACACATGCCCTGTAGTTTGCATCAGCATGACCTTCTCTTGGTTTTTCAGTTCCTTCTCGGCCTTGTTGGTATAAACCAGAATCATTCCCGCAAGGGTCGCATCGTTCTGCGCCTGTACCTTCGAGATACCGGCGCACAGCAACAGAATCCATATCGAGATTATCCGCTTCATCGTTCTTCGTTTTTTATTATCCTTTTTTCAACGGGCGATGGCTGCCGCCCTGCGCCAGCGGGACATGGCCAGACGGGCCACCTCGCCGTTGCTGCGGTCTATCATACCCGCCGTTATGTTGTTCCACACGTCGTTCAGGGTATAATAGCGCAGGCTCAAATAGAGCAGATGCAGTTTCCGGCTGAATGCCGCGAGCTGGTCGTTCAAAGCCCACAGGGTTTTGCTCCGTTCCGCCCCCGTGAGCATGTTTTCCGTGCCGCCTTTGGCCACGGCGTCGTTCAGCAACGTGAACACGGAAACCAGCTCCGTCGCCGTCTCGATATAGAGGTTGTTCATGTTCATGCTGGCGACGATGCCCTGCGGGTTGTCCCCGATGGCTTTGCCCAGTTTTCCCAGCGTGAGGAAAATCCGCACGCCGTCGTTATAGAGGTGGGTACAGGCTTTCAGCGACGAAGCATAACCGTTCGCCGTCTTGAGGTAACTGTTGTACTGCTTTTCCCACTCATGTATGCGGTTGAACTCCGCTGCGATACTGTTCTGCATCAGGGCGGTCTGTGTCTGCCCTTTGATTTGTTTGTCTATCTGGCCGTTTATCAGTTCGTTTCCCTCGGCCAAGGCTGCCCATTCCAACGGGTTCGAAGCGGCAACCTGCGCCTTGGCCAATTGCGGAAGCAGACCGGCAAGCACAAAGACCACCCATATGCTAATGATTCGTAATCTCATAGATTCCCTTTTTTCGTTTATTGATTTCCACACGTTCACGGATAATCGCCACGATGTCGTTTCCGCGCCGGATACCGATAAGGTCGAGCTTCGGGCTGTTCCGGTCCGTCGAAAGGATAACGACCGTTTTCAGACCGCAAAGCTGTTGCAGGAGGCTCTGGTGTTCCTGAAAGTCCACGATACGGTACAGTTCCATGTAGTCCACCCTGCGGCAGAAAAGTCCCCGCTCGCAGACAAGCTGTTCGTTGCCGACCCGGTAACATATCCGGCGCAGGCAAATGAAACGATACAGCAGCACGAGGAACAGAAACAAGGCAATGACCGTCGCCATACCGCCAAGCGGCATACCTTCCATGCCGCCGTACACCAGTCCCGCCATGCACATGAATATCAATGGCAGTTCGTCGATGACGAATTGCCCGGCGTGCGGGCGCAGGATAATGTTCCGGACATCTTGTATGGTATATGGCATGGTCATCGGCGAAAGTGTATCTGTCGTTCCTGCCCGGCGTTTTCTTCTTTTTCCGACTCCTGCCCGACAGTCTCTTCACGTTTCTGTTCAGCCAAAAGCTGTTCGTTCCAGCTCGTATGGCGATAATCCGGACTTTCCCAGGTAATGGAGACATCATGCTCCCTGTCAATACCAAGGAACTCCCGTAGTTTCTCTCGATATTCCCGGTAGCACTTGTTCGTGGTATCTATCTGGTCCTGCACGTCTTCCGGGGCACACAACCCGCTCGAACGCATCGACTCCGCTTCTTCCGATTCGGCGTCGAACCGTATGCAGATTTCTTGCAAACCACCCTTGGGCAATAGGTAAAATTCTCCGTCTGTCAAATCCCCGCCGTCCGGTATGGAATCGAGATAGGGTTTCCTCTCCGGCGTTTCCTCTATGGCAAAACGTACTGAGCGGCATATCTCCTTTTGCAAATCCCATGTGAGATTCGACCCTTTCCGGGTATTATCGAAACAGATATGTTGCCGGGCAGGGATGGTAAGATCAAGTATCTCTCTCATCTGTTTCCCGATAGGCTTGCCGCCCGTTGAGATAAAGACCGCCTTTCTCAAATCCTTGTTCTTCGCCTGATGGAGTTGGTAATAGGCCATCGCGTCATAGGTACTCCCGAACCAGTAGATATGTTTGGCCTCGGCAAGAGGTGTTCCGGCAGGACTTGCAATCCACAACCCTTCGCTCTCATTGCTTTCCTCGCTCTTGCCTTTATAGCTATCGCATCCGTCCATTCTCATACGTTCCCGTTCCTCGAAACCCACGACCGTACCGCCCTCTTTGGGCAAGGTCAGTGGAAAAGCGAGACAGGTGTATGCCGCACCGTCTGCGCCGTGTTTTGTTGCCAGGCAGAAATGACGGTGGAAAGCATTCTGCGTGCTGAGGTCGATACCCCGGTTCTTGAAATAGGGATAGAATATCTCCTGCATCTCATGGTCTTGAGGGTTGAATCTGTGCAGGTCGTAGTCTGTTATATCGAATGGTCGTAGGTCTTGCTTGACCGGTACGGTTTGCACCTCGTATTCTTCGAAGGGGATGTTCAGCAGGCGGCTGCACACGAGGTTTACCAGCCGGTTCAGGTCTATTCCCTCATAATATTCCGCGAATAACGCCGGGTGCTCCTTGATGAACGAAACGACGTTGTATTCCTTCTGCCGGGGTGGTTGGCAACAGCATTTTCCCTGTTGCGTTATGACGAACTTGTCACCCCGGATACGCTTTTCCTCACTGTCCGTGCGGATAAACGAGGAGAGGCGTAGTCCGAAGCGTCGGTTCTGGCGATACCCGGCATCAAGCAGTACATCCCGGATATCGAGTCTTTGCAAAAAATCATTATGTGTCAATTTCTTGTCATTCATTGTCTTCTCTTTTCTTTTGTTGTTTCATGTAGGGGGTACTGCGTTGTCATCGGTGGAAACGTGCTTGCCGTTCCTGTTCGGGTTCTTCTCTTCTGGCCGGCTCTTCGTGAACTGATTCTTGCAGCCTGATCTTTGCCAAGAGCTGTTCGTTCCAGTCCTTATAGCCTTTTTCAGCGGGCTCGTACACAATAAGGTCGGTGCTGTCCTCGCCGGGAGCGGGAAGATTACGGATCGCATCCTCTATGGCCATGATATTTTGTCTCATGCCCTCCAGTGTTTCCTCACTGGCCGAACCCTCGGCAAGGGCTATCTCGTACTCGTCTTGGCACACCATGCTCATCTCCTGCAAATATCCGTCGCCGATTGTCCGATAGTCGAGCGTACCATCTTCCCGATAGATTTCTTTGGGACGTAAAAGCGTGCCGATTATCCTGTGAAAGTCGAAGGGTTCGAGTTTTATTTCGTAGTTCTGGTTCTCCTCGCCACTGATACGGACCAGCAGTTTGTCGTCTTTCGTCACGTTGCTGGTGAATGTCTTGCCCGCCTGGGTGAGCGCGAAGTTGATGGCGAAGATCTGTCCGGCACGGTCCTGGTCGAAGCAGAGATGGTGGTAAGCGCGTGGAGTGGCCTTTATCATGGCTTTGAACTGCTGTTGGCTCGGTGCCCCGCCGGTAGAAACGAACACTCCCTTTCGCAGTTCCTTGTCCCATTTCTGGTTAAGCTGGTAATAAGCCATCGCGTCGTAGGCACTCTCGAACCAATAGATACGCTTAGCTTCCGCAAGTGGGGTTTGGGCAGGGCTGGCAATCCACAGCCCCTCGCTCGAATTGCTGCCCTCGGCCTTGCCTTTGTAGCTGCCGCTTCCGTCCATTCTTGCACGTCCCCGTTCCTCGAAGCCCACGACCGTGCCGTCGCCTTTGGGCAAGGTCAGCGGAAAAGCGAGATTGGTGTATGCCGCACCGTCCTCACGGTGTTTCGTCGCCAGACAGAAGTGGCGGTGGAAGGCGTACTGGGTGTAGAGGTCGATACCCCGGCTCTTGAAATAAGGATAGAACTTCTTCTGTGTCTCCCGGTCCTGCGGGTTGAACTTGTACAGGTCGTAGTTCGCGATGTCGAACGGGCGGATGTCCCGCTTGGGCTGTATAATCCGCGTTGTCCGGTCCTCGATGGGATGGTTCAGCAGCCGGTTGCACACGAGGTTCACCAGTCGGTCGGGAGACATGCCCGCACGGTATTCAGCGAAAAACTGCGGGTGCGCCTTGATGAACGAGATGATGTTATAGACTTTCTGCTGCTGTGCTTGGAAGCAGCACTTTCCCTGTTGCGTCACGATGAACTTGTCGCCACGGATACGCCGTCCCTCGCTGTCCAGACGGACATACGAGGGATAGCGCAGGCCGTCGCGCCGGTTCAGGTGGTAGCCCGCGTCAATCAGCACGTCCTGAATGTTCAGCCTTTGCAGGAAGTCGTCGTAGGTAAGGTCTCCTTCTCTCATAATTGTCTTTATCTCCCTCTTCTCATATCGTTAATATCCTGATTCATCTGTGCCTCGAAATTGCGTATAGCCACGTCCCTCGGCGTATCGACACCGGGCTTGAAATACGGACGCGGCTCGCCTCCGAAACGCTCACCGTAGAACTCCGGACCGTGATGATGATGCCGCAGGCCGTGGACGACACCCGCCGTGACGACCGTTCCTGCCGCAAGGGCGGCGAAAATCTTCACGCCGAGACCGCGCTGTGCTTCCGGCCGCATCTTCATGTCCACCTCGCTGAATATTTTCGAAAAGATTTTCATGCGGTGGTAGTCATCGACCGCAAGGAATTTGTCGTAATCCTTCTGGCTGATCTCGTGGCTGATGACCTGCCCGTCGATGACGGCCGTCATCTTGTACTTGCCCTCTATGGGGGACGGGTGTACGGCTATCTCGCCGACCTCGACCTCCCTGCCGTGCCGTTCTTCTCGGTACCAGCCCTTGCGCTCGTCAAGGACGGAAATATCCCGTCCATCGACGGAAGCAGCCGCACCATACGGCATCTCCTGCCGGAGCTGGTTTTCCAGTGGGGAGAGGATTTCCTGCTCCTGTTGCTGACGCTGCGTCAGTTCCTCCTGTACTTCGGGGTGCAGACCAAGGGCGATACGTTGTTTGCTGTCGAGGTCCGCCATCGTTACCTTGTCGGCAAAATCCGCCCCGATAACCCCGTTCAGGACTTCCAGCCGCTTCTCGACCGGTTGTTCCTCGATGGAGTTGGAGGTCAGGACGGCCGTTTCTTCTTCCGTCAGGTCATAGACCAGATCGGCGGTCACCTTTTCGGACTGTACGGTCAGTGTCCGTGCCTCCTTATCGACGATAAGGCCGTGGGAGGCAAGACATTCCTGCCATTTCTCGTTGGAAAAATAGACAGGAGAGCTTATCAGTTCCTTGTAGGTACGGGCCGGTTCCGTGCTGCGCGGACGGCTGACCAGCGGCGTGATGACCGTCTGCAGGTTTTGCAGGACGTCGGCCTGTTGTGCCGGTTGCACCGGTTGTCCGGCCTTGTATTTGTAATAGAAGCCGTAGCCGCCCGACTGCAATTCGCCCGGCTTCATGCGTCCGTCCCACCGTTCAGGGACAACGGGCGGTCCCGGATAGAACAGTTGGCCGCCGACCCGCCGCAGATGGAAGCCCCACTGGTGGCGTGGCGTCCAGCCGAGAAACGGGGGCGGCATACCCAACCGTCCCACATGCCCGTATTCGCCGATACCGATACGGTAGCCGTGCAGCCCCATAGCGACACGACCGTTGGCATTGCGGGCATGGACGAAGTTCTTGGGCATATAAAAGTCTTTCCCTACAATGCTCGTGAACACGTTGTAGGCTTTCTTGTTGGCCGAGTTTGTTCCCCAGTCCGTCAGGGCCAACATCTGACGCTCGGTAAGGTCGTAGGTCAGCAGCGGCGAATCGTGGCCCTGCACCACGAGCCGGTAGCCCGTGCCGTCGCTGACCACGTGGGCCTGCATACCGTTACGCCTCAATATGTCCTGCATTTCGGGTTGCAGGTCCATCATTCGGGGGTTGGTATTCTTTCGTATCGCCATAATCCGTTGTTAAAAAGGGTTTCCGTTATGCATCTCCGTTCTCCATCGCCGCCTCCAGTTGCTCGTCCTTGTAG
>OGXM01001298.1_pt1 | contig 14128 bp, 9 predicted proteins | sample 1576271 | NCBI WGS metagenome assembly OGXM01 (sample SAMEA3541579, study PRJEB24748) | human gut metagenome | biome: human gut; feature: human-associated habitat; material: faeces | place: China | collected 2012 | reverse complement strand
CATTGCTCGTAACTTGGCAATTGACCGCAGCCAGAAGATGGAAGCCCTGCCCTTTGTTGCGGAGTGCCCCCTTGGCAAACCGGACGGGATTGCGCTATAATAGAGCCGTAACAGTTCCACAAAGGTGTGGTAAGGGAGGTGTGGTCATGATCCGGGTGGCGATCGTAGAGGACGACGCGGAGGTACAGGGGGTATTGCAGGAGTATGTCCGGCGGTATACCCGGCAGTACGGGACAGAGTTTGAAGTGACGGTCTTTGCGGACGGCGTGGATATTCTGGAGGATTACCGCGCGGTCTACGATATTATTTTTCTGGATGTGGAGATGAAGCATCTGGATGGCATGACCACGGCAGAGCGCATCCGGCAGATGGATGCAGACGTCATCCTGATCTTCATCACCAATATGGCGCAGTATGCCATCCGGGGCTACTCGGTGGGAGCGCTGGACTATGTGCTGAAGCCGGTGCCGTATTTTGCATTTTCCGAGCAGCTGAAAAAGGCCGAGAAAAATTTGGCCCGCCGCGCCAGCCACTATCTCATGGTCCCGGTGGAGAGCGGCCTGCGGCGGCTGGACAGCTCCCGGCTGTATTATCTGGAAAGCGAAGGCCACCGGGTGCATTACTACACCGAGGACGGCGATTTTTCGGCACCGGGCACCCTCAAGGCAGTGGAGGAAAAGTTGGCGGGCCGCCCCTTTGCCCGCTGCAACAGCGGCTATCTGGTAAATCTGGCGCAGGTGCAGGCGGTGCAGCAGAACACGGTGCAGGTGGGACCCTATGAGCTGCAGGTCAGCCGCCCCAAGCGCAAGGCCTTTCTTGCTGCACTGACCGACTACATCGGAGGTGAGGGCTCATGACCATGCTGCCGAACATCCCCCGCCTGTACACGGCGCTGGCAGAGGTGTTGGCGGTGCTGCTCTACGCCCGCCGCCTGCCGCGGCGGTTCCACCGGCAGACCGCGGTCACGGTGGTGTGGGCACTGGTGCTGGGAATCTTTTTGCACAAGACCGGCTATGTGCCGCTGGCGTGGTGGGTGCCCTGTATGCTCTGCGCGGTGCTGCTGCTCTACGGGTACCTGTGGGGCAGCCGGGCGGTCAACTGGCTGGAGGCACTGTACATCACCGCCCGGGCGTTTCTGCTGGCAGAGTTTGCTGCCAGCGCAGAATGGCAGCTGCACTGCTGGCTGTTCCCGCACCGGAGCGGCTTTGACCCGCTGGCGCTGGCGCTGCTGGCGGCGGTCTACGGCGCGGTCTACGGCCTGATGTTCTGGCTGGAGCGCAGCCGTCCGCTGCCCGAAAAGCATCTGGACATCAGCAACAAGGCTGCGCTGGCGGCATTTGTCATGGCGGGCACGGTGTTCGTGGTCAGCAACCTTCTGTTTCTGGGGGAGAGCCCGGCGACCATGAACGTGTTCTGCATCCGCACGCTGGTGGATTTCTGCGGGGTGCTGATCCTGACGCTGCAGCACGAGCAACTGCGGGAGAGCGCACTGCATCAGGAGCTTTCTGCCATGGACAATGTGCTGCACCGGCAGTACGAACAGTACAAGCGCAGCAAGGAGGGCATCGAGCTCATCAACAGCCGCTACCATGAATTGAAGGTCCAGATCGCTGATATCCGTGCCCAGCGGGACCGCGCCAAGCAGGACGCGGCGCTGGCAAAGATGGAGAACAGCATTCTGCAGTATGAGGCGGAGAACAAGACCGGAAACCCGGTGCTGGACATCCTGCTCACCGCCAAGAGCATGGAATGTCAGGAAAAGCAGATCCGCATGACCAGCGTGGCAGACGGGCATCTGCTGGACCATCTGTCCACCCGGGAGATCTGCACGCTGGTGGGCACCGCGCTGGACAACGCCATTGAAAGCTGTGCCGCCGAGCAGGACCCGGAAAAGCGGCTGATCCGCACGGCGGTGTATGCCCAGAACGGCTTTGTGCTGTTCCGGGTGGAGAACTACTGCAAAAAGCCGGTGGAGCTGGGTGCAGACGGTCTGCCGCTGCGCAGTGCCCACGGCGGTTACGACCTGCGCAGCCTGCGGGCGGCTGCGCAGCAGCACAGCGGCAGCATGACCGTGCACTGGGAGGACGGCTGGTTCACCCTGCGGGTGCTTCTGCCGCAGGCGGGGATTCAACAGACCGAGGGCGGGGAGTGATCCCCGCCCTTTTTGCGATATGCACAAAATCAGGGGCAGTAGAATTGTGAATAAGCACAATAAAAAATGAAACCAATTTGAAACTTTTTTCAAATTATGCATCCCAAACGACAGATTGTGCAAAGAACGGTTCGTTTTGCGGTTTATATGATAAAATGACATCAAGCAAAGGAGTGGACGCACTCCGGAGAACAGCCATGAACCGGGTCGTGTACCCAAAAGAGAAGGAGTTAACAGTTATGGCACAGAAAAAGAAGGACGGTAAGATGATGGGCAAGATCATCAAAACTGCCGTTTCGGGTGTGTTGTGTGTCGCATTGGCGGGCGGTATAGTTGCGGCCAATGTGCTGATCCCGCCCAACGCCAGCAGCGTGCAGAGCATTTTGGGCCTGAAGAGCGGAGGCATCGACAACAGCAAGGCAAAGACCGAAGGCATTAATATGGAATACGGCAAGCCCGGCTTTGACACAGAGGATGCGCTGGTTGAGGATGAGATCGCCCTGAACAAGCAGATTGCAGCAGAGGGCATCGTCCTGCTGAAGAACGATGAAGGCAGAATGCCGTACAGCACGGATACCACCTTCAGTTTTGTCAGCCATTCGGCAGTCAGCTACATCGGCGGCAACAAAGTCGATATGAAAACGGCCTTTGAAGATGCCGGGTTCGGTGTCAACGAGGACCTCTGGAAATTCTATTCCGAAGGCAACGGCAAGGATTACGGTCTGGGCGTTGGTTCCGTTTCCTACGGTGATGACGAGGACTTTTCCATCAACGAATGCCCCTTGTCTGTTATGAAAGCAGAGCCGGGTCTGACCGATTCCATGAAGAATACGGTTCCTGTTTTTGTGTTCAGCCGTGTGGCGGGCGAAGGCCGTGATATGCCCCGCTCCATGTACAACCACACCGATGTGGAAGAGGACAAGACCAAGACTTATCTGGAGCCGGATTCTACGGAACTGGAGATCCTGCAGTATCTGAACGACAACTTTGACGATGTGGTGCTGCTGCTCAACTCCAGTGCAGCGGTCGATCTGAGCTGGGTGGAGGATTATCCCAGCATCCACACGGTCATCTCGGCTCCTGCCATGGGCGACTACGGCCTGTGCTCTCTGGCTGAGATCTTCTCCGGCAAGGTCAATCCTTCCGGCCGCACCGTGGATACCTATGAAGTGGATGCCATGAACAGCCCGGCGGCGCAGAACTTCGGCGACTTTGCCTACTACGATGAGAATGGCAACCTCACCAAGTACAACTACGTCAGCTACAAAGAGGGCATCTATGTTGGCTACCGCTACTACGAGACCCGTTACGAGGATAAAGTCCTCGGTCAGGGCAATGCGGGCGATTACAACTACGACGATGCTGTGATGTACCCCTTCGGCTACGGCCTGTCCTACACCACCTTTGACTGGTCGGATTACAACACCAGCTGGGATGGCGATACCTGCACCGTGACGGTCAAGGTCACCAACACCGGTTCTGTTGCAGGCAAGGACGTTGTGGAAGTCTACGCACAGAGCCCTTACACCGATTATGACAAGGCCAACAAGGTGGAAAAGGCTGCCGTTGAACTGGTCGGTTACGCCAAGACCTCGGAGCTGGCTCCCGGTGCAAGCGAGACCGTGACGGTCACCTTCGACCAGGAACAGCTGAAGTCCTACGACTACGTCAATGCCAAGACCTACATTCTGGACGCAGGTGATTACTATATCACTGCGGCTAAAAACGCACACGAAGCGGTCAACAACATCCTCTCTGCCAAGGGAAAGAGCGTGGCAGACGGTATGACCGCGGATGGCGACACTGCTTTTGTTGAAATCTACACCCCGGCAAACGGCACCGTGGATACCACGACCTACAAGCTTGACACCACGACCGGTGTGGAGATCACCAATCAGCTCGACCATGCAAACGGCGGGCTGCAGTATCTCTCCCGCAGTGACTGGACTGGCACCTGGCCGACCGTTGACGGCGAGGTCAGCGACCAGATCAGCACCTGGGGCAACCCCATCAATGGTACCGATGCCAGCGGCAAGGCTGCATCCTATACCTACCGCAAGACGATCAGCAAGGAGGACCTTGCAAAGCTGGATTCTTTTGATTCCCTGAACCCCACCGACTTCTCCACCCTGACCGATGAGATCGTTTACGGCAAGGACAACGGTCTGGGTCTGATCGATATGCGCGGTCTGGATTACGATGATGAAAAGTGGGACGCACTGCTCGACCAGCTGACCCCCAGCGATTATCAGACCCTGATCACGCAGTCCGGCTATGGCACGGCTGCCATCAAGTCGGTGGATAAGCCCTCCACGACCGACCGCGACACTGCCACCGGCCTGATCAACTACGGCTTTGATGCAAGCGGCAACCTCTACTTCAAGGGCAACATCACGCACTGCGGCGTGATCGTTCTGGCACAGACCTACAACGATGATCTGGCCACTCACTACGGCGAGAACATTGGCGACGAGTCCTACTATCTGGGCGTTGATGGCTGGTATGCACCTGCTGTCAATATGCACCGCACGGCATTCTCCGGCCGCAACAGCGAGTATTACTCCGAGGATCCGTTCATCGGCGGTCACATTGCTTCCCTCGAGTGTGAGGGTGTCGCCTCCCGCGGTATGTATGTCTTTGTCAAGCATTACGCCATCAACGATCAGGAGGACCACCGCGGCGACCGTGAAGGCCAGTACAGCATTGCGACCTTCCTGAACGAGCAGGCGGCCCGCGAGATCTACCTCAAGCCCTTTGAGATGTGCGTCAAGTCTGATAAGGTCGAGATGAACTATGCAAAGGACAACGGCGACGGCACTTACAGCAATGCCACCACCGAGATCCCGTCCGTCACCGGCATCATGACCTCCTTCAACCGCGTTGGCTATACCTGGGCCGGCGGCAACTACAACATGATCACCGGCCTGCTGCGCAACGAGTGGGGCTTCCACGGCTTTATCATCACCGACAACGCAAACACCGGTGTCTTTATGGACGCTGGCCAGATGATCCAGGCCGGTGCAGACGGCAAGCTGACGAACCTGCCCACCGGCGCACGGTACACCTTTAACAAGGATGACGTTGCAGATTACCACTACGGTCGTGAAGCAATCCATAACATCCTGTACACCATTGCAAACTCCAAGGCAATGAACGGCGGTATGCCGGGCAGCCGTTATCTGGCAAAGGTCGAGCCTTACCAGAAGGTCATCTACGCAGTGGATGGTGTCTGCGGCGGTCTGATCGCAGTTCTGGTCGTTCTGACGATCCTCCGCTTCCGTAAAAAGAAAGAGGACGTAAAAACCGTCTGATCAACACATAGGAACAGAAGGGGCGGCGGGCAAACGCCCGCCCCCTTTTTTTGATTGTCAGGAGAGACCCATGAAACACACAGATATCATCAAGAGCTTGTCTCTGGAACAAAAATGCGCCCTGCTGAGCGGCGGCACGGTGTTCACCACCCGGGCGCTGCCGGGCAAGGGCATCCCGGCCATTACCCTGTCGGACGGCCCCAACGGCGTGCGCAAGCAGGCGGGCGCGGCTGACCATCTGGGCCTGAACCCCAGTGTGCCCGCCACCTGCTTCCCCACCTCGGCTACCGTGGCCAACAGCTGGGACCCGGAGCTTGGCGAGGCTGTGGGCGCAGCCATGGGCGAAGAAGCGGCGGCACAGGGCGTGTCGGTACTGCTGGGCCCCGGCCTGAACATCAAGCGCAGCCCCCTGTGCGGCCGCAACTTCGAGTATTTCTCGGAGGACCCCTACCTTGCCGGTAAGATGGCTGCAGCCTACGTCCGCGGCATCCAGAAAAACGGCATTGCCGCCTGTCCCAAGCACTTTGCGGTGAACAGTCAGGAGCTGCGCCGCATGGCCTCGGATTCCATCGTGGACGAGCGCACCCTGCGGGAAATTTACCTGACCGGCTTCGAGATGGTGGTCAAAGAGGCGCAGCCCAAGACCATCATGTCCGCCTATAACCTTGTCAACGGCACCTACGCCAACGAGAACACCCACCTGCTCATGGATATCCTGCGCAGGGACTGGGGCTTTGACGGCGCGGTGGTCACCGACTGGGGCGGCAGCAACGACCACGCCCTTGGCGTGAAGAACGGCTCTACGCTGGAAATGCCTGCCCCCGGCGGGGACGCCATCCGGGAGCTGATGAAGGCAGTGCAGACTGGCAAGATCACCGAAGCAGACGTGGACGCCCGGCTGGACGAACTGCTGGAGCTGGTGTTCACCACCAAGGCGGCGGTGGACGCCGCACCCGGCAAGTTCGATGCCGACGCCCACCACGCACTGGCACGCCGGGCTGCTGCTCAGAGCATCGTGCTGCTGAAGAACGAAAACGGTCTGCTGCCCCTTGCAAAGGGGGAGAAGGTGGCGGTCATCGGCGACTTTGCCCAGACGCCCCGTTATCAGGGTGCAGGCTCCAGCGCCGTCAACTCCATCAAGGTGGATTCCTTTCTGGACTGCCTTGCCGAGAGCGGCCTGAACAGTGTTGGCTACGCCAAGGGCTTTGACCGGCAGGGCAAGCCCGACGAGGCGCTGAAGGCCGAGGCGGTGCAGCTGGCAAAGAACGCCAATGTGGTGCTGCTGTGCATGGGTCTGGACGAGATCAAAGAGAGCGAGGGCATCGACCGCGCCGACATGAAGCTGGCAGAGAACCAGCTGGAACTGCTGTCCGCTGTGGCGGCGGTAAACCCCAACGTGGTGGTGCTGCTGAGCGCAGGCTCCTCGCTGGAAAGCGGTTGGGCCAAGGACTGCAAGGCGCTGGTCTACGGCTGCCTGGGCGGTCAGGCCGGTGCGGGCGCACTGGTCGAGGTGCTGACCGGTGCGCAAAACCCCTGCGGCAAGCTGGCGGAGACTTGGGCGCGCAGCTACGCCGACACCCCTGCAAAGGAGCATTTCGGCGGCGACGGTCCCACTGTGGAGTACCGCGAGGGGCTGTATGTGGGCTACCGCTACTACGACACTGCCGGTGTGCCCACCGCCTTCCCCTTCGGCTACGGCCTGAGCTATACCAGCTTTGCGTACAGTGACCTGAAAGCAGACGAAAAGGGCGTGACCCTGACTGTCACCAACACCGGCAGCTGTGCAGGTGCCGAGGTGGTGCAGCTTTATGTGGCAAAGCCGGATGCAACGATTTTCCGCCCCGCCAAGGAGCTGAAGGGCTTTACCAAGGTGCAGCTGGAAGCCGGAGAGAGCAAGACCGTCACCATCCCGCTGGATGATAAGGCGTTCCGCTACTGGAACGTCAAGACCGACCGCTGGGAGGTGGAGGGCGGCAGCTATCAGCTGCTGGTGGGCGCTTCCAGCGCCGATATCCGTCTGACTGCCGCCGTCACGGTGGCGGGCACCGGCGCACCCGACCCCTACGCGGGCAAAGACCTTGCCCATTACCGCACCGCACAGGTGCAGAATGTGCCGGACGCGGAGTTTGAAGCGCTGCTGGGCCGTCCCATCCCGGAGAACAAGGTGCACATCGACCGCAACATGACGCTGGGCGAGATGGGACACGGACGCAGCCCCATCGGCTGGCTGGCGGCTGCCGTGCTGGGCACCCTGCTGCGCCGCAGCATCAAAAAGGGCAAGCCTGACCTGAACATCCTGTTCCAGTACAATATGCCCCTGCGGGCGCTGGCCAAAATGACCAACGGCGCTATCAGCATGGGCATGGTGGACGGCATCGTGATGGAGCTGCAGGGCTTCTGGATCATCGGTCTTGTGCGGGTGATTTTTGAGGCCGTGAAGAACCTCGTGCTGAACAGCCGCATGGAAGAGCGCTTGAAAAACAGCTGAAAGGAAGCAGGCTATGAATTTCTGGAATAACTTTGCGGCAAAGCACCCCGCCGCTGCCAAGTGGGTGCGCGAGGGCGGCCTGTTCGTCATCGTGTCCAACCTCATCACGGTGTTCAAGTACCTGCTGCTGCAATTTCTGCCCAAGGCCTTTGCCAGCCTGCCGGTGGTGGATTTCGGCTGGCCGGGCATTGACATCACCCTGTTCGGCGAGACCTTCAAGTGGAACATCCTCGGCTACGATGCCGCCCACGGCGGTCTGCCCTACTTCTGCGCCTACATGATCGCCATGGTCATCGGCGAGTGCATCAACTTCCCCATCCAGCGCAATTTTGTGTTCCGCAGCAAGGGCGATCTGGCAAAACAGATCGGCTGGTATGTGCTGGCCTTCTGCATCATCACCTGCATCGTCAACTCCATCAACTGCATCTGGGTGGCGGTGGCCGGTCTGCTGGTACCGGACTTCATTTACAACATCGGCACCACCGTGCTCAACGGCGGCATCTCCATGGTGATCTTCTTCTTTGTGAATAAGATCATCTTCCCGGAGGGCGAAAAAGCCGCCAAATAATAAGCTATTCTCCTTCATTTTCTTCTTCTCATCATAAGCCAGAAGGGCTGCTCCGTTCTCCGGGGCAGCCCTTTTGGTTTGAAGGAGAGAACCCCCTCGGCCATCTTATTTTTGTTTTTCTGCACAAAATGTTCTGCGGGCAGGGTTTTCCTCTTGACAAGCGGGCAAATGTTTCGTACTATATTTAGTAGTATGGAATCAAAGACGCTGTACGCAGGTTTCAGTGTGACCCTGTACCCGTTTCAGGCAAAGCGTGCCTGTTTGATATAAAATGGAACCGTAAAGAGAAAAGCCGTATGCTTTTGCCCGTGCCGCCGGTTTTGGGTGGTGCGTGTGGTTTTGGTGTCACTTTTTGCATTGAAAGCTCTTTCTATATCATTGCCCGTGTCCTGCTGCGCAGCGTCTCCTGCTTTTAATTTTGCATTGAATTGAAACAAAGGAGAGTGAACGCAATGACCGCGATCGGAGTGATCGTGGCCTTGATCGTTGCTGTTGTCGGTGTGGCTGCGGGCTATTTTATTGGTTACAACAACCGTAAAAAGACTGCCGAAGCCCAGATCGGCAGCGCCGAGGCCGAGGCTACCCGGCTGGTGAACGAGGCGATCAAGACCGCTGACCAGAAGCGCAAGGAAGCGGTTCTGGAAGCAAAGGACGAGGCTTTCCGTCTGAAAGCCGAGGTCGATGCCCAGAAGGCAGAGGCCGACAAGGAGATCAAGCAGCGCCGTGCGGAGATCAGCCGTCAGGAGAACCGCATCGACCAGAAGGAGACAGCGCTGGACCGCAAGACCGAGGCGCTGGAAAAGAAGGAAGAAGAGCTGAAAAAGCGCGCTGCTGAGGCCGAGGAGCGTCTGGCAGAGATCGACGCTCTGCGCGCCAAGGAGATGGAGCGTCTGGAAACGCTGGCCGGTCTGAGCCAGGAGGACGCCCGCGAAGTGCTGCTGCATAAGGTGGACGAGGAGTTGACCCACGAAAAGGCCGTGCGCGTTGCCGCCTACGAGACCGACCTGAAGGAAAACTGCGATAACATCGCCCGCAACCTCATCGGACAGGCCGTCAGCCGCTGTGCTGCCGACCATTGCAGCGAGACCACCGTCAGTGTGGTGCCGCTGCCCAGCGATGAGATGAAGGGCCGCATCATTGGCCGCGAGGGCCGCAACATCCGCGCACTGGAGACCGCTACCGGCGTGGATCTCATCATCGACGATACCCCGGAGGCCATTACCCTGTCCTCCTTCGACCAGACCCGCCGCGAGGTGGCCCGCATGACGCTGGAGCGCCTGATCGGCGATGGCCGTATCCACCCCGCCCGCATCGAGGAGACGGTGGAAAAGTGCCGCCACGATCTGGAACTGCAGATGAAGCGCGAGGGCGAGCGTGCAGTGATGGAGCTGGGCATCCACGGTCTGCACCCCGACCTGATCAAGCTGATCGGCCGGCTGAAGTACCGCACCAGCTTTGGCCAGAACGCCCTGACCCACAGCATGGAAGTGGCTTGGGTGGCCGGTCTGCTGGCAGGCGAGATGGGCGTGAACGTCACCATGGCGCGCCGCGCCGGTCTGCTGCATGATATCGGCAAGGCACTGGATCATGAGATCGAGGGCAGCCACGTCCAGATCGGCGTGGACATCTGCCGCAAGTACAAGGAGAACACCCAGATCATCCACGCCATTGAGGCACACCACGGCGACGTGGAGCCCAAGACCCCGCTGGCCTTCATCATTCAGGCTGCCGACGCCATCAGCGCCGCCCGCCCGGGTGCCCGCCGCGAGAACGTGGAAAGCTACGTCAAGCGTCTGGAAAATCTGGAGGAGATCTCTTCCAGCTTCGAGGGCGTGGAGCAGGCCTTTGCCGTGCAGGCAGGCCGCGAAGTGCGCATCATGGTCAAGCCCGATGTCATCAGCGACGATCAGGTGATCCTGCTGGCACGCTCCATTGCCAAGAAGATCGAGGACACGCTGGATTACCCCGGCCAGATCAAGGTCAATGTGATCCGCGAGAGCCGCGCTGTGGAGTACGCAAAATAAAGTTTTGCCCAAAAAGCTGCCGTGCAGATGCACAGCAGCTTTTTTCTGCTTGTAATCCGGCGGCAAAAAAGGTATCATGGAGAAAAACAGACCGAAAGGGGAGAACCACTATATGAAACATGCAAGAAAATGGCTGGCTTGCCTGCTGGCGGGTGCACTGGCACTGGCGGTGCTGACCGGATGCAGTGCACTGATGGGCGGCACGGTGCAGAAGGATACAGAACAGGCCAAGGCCCTGATGAAAGAGGTAGACCCCAGCCTGACCTATAATACCGATCTGGAAGATGCAGCCAGCCGTCTGGCAGACTGGCTGGTGGAGGACTCCACCCAGCTGACCACCCAGTCCGGCCTGCTGACACGCAAGGTGCCCATGACCACCGGCTCCGGTGCCATGCTGGACACGAATGTGTACGATTTTATCGATCATTCCACCAGCTTTCTGTTCCTGCCCAGAGGCGTGGTGATCGGCCTTGCAATGAACAACGAATGGGGCTTTACCGGCTACTTATATGCTCCGCCGCTGAGCGAGGCGGGCAGTGCACTGCGCAGCTATGCGGCAGGCCGCACACAGATGGGCGCGGTGTTCATTGAATACGGCGGCGAGACTTACGTAGTGGCTATGTTTGCCTAAAAACCGAAAAAACGGTGTTTCCCTGCTGAGAACGGTGCGTTTTCAGCAGGGATTTTTTGTGTCTGGTATGTGCACAAAAAACAGGCTGAAAGTACGACTTATGCACAAAAAATGAAAATACGCAGGTGAAATTTCTTCATCTGTTTCCCCGAAAAACACAAAAAACTCATGTTTTCGTGAAACTGTATTTTGAGCAACTACAGTATATCTTCAAAACTGCACAAAAACAAAAACAAAATTTTTGCTGACCATTGGTCAAAGCACAGAAAAACAGCCGGAAGCCTTTCCTTTTCAGGTGGAACAGCGTATAATGCGGATATCGCACAAAGGTGTGCAGTGCTCCAGAGGAGGAGCAAAAAACCTTTGTGCATTTTTCACCATTCAATGCTTTACTTCAATAAAGCATTGAGGTAAGAGAGAGGGAAAAAATATGAAATTCGATCGTCGTATTTCTCGCCGCAGCTTCCTGGCTGCTGCAGGCGTATCGGCTGCTGCACTGGCTCTGACTGCCTGCGGCGGCTCTTCCAGCACCGCTGCTTCCGGCTCCACCGCTGCTTCTGGTGCAGCCGCCTCTGCTGAGGGCGGTGTGCTGAACGTCATGCTGGAGACCGAAGTCCAGTCTCTGGACCCCCAGCTGGCTACCGACGGCACCTCCTTTGAGGTCATCGCCAACTACACCGACGGCCTGATGCAGATGGATGCGAACGGTGCAGCCGTGGAGGCTCTGGCAGAGAGCTATGAGCTGAGCGAGGACGGCAAGACCTACACCTTCCACCTGAAGGATGCAAAGTGGTCCAATGGCGATGCCGTTACCGCAGCCGACTTCGTGTTTGGCTGGCAGCGTGCTGTTGACCCCGCAAACGCATCTGAGTATGCCTACATGCTGAGCGATATCGGTCAGGTGGTCAACGCCGCCGAGATCATTGCAGGCAGCAAGCCCGTCACCGATCTGGGCATCACCGCTGTGGACGACAAGACCCTGAAGGTGGAGCTGAACGTTCCGGTCAGCTACTTCCTGAGCCTGATGTATTTCCCCACCTTCTACCCCATGAACCAGAAGTTCTTTGAGAGCTGCGGCGATACTTACGGCACCAGCGCAGACACCGTGCTGTCCAACGGTGCATTCGTGCTGACCAGCTATGAGCCGGCCGCCACCGCTTTTGAGCTGGTGAAGAACGCCGACTACTACGATGCTGACCGCATTGCTCTGGACGGCCTGAACTATCAGGTCATCAAGGACAGCCAGCAGGCTCTGATGAGCTATCAGAACGGCGATCTGGACATCACCCTGCTGAACGGTGAGCAGGTCGAGCAGGTCAAGGACGACCCCGAGTTCACCAGCGTGGGCGCCGGCTACCTGTGGTACATCAGCCCCAACATGGACGCTGTGCCGGAGCTGGCAAACCTGAACCTGCGCCGTGCCATCACCTTTGCACTGGATCGTGATTCCATCACCAATGACGTGCTGAAGGACGGCTCTTCTCCCGCCTACACCGCAGTGCCCGCACAGTTCGCCACCGGCCCGGACGGCAGCGATTTCAGCGCCGACCAGACCAAGTTTGCAGAGTTCTGCGCATACGATCCCGACAAGGCTGCAGAGTATTACGAGCAGGCCAAGGCTGAGCTGGGCAAGGATTCCTTCTCCTTCACCATGGTCGTCGATGCCGACGATGCTCCTCAGAAGGTCGCTCAGGTCGTTCAGGAGCAGCTGCAGACCACTCTGCCCGGCTTTACTCTGGAGCTGAAGGTGGAGCCCAAGAAGCAGCGCGTGCAGGATATGCAGGACGGCAACTTTGAGATCGGCCTGACCCGCTGGGGCCCCGACTACGCCGATCCCATGACCTATCTGGGCATGTGGGTCACCGGCAACTCCAACAACTACGGTCTGTGGAGCGACGCTGACTACGATGCCATCATCGCAGAGTGCACCACCGGTGATCTGTGCACCGATCCCGAGGGTCGCTGGGAAGCCATGTATGACGCTGAGTCCATCGTGCTGGAGCAGGCCGCCATCTTCCCGCTGTATGGTCAGTGCAACGCCGAGATGATCTCTTCTGCTGTGACCGGCGTGGACTTCCACCCGGTTGCTCTGAACCGCGTCTACAAGGACGCAAAGAAGAGCGTCTGATCCTGATCGAGAACTGAAATGCCGCACAGTGGCAGCGTGATTGCCGCTGTGCGACTTTTTGGCTTTTGCACTGTCCACGTCCGGCGCACGGCTGACCGCGGCAGAAAAAGCCGCCCTGTCTTGAGCAGGGAGAAGAAGAAACTTTAAGGGGGTCTACCCAACGTGAAAAAATACACGCTCAAGCGTATTATCACTTCGTTGTTTACGCTGCTGGCCATCCTGCTGGTGTTGTTCATCCTCATGCAGCTGATGCCCGGTTCGCCCTTCAACGATGAAAAGCTGACGCCGGAAATGCGCGCGTCCCTGTACGCAAAGTACGGTCTGGATCAGCCTATCTATGTGCAGTTCTTCCGCTATGTGACCAACATGCTGCGCGGTGACTTCGGTGTCAGCTACAATATCTCCAAGAACACGCCCATCTCCCAGCTGATCCAGTCCCGTCTGCCCATTTCCATCCGTGTGGGCGGCATGGCTGTCACACTGGGTGCCATCGTGGGCCTTGTGCTCGGCATCATTGCAGCCCTCAAGCGGGACACCATCTTCGACACTCTGGCCACCATCATCTCGGTCATCGGCGTGTCGGTGCCGTCTTACGTGATCGCACTGGCCCTGAGCTATACCTTTGGCTTCAAGCTCAAGTGGTTCCCCATGCTGTTCTCCGCAAAGGACGTGTTCGGCTCCAGTGTGCTGCCCAGCATCTCGCTGTCCATGTTCACCATGGCTTCCATTGCCCGCTTTACCCGCAGTGAAATGATCGAGGTTCTGGACTCCGATTATATGCTGCTGGCCGAGAGCAAGGGCATTTCCGGCCCGGCGCTGATCTTCC
>OGXM01001297.1_pt1 | contig 14130 bp, 14 predicted proteins | sample 1576271 | NCBI WGS metagenome assembly OGXM01 (sample SAMEA3541579, study PRJEB24748) | human gut metagenome | biome: human gut; feature: human-associated habitat; material: faeces | place: China | collected 2012 | reverse complement strand
GCCAAATGAACTGGCAGATATGCACGGCAATTCCGGCGTTCCAAGCATCTCGTTCGGTCCGGGCCTTCAGCAGGCCTTTGCTGACGGAACAATGGACAAGGGTGATCTCGTTCGCAAAATACAGGAGCTGGGATGGAAGGTGATGGAATGAGTGCCGCGGATAAAATCAAGGAAGCGGACTGGAGACTTTTCAGATCCCGTCTCCCCATCTGGCAGGAAGCCTATATGGAGCGGTTGAACCACGAATATATCGCTCTGCTCTCAGGGACCGGTCCAGCATCCGAGAAGTTCTGGGAGCTGGAAAGACGCATGCGCGAGGACAAAAGGCGGGGCAGCGTGGTGATGCGCATGAGCCGCAGCAATATGGAGCTGAACCTATTGAGCCTGCTGTCTGACGGCGTAATTTCCATCGCGGAGCTCGATGGGTTCAGCGAGGAACTGCGGGAAAAGCTGACCTTTGTGCTGCGGGATCATAGGGACTGGGATCATGGCGACAGTTGAGCAAGCACTTTCCCGTCTGCAAAGATCCGCCTTCCGCGCGAAGTTCCATTTGAGCGAACAGGACAGGCAGTACATAGCGGACAAGGGTATGGAGACCATTCAGCACCACGCTGCCGACTTCATCAGAATGCGGCTTGCACCGGCAAGCATCCCCAATGACGGCAAGCAGACGCCGATGCGCGGGCATCCGGTGTTTATCGCCCAGCATGCCTGCGCCTGCTGCTGCCGTGGATGCCTGCATAAGTGGTATCACGTCCCGGTAGGACGGGAGTTGACGGAGAATGAGCAGGAACGCATCGTGAAACTGCTGATGGCATGGATCGAGCGACAGCTTGACTGCGATATGAAGTGAGAAGGGGAGGCCGCGGGAATGTGTCCGTGCCGGTTGGAGCGGGTTTCCTGGTCTCTTGACGCTTCCGTTGCTGCTATGATCGCATACGATCTGATTTTCGGCGCTGCCGCGTTCGCCGGTCTGTGCGCTGGGGTTTCTGACCTTTTTTCCCACATCGAGCAGATCGATTCCGGCCTTCCCGCAAACAGGGGCCGTATTCTGAAGGATCTTGTCATGATCCTCGTTCCGGCGTTTTTCGTGGCTTTGCCGCTCATGCTTTTGTGATCTTCGCATATCATATATCCCAATTCGAGCTTGCGGCCCCGGTTGTCCAACCCCCGCGTTTTCAAGGGGGGAGGATGCGGAAACGCGGAATGGAATTAGGAGTATCATATGGACAACACAATAAGGGGGGATGGCTGCTCTCAATGGATAGGGGTAGCCGAAATTTATGACGCGATGTAAAAACTGTATGCGCACGCTTGCGCTGGCTTTGACACTGGTCCTGTCTCTGAGCATAAGCGTCCCCGCGCGGGCCGCCGTGGACGAGACCAACGCCCACCGGCTCAACGCGCTGGGGCTGTTCCTCGGCACCGGCAGCGGCTACGATCTGGGAGGCACCGCCACCCGTTTGCACGGCATTATCATGCTGACCCGTATGCTTGGCGAGGAAGCGGACGCGCTGTCCTTTGACGGCCCCTGCCCCTTCTCCGATGTGGCGGCCGGAAAGCCCGGCGCCTATACGGGTTATGCGTTCGCGCAGGGCTATACCACCGGCGTGAGCGCCACGACCTTTAACCCCGGTCCTCCATGCTGTCCAGCGCTGCCCGCATCTCCTCCACCTCCCAGATGCTGCGCTCTTGGGTGGTCTTTTTGGGCGCTTCCACCGGGACGGGGCTTTTGATGAGGATGCCCCATTCCACCGCCAGCAGAAAGGAATTGTGCAGCAGTTGGTGGACCTCATGGAGGGTAGTGCCGGAGAGGGTGCGCTTCTGCTGTTTGGGCGAGAGGTCTCGCCGCTTGCCGCCCACATACTGTCCGCAAGGGGTCTTGCTCAGGGTGTCGTACAGGGCTTCGATGTGGTAGGGTCGCAGCTTCTGCATCTGCATCTCCCCGATATAGGGGATGATGAGGTTCTGGATGAGGGCCAGATTGGACTGGTAGGTCTTGGGTGCCCACTTGTGCTTGCTGCACTGCTTGGGTAGCCAGTCCATCAGGAACTCTGCCACCGTCACGGTGGACGGGATCAGGAAATTGCCGGTCGCCAGCTCATGCTCGATCTGCTTCTGGCGTTTTACCGCCTCCTCCTTGGTGGGAAAGCTTTCCCATTTGTCGCAGCTCTTGCCGTGCTCGTCCTGATAGGTGTAGCGGACACTGTAAGAGCTGCCACGTTTCGTGATATATGCCATAGATTTGCCTCCTTATCAAGCTGCCCGGTGGAGCCACATATCGAAGCTGTCTTTCGGGATGCGGATGCTTCCGCCTGCCCGCAGGACACGGAACTCGGTGGTGCTGTTGCACAGGTTGTAGGCGGCACGCTGGCTGATGGCCAGCATCTGCGCGACCTCCTTTACCGTGTACACCAGCTTAGTGGTCTCAGGGCTGCTGGTCGGAGACTTGACGGCATTGGTTTGAGGGACCACCTCCATTGTAGCCGGAACAGAGTCCGACTGCAAGGACTTTTTCGTATAATCCAAAGATTTCACATTCTCGTACATTTTATTACACATAGGCATTGCTCCTTACTTATCGTGGCGCATCGCAGGCTCCTGCGTGCGGTTCTCATAGAATCGAATGACCTCCGGCGGGATGCTGTCCAGCGTTTTCAGGGCGGCTTCATAGTCCTGCCTCAGCTTGGCATCCTCCAGACGCTTCAAGACGCTCCCGTCCTTCGCTTTGTCCAGCGAGGCAGAGAGCGTCTTATTCTTCTCTTTCAGCTTTTCATTTTCGGCGGCAGTCTTGGTGAAGGCCACGTTGTACTTTCGCAGCTGGTCCTTCATCCGTGCCACATTGGGGATATAGCTGTCCAGCACCTTGCTGATCTCCGCCGCTCGGCTCTTGCCGTTGAAGGGGTTGATACCCACCAGCAGGGCATCCAACTGCTCCTTCTGCTTGGTCAGTTGGGTCATCTCTTTGAAGATACGAGGCGGGATATGCTCCCGCCCGGTCTGGCTGGCGCTTTCACCCCGTTCCAGCTCCGGGTACTGCTTGACCATGTGCTGCCAGAAACCGTCCTGCCACTTCACAAGGTTCTTGCGGTTGCCGATGATCTCCTTCGCGCTCAGCCGTCCGTCAGCAGTCAGGGGCACGAAGCAGAGATGCAGGTGGGGCGTTTTCTCATCCATGTGGACAACGGCAGAGAGAAAGGTATCCGGGTGCTGTCTGCCCTCCAAAAATTTCAGGGCGTACGCAAAGTACGCCCTGATCTCCCGGTTGGTCTTATCCTTGAAAAACTTCGCGTTTGTGAAGCGCAGCGGAACAATGAAAGCCCCAGTGGGGCTTTTAAGTGACAGAACGGTCTTGCGCAGCAAGATGGAGGGGCCTCGCCCCGACAAGTTCCGGGCTGGCGGTGACAAGAGCCTCTACCACCCGCACGCTGTCCTTGCGGACACGGCAGTGGGCGGCGGCTATCATGCGGTCGGCTTCTTCCCGGTATCTGCCCTGCGGCTGCACCAGATGGAGGTTGTAGTGGCTCCGGCTTACATCAATATCCGGGTTGCTGGCGTACTGCTCCTTGGTGCGCTCGTTGTGGGCTTCGATGGGGCTGATGGCAGGCCCCTTGTACTTTTTGAATTGTAAGATTCGCGTTTGTGGAGCGCAGCGGAACAATGAAGTCCCCAGCGGGGACTTTAAGCGACAGAACGGTCTTGCGACAGCAAGATGGAGGGGCCTTGCCCCGACAAGTTCTGTATTGGGCTTTCATAGATCACGCTCCTTCTTGGGGTGAACAAAAAAATCTGTACGGACTTCAAATAACCTGTACGGTTCGTACGACGTACGGAAATGTGAAATATAAACGATGACGCGTTTTAATTTACTTCGATTCGCCGTACAGATGCGTGCAAGTACAGACCGTACAGGTTGTACGAACTTCTTCCGTAAAAAATGCACTTTTTACGGACAGGGGTGGACAAGCGGCTCGATGCCTACAAAAAGTAATATCAACTGATAGACAAGAGGAAAAAGTATGTTAGAATGATAAAAACGGTTTCTTTGGAATGTTGCAGAGGTGCAGAATATGGAATTTGATCATAACGGAATGATTTATTTCGCACTAAAGGAAGAATCTGGCCAAGTGGTACACATCTCTGAGATGGTGGAAAAAGATAGAGGAAAGGCGTGCGAGTGTATTTGTCTCTGTTGCGGTCGTCCGTTGGTTGCTAAATTGGGGCGAGGAAAAAGGACGGCGCATTTTGCACATTTGGCGGAAGAAGGAAGAACGACGTGTTTGGCAGATGTAGCAAATGAAAGTGGACTTCATAAAATAGCAAAAGGAATCGTTTGCAAGAGTGAATACATTTGGCTGCCCCCAGTGACGATATCGGAACAAAATGATCCTGATCGCAATGTGGAGGACTATAAACAGCAAGAGCCATTATTGTTGGGAGAAAAGTTTAAGCTTCACTATCAAAATGCTAAAACAGAAGTGCCATTTGATGGATTCAAGCCCGATGTTTGCATTTTTCGAGAGCGAAAAAATATCCTTATTGAGATTGCTGTGACGCACTATGTTGATGCAGAAAAATATAGCAAGATAAAAATGGCGCAGATGCCAACAGTAGAAATCAATATCGCTGATTTTATAAAAGACTATAAAGCGGAAGAAACAGAATCGATAAATGATTTTAAGAAAAAACTGAAAAATGCGATAATAGACAACATTGAAAACAAAACGTGGATCTATCATCCAAGCGAAAACGAAGGAATCCAAAAACTCTGTGAGCGAAACCGAGAACTTGAAAAAGAATTTCAACAAAACCGCATAAAGAACCTGAAGGAGCAGGAAGAACGGAAAAAGCGAGAGGAAGCGCAGGAGATCTGGAAACAGGAACAACAAAGGCGTCGGGAACAGATCGATATTGAAGTAGAACGGCTTCATACGAATGAACCGTATTATTTGAGCTGCAAGGCTAAAACCAAAGGGGCGGATACTGCCGTTCTGAATTGCATCAATCGTCTGGGAATCTGCAATCTGAGGTTTAAGACGGCAGATGAGATACCTTTCTTTTTGAATATCCCAGTCTTTGGAGAGGTTGTGTTTAATTGTGACCGGAGGATCTGGCAAACGATTTTATTTGAAAAAGTGTTCTATCAATGGCAATATGACGATGTGAATAGTGCGAGAATATATTGCTATTTTGCGGGCTGTCGGGAAGGACTGTTGAACCAAAAGTTTGTCTATATTTGGAAAAAGAAGGGAAAGGTCAAATTTTCACCCGAGGAAGATCTTCTCCGCTGTGCGATTGAAGAATATCTGGTGCATTTGTCAGCATTAGGGTTTATCGATATTCGTTATTATTTTTACCCGCACTCTGGAATGAATCACGGAATCATGCACAGTTCATTAAAGCCGCAGAGAAGAAACTATGCGACCTTCTTAGAAAGGTTGCTGATGAATTTTCCAGACACCAATAACCCTTTTCAATATATACAGGAAAAATGGATTAGCTTAGGAAAAGAAATGGAGTTCATTCAAAACCTCGATACTCTGTAAACTCAAAATTTCTCCTTTGGTCAAAGGTTCTGGCACGGATCAATTTGATCCCTGCCACGTTCAAGGTCACCGGTGTTCCCCAAATGGGAACTTCGGTGAAGCCGGTCTCCCTTGCTGCCTCCCGACAGGAAATCTTTTTGGACTCTGTGTCGGCCCCATGCAGGGCGCTCGCTCCCCCGATGGGAGGTCTTGGCGGTCTGGGCAGTTCGGACGGTCATTCGGTTTTCAAGGTTCTGGTATGAAAGATATTTCAGAGGGCTTTCGCGGGAAGTCCTTAATATGTTCGCTGCTGGGGTGTTAATATGTTTTCTTTCTGTCTATAGGATAGCACCGCAATGGCCGCTGTGCCGTATATCCATAATGTCGGAAAACAGGTGCAGAAACTGCAAAATTCCACGCTTATGGACAGGAACCGCCGGAAGTGGTATACTGTGCAAAAAACATCGGAGGTGCGACCATGAACATCAAGCTGACACTGGGAGAACGGCTCAAAGACCTGCGTGTGGAGCGGAATCTGAAGTTGGAAACGCTGGCAGAGCAGACGGGTCTGTCCAAATCGGCACTGTCGAAATACGAGAGCGACGATGTGACCGACCTCAGCATTTATGCGGTGACAACGCTGGCTGAGTTTTATGGTGTGACCACGGATTACCTGCTGGGTGTGACGGAAAACAAAAAACGCCCAGATGCAGTCCTTTCGGACTTGCATCTGAGCGATGGCGCAGTGGACGTATTAAGGAATGGGAATTTCAATCATCGGCTGCTGTGTGAACTTTTGGAACATCCCGATTTTTCCCGGTGGATGACCGACCTTGAGATCTGTGTGGACGGTCTGGTCAGTGACCGCATCCGGGATATGAATGCCATGGTGGAAGCCACCCGGCAGGAACTGGAAAAGCGATACCATGCCGATGCAGAGGACCTGACCATGCGGACGCTGAAGGCGGCGCAGATCAACGAGGACGAATATTTCGGGCAGATCCTCTATGATGAGCTGGCGGCGATCCTGAAGCAGATCAAAGCGGCACATGGGACCGATAAGACCACGTCGGACGGCGCAGCGGTCGAGCAAGCGAGGAAGCAGCTTGAAAATGCACAGAAGTTTGAAGGTTCTCCGTTGGAAAAGAAGATGAATGTCCTGATGGGACAGATCGGCATCGACTATTCCAAGCTGACAAAAGAAGAACAGATGACTCTGCTGCGGGTGTTCAACAAATCCTCCATGTTGAAGCACCGCACAAAAGCAGGGATGCGGGGTAAGCACAGACGTTGATCGTTTTCCCTGTGCCTTATAGGGGAAAAACGCTGCTGCGGCAGGACGGGAGAACGTACACCATTGGTTCCTCTGCAAGCCTGCGCTGGGTGGGCAAAGACCGTCAACTGCCACGCCCATCCGCGCATCCTTCTGCCACAGAACAGGTGCTTGCCGGAGCCTCTCGCAGCCCCTTTTCCGCATCAGCCGGAACCAAGGTGTAACACACTAGACTTTGCAAGCAAAGTCGTGTGCCAAAGGGGTGCTGCGGCCCCTTTGGAAACCCAAGAGAAACGCCCATCAACTGCGCTGCTCGTCCTCGGCCAGTGCGCTGATCCGCTTGCCCATGGCCTTGACCAGCGGAACGACGAGCGCATTTCCCATCGTGAAATAGCGCATCCGTTCCGGCATCCCGGCTGTCCAATCATCCGAGAAGCCGTTGAGCCGGTCGCATTCGATGGGCGTTAAGGTGTACGAAAATATTGAACGTCTACATTGAAGTTTGGCACAAGTTTGATATAATGGTTGTAACAACTGAAAAATTTGTGGATTTTGCTTGGAAGTGGGTTGATGCAATATGAAAATTCTACACTGCGCAGACTTGCATATGGATTCGCCGATGGAAACACACATGACGTCGGAACAGGCACGGATCCGAAATGCTGAAATCCTGAAGTCTTTCAGAAGAATGACAGAGTATGCTGAACAGCAGAAGATTCGACTAGTGTTGATTGCGGGTGACCTTTTTGACGGGGAGCGTGTTACCAAACGCACGGTAGAAGGCGTTTTGGATGCTGTTCGCAGTACGCCGCAGATCGATTATCTTTATGTCAGCGGAAACCATGACGATAAGACCCATGCCTTTGTGGATCAGGACGTTCCGCAGAATTTCAAGTCCTTTACGGATCAATGGTCGACATTTGTTTATGATGATGTAGCAGTATCCGGAATTGAAATTACCAAGGCGAATGCGGCAAGACTTTATGAACAACTGCCTGCACAGAAGAGTAAAGTGAATATTGTCATGCTTCATGGACAAATTTCGACAGTCTGTGAAGTGGATCAGGTGAATCTGAATTTGCTCAAAGGAAAAAACATCCAGTATCTTGCGCTGGGCCATATCCATACATACATCTGTGAGCAGCTGGACCGGGATGGAATCTATTGCTACCCGGGTTGTCTGGAAGGACGCGGATTCGATGAGTGCGGAGAGAAGGGGTTTGTCGTTCTGGATACGGACGCACGGAAGCTGAAGCCAGAATTCATTCCTTTTTCGACGCGGCAGCTGCACCGTGTGAGGGCCGATATTACGGGGGCATCGACAAACAGTGCGGTATATCAGGAGATGAAAAAAGCTGCACAGCAAATCCCGGAAAAAGATATGGTGGAATTTATCCTTACCGGTGCAGCAGACCCTTCCGCGCGCATTGCGAAGAAATATCTGTACAATCTTGCGAAGGACGATTTCTTCTTCATCAAAATAAAGGACGAAACGAAGCTTGTGCTGGACCCGAAAGATTATGAAAAGGATGTGTCGCTGAAAGGCGAGTTTATCCGGTTGGTCATGGCAAGCGATGCAAGCGAAGAGGATAAGGTTAAGATCATTCGCACAGGGCTTGAAGCACTGACCGGGGAGGAAGTGACGGTATGAAACTTTTGGAATGCCATGTTGATAATTTTGGCAAGCTATCGAATTATGAGTATCGTTTTTCGGAGAGCCTGACGGTAATACAAGAACCGAATGGCTTTGGAAAAAGTACGCTGGTTGCGTTTATCAAGGCGATGTTGTATGGATTGCCCAGAACCGCTGGACGAAGCGTTGCGGGTAACGAACGGAAGAAATATCTTCCATGGCAGGGCGGAACCTATGGCGGAAGCTTGGATTTCGAGTTTGACGGAACCGCTTACCGGGTGTGGCGGACGTTTGGAAAGACCGCAGCGAAAGATACCTTTAAGCTTTGGGATCTGACTAACCGCAGGGAGAGTAAGCAATTCAGCGAAAAGTTAGGTGAAGAACTGTTTCAATTGGATGCGGAATCTTTCATGCGGAGCGTCTATATGTCGCAGTCGCAGAATACGGATACCACGGCAACCACGTCCATTCAGGCGAAACTGAGCAATCTGGTCGATAACACAGATGATCTGAATAACTATGATTCGGCGATGGAACGTCTGCGGACAGCGCGGTCGAATTATCGGAAATTCCGTGGAAATGGCGGTCTCATTGACGGAATTCAAGAACAAATTGAGCAGACGGAACGTGACCTGGCACAGGCTGAGACCCAAAAAGATCCGCTGGAACGAAAAACAGAAACAGTTGAAAAGCTGTGCAAAGAAAAAGAACAGCGGGATGATATCCTTTCTGCGATCCGTGAAAAGATCACAAAGGCTTCTGCACAGCAGGCGACCCGGACGCTGCGCGATCAATTCACGGAATTAGAGAAAGATCTGCATAATGCGGAAAGCGCTGCGCAGGCACTGGATCAATCTTATCCGAAGGGGTATCCGACAAAAACGGAAATCGCGGAGCAAAGTAAAAATATATTGACGATTGGAAATGCGCAGAAAGATCTGGTTCAGTTGAAATTACGGCCGGAAGATGTTCAATGCGAAACCCAAAACCGGGAACTTTTTGCAGACGAAACCGAAACGGATGCGGCGATCCGGGAATGCCAGAAAGATTGCGAGGAATTTGTAAAGGCAACCGAACGGGCAAATGTGCAGGTGCGAAAAGAAGAACTGGAACGGAGGGAAAAGCTGTCGCGGCTTTTTCAAGCGGGTGAACCATCCGATCAGGAGCTTCGGGAATGCAAAGACAAGGTGCGCGATTTGTCCCAGAAGCGAGGTGAATTAGCCGCGCACCAGTTGACTGCGGCGGAAGCAACCAGCTTATCAGAACTTTCCCGATTCTTTGACGGAAAGAGCGTCAAGGAACAGGAACTGGATCAGTGCAAGAAAGCAGAGGAGAAAATTCGGGACTGTCAGAGTAAGCTTCAGAACAGCGGTTTGTCAGAAAAGGATCAGGGCGAATGGAAACGGCTGAGCCGGGTCTTCTCCATTGCTGTGCCGGAAGAAGAGGCGATTCATCAGAAGCAGGATGACTGCCGACGGATCGATGCACTGAACAACAAAAAAGAGACAAAAACAGTTGTTCTTCAATCGGTTCAAGAACCGAAAGCTGAAAAGAAAACAAACGCAACGGGACTGATGGCGGGGAGCGTTCTGTTGGTTGCAATTGGCGTTGTATGTTTTGTTTTGTCCAAAATTGCTGTGGGCGCGATTCTGGCAGTTGCTGGCTTTGCAGGAATTTTGCTGGTTCTTTGGGGGCGCACAAAACAGATGCCGAATCATGGTGCGACACAAGTCGCTGTGGAAAGCAGTGCCATCAGCGAAGCAGAGATCCAGGAACTGTATACGCTGCAAAAAGATGTGGCAGAGTTTATTCTGAAATTTTATGGGGATGCGTCTGAACCCAATGAAAAATTGGTAAATCTCTTGCTGGATCGAAAAGCGTATCTTCAGCTGCAGGAGCAGAAGCATCAGCAGGAAAAAGAAGCGGATGCTCTTTGTGCGGAGATCGAAGGACAGCAGAAAGTTCTGCAAGGCGTTTTCCAGCGGTTTTACTCAAATCAGCCGTATCAGGACGGTTTTGCTGCGGAGTTGCAGGAACGTTGGAAAGAGTATAACCGGCTGCAGGAACGCCAGAAAAATGTTCGGGAAGAAAGAGAAAATCTGAATACAGAAATCAACCGCATTGAAAATGAACTGCGGGAGGTGTTTGGAAAATATTACCCGACTGACGAAGAGGAAGACTTCTCCGAACAGCTGACCAAATTGGAAAACGACCGGAACGAACTGTACAAATTGAATTCCGAATGGAAAAAAGCGAAAGAAACGCGGGAAGAGGCCGAAACTAAAACACGCGAATTAGAAGAAAAAATCCAAGCAGTTCTGAAAAAATATAAGGTATATTCCGAAGAAATTCCTTATAGCGAAGCACTTGAAATACTGAGAACAAAATTCACGGCATATCAGAACGCGGCAAAGAACGTGAAGGGCTACTACGTAGAAAAAGAGAAACTCGACGAACGAATTGCATCCGCAGAGGAAAGACTGAAACAGTTTGCACAGACGTATGGGTTTGCTCTGCCGCTGAAGGAAGAGATGTTGAATCGGATTTTGGACGATGTCAATACCCATGCCTCGCAGCAGGAACGGTATGAAGAAGTTCAGGCCAAATGGACTAAATTTCAAATAGAGCATCCGGAATTCAAAAATGGTCTGCCGAAAGAACAGAAAGAGCAGGAGGAACTCCCGGCAGTTGATGCGTTGATTGAAGCTGAAAAAGTGGAAAAGGAAAAATTGGAGAAGCTGGCGGAAAATCTTCAGACAGCACGGGGAGAACGGGCAAAACTCCTGCAGGTCGTCGAGCAGATTCCTGAAATGGAAGATCGGATCGGCCGCCTGACAGAACAGCGCAAGGAAGCGGAATCAAGCTGTGCTGTTTTGGACAAGACTCTGGAATTGATGGAAACAGCCAAAAACAACCTTTCCAATCAGTATGTTGGCGGAGTGGAGCGGAATTTTGCTGCTTATATGCAGGAACTGCTTGGAAGTGACTTCGGCAGTACGCTGGTCGATCATGATTTGACGATCCATGTAGATGAAAAGGGTGAAGCGCGGGAAATCGACTATTTCAGTGCGGGCACCATTGACAGCATTCTGCTTTGTATGCGGCTGGCACTGGTGGATGCCCTCTTCAAGCAGGAAAAGCCGTTTATTCTTCTGGATGACCCCTTTGTGAATCTGGACGATGAACACACGAAGAGCGCATTACAGATGCTACAGGAAATTGCACAAAACCGGCAAGTCATTTATATGGTCTGCAATAGCAGTCGCTGCTGAAAAGTAAAAATAAGGTCTGGACTTAAAAACCTATTTAGAATTTCAAGGAAGTTTGGACGGATGAAGAACTGTACAAGAAGTGTGAGCTGACGGAAGATGAGATTGCGTTTATTGAGAGTACGATTCGGGTGATGGAATAAGAAAAGAACCAGAAGATTAAAGATGAACGGAATATCTGTTAAAAATATTGATGGAGAGATAAAATTACATTATATCACGATTGGATGTAAAAAATCAATAACCGTTTTCTTATGAAATATGTAGTGGATTTCAAACATCGTGTTGTGGTATGATGAAATTGGAAAGGGGTGAGATTCGTGGAGAAAATTTACGCTTTCACGGACGAATCTGGTTCTTTTGGCTGGGATTTGGATAACAAAAATACTTCTACGCATTTTATCATTACAGCCATCATTGTAAGAGAGTCGGATGTTGATGCTGTTAGAACAGCCGTGGCGGATATTCGTGATAGATATTTTCCGAATGGAGAAATAAAATCATCAAGAATTAAAAGAAGCTATCAAGAGCGTCGAAAAAAGATTATAGAAGAAACGTTACCGATTCCATATAAAATCTTCTCTGTTGTTGTGGAGAAAAAACTCCTAGAAGATTCTCGTGGCTTGCGGTTCAAGCAATCATTCTACAAATTTATGAACAATATTGTTCATAAGGAACTTCGCGCAGCATTCAAAAACTTGGTGGTAGTTGCAGATGAAATCGGCGGAAGTGACTATATGCAGAGCTTCTGCAAATATGTGGAAGAACATTCTGAATTTCCAAATTTATACGGAGAGAGTGAATTCTCTTTTGAAAATAGCAAGTCAGAAGTTATTGTTCAATTAGCAGATTTGATTAGCGGAACATTGTCTTTTTTATATGATGAACATAAAAAGGATGCGAGTGTTCCCAACTATCAAGAAATCCTTAAAGATAAAATTATCAGAATAGAACAGTATCCTAAAACATATGTAAATTACAACTTGGAAAGGTGCGCAATTGCATCGGAATACGATAAAGATATTGCGGAAATATGTTTGCATCAAGCGGTTGATTTCATCAATAAATACAAAGATGATACAGATGAACTAAGACAGGCACAATTGATAGTTCTGAAATATCTTTTGTTTAGATTTATGAATAATGACACAAGAGCCTATATCCCTACAAGTGAATTGCTCAATCAGCTTGAATGGACAAAATACGGAAAAATTAGCGTTCAAACATTTAGAAAAGAAATGATAGGCGGAATGCGAGATGCCAGAGTTATTATTTCCGGTTCACACCATAAAAAGGGATATAAGATTCCATCAAAAAAATCTGAGATTGAGGATTTCTTAAATCACGACATCTCAATTATTTTGCCAATGTTAGGACGCTTGAAAAAGTGCCGTGATACAGTGAAACTGGGTACTTGCGGTGCAGTAGATTTGTATCAAGCAGATGCGTATAAAGAACTGAAAGCGTTTATTGAAAAAGATATGGCGGAATGAGTTTTAGAGAAAGGAGCCCCCACCATGACCGAACAAGCACTCCGCAAAATGATTGCTGCCGGGGAAAGTACCCGGCAGGAGTTTAAGTCGTGGGTGAAGTGCAAGGACTACCGGCAGCGGAAAGACCTTGCGGTGAAAAGTGCGGTTGCGCTGGCAAATACAAAAGGCGGCGTTCTGCTGTTTGGTGTGGAAGATGACGGCACCATTACAGGTTGCCCCAAGAGCGATCCGCAGGCACTGATGGAAGCCATCTACGATATGACCCGGCCCAGCCTGTTTACCGAAATTGAGCCGGTGGAAACCTCTGACGGTGTGGTGCTGGTGATATCGGTGGAGAAATCCAGTTCTCATGTTGCCACCACCGGCGGCATCTATTACAGACGGTTGGGGAACGTGACAAAGCCCTACTACCCGGCAAACGACGTGTACTCCCCTGCCGATAACCCGGATTTTTCGGCAAAGATCGTGGAGGGCGCAACCGAAAGCGACATTGACCTGCTGGAAGTGTACCGCCTGAAAGAAAAGCTGCGGATTCGGGATGCAGGCTCTGCCCTGCCGGATTTGGCAGATACCACCTTTCTGGACAACCTGAACCTGATCCGCATGGACAAGGACGAAGTGCGTGTGACGGTGGCAGGGCTGCTGTTTGTGGGCAAGGCAGCGTCTATTGCACGGCTGCTGCCGCAGGCAGAGGTGATCTACCTCCATTACAGCGACGAGGCGCAGACGGAATACGACAACCGCATGGATATGCAGGAGCCGGTGATCTCGATTCTGGATAAGCTGACCGAGCGCATCCGCACCTATAACCGTCTGACCAATGTGCAGGTGGGGCTGTTCCGGCTGGAGGTATACGATTTCTCCGAAGCGGTTTTTCAGGAGGCTTTGCTGAATGCGCTGGCGCACCGCTCCTATGAGGATATGGCACCGGTCTACG